>Ga0209943_1000189_pt1 | contig 42197 bp, 38 predicted proteins | sample SalPonR1_B_D2_MG_FD_185698 | JGI IMG/M metagenome (GOLD analysis project Ga0209943, IMG submission 185698) | Salt pond soil microbial communities from South San Francisco under conditions of wetland restoration - Salt Pond MetaG R1_B_D2_MG... ... | reverse complement strand
GCAAGAACTCTTGAGTGCTCGATTGATTATGTGGATTTTGAAAAATAAGGAGATGAAAAAAATGCGCGATTTCGGCTTTGACATCAGTGAAATGATTAAAGAAAGATGGTCTCCCAAGTCATTTAGCGCGGAGCCTGTGGATTATGAAGACGTAATGGCGGTTTTGGAGGCGGCAAGATATGCCCCTTCCTGCTTTAACGAGCAGCCTTGGGAATTCCATGTCGCGATTGATGAGGATGAGCTTGAACTGGTAAGGCAAGCAATAAATGACAGGAACCGCTTGTGGGCTGACAAGGCGCCTGTGCTGATAGTCGCATCTTCACGTCCCGAATTCAATAAAAGCGGAAAATCAAACAGGTGGGCCGATTTCGACACCGGAACAGCTTGGGGATACTTGTCTCTTGAAGCCCATAGAAGAGGCTTGATAACTCATGCCATGGGCGGATTCAGCAGAAAGAAGCTAAAAGAACTTCTTGGGCATGAAGAGGAAAGAAATTTTCTTGCCGTGATAGCCTTGGGAAAAATGGGAAACAAAGAAGACTTGAGTGAAATATTTATCGAGGAAGAACTACCTAAGGAGAGGAAACCTCTGGATAAAATTCTAACTAGAATTAGAGACATGGGGGAGGAGTAGATGCAGGTCGCATTGATAGCCCACGATGAAAAGAAAAATGCCATAATCGCTTTTGCCCGAGAAAACAAAAAAATGCTTGAGGAATGCAAATTGTTTGCCACAGGCACAACGGGGAGATTGATTGAGGAAAAAACCGGGCTCAGCATAATAAGATTCCTCTCCGGCCCTCTTGGTGGGGACGCGCAGATAAGCGCAATGGTCGCTTCGGAAAAGATTGATCTTGTAATATTCCTGAGGGACCCTCTAACATCGCAGCCTCATGAGCCTGACATACTTGCGCTATTGAGAATTTGCGACGTCCACAATGTTCCTCTTGCGACAAACATCACCTCGGCGGAACTTCTTCTTTACGCGTTAATAGCAAAAGAGACTCCCTGGCAGGACATACAAGGCAGGTATTGATATGCAGAATCGGGAAAAGACGAAATGCGGGGCAGTTTTGGCTTAAGGATTTAAGCGCATCAAGAAAAAAATGAATGACAATTATTGAGCGGTTTGCATAAGCAACCGCTTTTTTCATTGAAGCGGTTTCTAAATAATTCGGAATAGTGGTAAAATAAAGTGAATTGATTAAAAACAGATAAAAAAGGGAGATGCCTAATGAAACTTAGAGTGCTTGCGGACAACAACACAATAATCGACAGATATTTTTTGGGGGAACCGGGACTTTCCTTCCTGATTGAAGCTGACAGCGAAAAAATACTTTTTGACATGGGGTATTCGGACGTATTCGTAAAAAACGCTTTCAAGATGGGAGAAACCCTGCGTGACATAGACAAAGTTGTTTTTTCCCACGGCCATGTGGATCACACATGGGGCCTCGATCCCTACATAAGGCTGATGAATGAATGGGAAATTGAAGGCATCGATTTTAAAAAGTCCCTTTTTGTGGCCCATGAAGAGGTATTTCTGAGCCGGAGATTCGAGCAGTTCAAAGAGATCGGCTCACTTGTATCTGAAGAGAAATGCGGCAGGCATTTTAATATGGCACTGACCAACGAGCCGTTTAAACTGACAGAAAACCTTTGGTATCTCGGACAGATAGAAAGAAAACACGACTTCGAAGGAAAGCTTGCCATCGGAGAGGTTTTCCGGAAGGGAAAATGGGAGATGGACACCATAATCGACGACACCGCAATGGCCTATCAAACGGGCGAGGGCCTTGTGGTGATTACAGGATGCTCCCATGCGGGAATATGCAATATAATTGAACAGGCAAAGCGCGTGACAGGAGAAAACAGGGTAATAGACGTAATAGGCGGATTTCACCTTATGGAACCGGATTCGCCTCAAATAGAGAGGACTGGACAGTATTTCAAGGAAAACAAAATAGAAAAAATACACGCATGCCACTGCACCTGCCTTGAAGCAAAAATAAAGCTTTCTGAATATACGAAAGTCGAGGCGGTAGGCTCCGGGATGACTATAGAGGATTGGGCGTATTGAGCAATAGCGTTTTCGATTTTGACAAAAATTTTGTCGGGGGATGACTGGGATGGTAGAAATGACTGGTTTGAATGAAATGGCTGTGCTCAACGAGATTGTCATGCCTGTTCTTTTTTTCAAGAACGGGGAAGTTGTTTGGATAAATAATCGTGGCAAAAATCTTTTGAACATAAAAGATGTTTCGGATTTGAAGGAAAGGCATTTTTTGAAATATTTGGACAAGAGACAGCCCGAAGGAAAGTCTTTGAGGGAAATTGTCAATCAACTCAAGGGCGCTTTAAGTGATGAGAAAGCTGAAAAAAATTTGAGAGTGGCATTGAAAATCAAGGGATTGAGGTTGGAGGCGGCTATTAGGATTGTCCCGACTGAAAGCGAATTTCCGGACAGCGGCTTTGTAATCTTCGACCGCGTAAGGAGAAAAGGAGATGTCTTGCTTAGAAGAAAGACGGAGCATTTCTACGGAGATCTTTTCAGGCAGGTATCGGTGCCTATTGCAATATGCGACAGCATGAACAGAGTGGTGGACATTAATGGGGCTTTTTCCGAGCTTTTCGGATATTCGAGGGAAGAGGCTGTGGGGAAATACTGTTATGACTTGATTGTTCCGCCCTCTGAAAAAATCAAACTGATGAACGTATGTGAAGAGATTCACAGTAAAGGGATTCAAAAAAGACAAGTAGAGCTTGTCGACAAATGGGGGAGGGGAGTCAATGTCGATTTTACCGGGCATCCCATACTTGAAAACGGAAAAATTGTAGGGACATACAGAATTTATGAGGGGCAAAGCGATAAAAGAAGTACAAGAGACGAGCTGGCTCTTCAAAAGGCTTACTTTGAAGGTCTTTTTAATACTTCGACAGAAGCCCTTGCGCTTCTTACCAACGACGACAAAGTTGTCTATTTCAACAAGGCGTTTGAGAATCTTTTTGGATATTCCCTTCTTTATTCAAAGGGAAAATGCATAAACGACATTGTAGCAGTGGGTGAAAGAAGGGAAGAAGCCGAAGACATTTCAGCCAAAGCTGTGAAGGGCAAGCATTTATCGTTTAACACGGTCCGCTACCATAGGGACGGGTCTGCCATTCCCGTAGAAATGATGGTAAATCCTGTAAAAAAGAACGGCGAGCTTCTCGGCATTTATGCCGTTTACAAGGATTTGACTGAAAAAAGCCGTATGAAGAAGAAAATAGAGGTGCAGTCGCAGTATTTCAAGCAATTGTTCGACAAGTCCCTCGATGCAATGGCATTGCTTGATTCGGACCAAAGGGTCATGGATATAAACAAGGCCTTTGTTAATCTGTTCGGATATGGGCCGGAAGAGTGCATGGGTAAAAACATCGACCAATTCATAGTTTCAAAAGGATACATAAAAGAAGCTTTTTCATGCAATTACGACATAAAAAAAGGCGTTTCCGTCAATTTGGAAACCAAGAGAAAGAACAAGTCCGGCGAACTCATTGATGTCGAAGCTTCCGGGAATCCAATAACTGTTGGCGGCAAAATAGTCGGAACGGTTGTAAACTACAGGGACATAAGGGGCCGCAAACATGTTGTCTGCGAGCTGGAAGAGCAGAGGGCTTATTTCAAGCAGCTGTTCGATAATTCGCCACTAGGGATTGTAATGATTGACACAGAGGACCGGGTTGTCGACATAAACAAGGGATTCGGCTCTATGTTCGGATACGGGACAGAAGAAGCCAGGGGGAAAGACATAAACAGCCTCATAGCTCCCGAAAGCCGATTTACGGAAGCGGTAAGACTTTCGTCCAGGCTTATAAGCGGAAACACCGTAAAGTTTGAAACAAAAAGGAAAAACAAGGCAGGAGAGCTTATAGATGTGGATATTTTGGCATACCCTGTTTGGCTTAACGGAAAGCAGGTTGGAGGATATGGAATATATTCTGACATCACCGAAAAGAAACAGGCAGAAAAGGAAATTGAATTTCTTGCCTACAGGGACAGCTTGACCGGACTTTTCAACAGAAAGGTATTATACGACAAGCTCCGCAGCAGAATGGGGAAGCTTAAAGAAGGGGAAAAGCTTGCCGTTTGCTATATGGACCTGGACGGGTTTAAAAATATAAACGACAGCATGGGACACAATGTCGGAGACGAGATTCTCAGGTATGTCGCAAAAAATATAGAGAACAGCATAGAAAAAGAAGATGTGGTAGCCAGAATGGGCGGGGATGAATTTGTTGTTTTAACTGACTACGGAGACAATGAAAAAATAGCCTCGAAAATGGAAGGCATAATAGAAAGGCTCGATAAAGGACTGAAGATTTTTGACTACAGCATTAAGATTTCACTAAGCATAGGAATTGCAATTTGTCCGAAGCACGGAAAAGAAGTCGAGGAAATCATCAAGAAGGCGGATATGGCCATGTACCAGGCCAAGAAGTCCGGAACGAGCGGATATTTGATTTTCACATCCGAAATGGAGAAAGGGAACCTTTACCGTTTCAAACTGGAAAGCAGACTGAAGATGGCTTTGTCGAACGGGGAGATAGAAATGCATTATCAGCCCATTCTGGCAATGGATGGAAGCGTGAAGGGTTGCGAGGCCTTGATGCGTTGGAACAACTCCGTCATAGGGAGAATATCCCCTTCTGTTTTCATACCCATTGCGGAGGATTGCGGCGAGATAAATCAGCTGGGGGCTTTTGCACTCAATCAGTCACTTTCCGTATTGAAAAAATGGAAAGAAGTCTGCAGAGATGATTTCTTCATGTCGATAAATCTTTCGGTAAAGCAGATGGAAAGGGAAAACATAGTTGGAGAAATAGCGGAAGGTTTGGCAAAGTACGGGCTTGAAGGCAAAAACGTCTGTTTGGAGATTACCGAAAGCTGTTCTACCGAGAATGTAATCGATCTGAACGAGAAACTTTCAAAGCTCAAGGAAATGGGCGTTTTGATATCGATAGATGATTTTGGGACCGGCTACTCCTCATTCCGCCAGCTTAGGGACTCATATGCTGATTATGTAAAAATCGATAGAAGTTTTGTAGATGGCATAGACGGAAGAAGCGAAAATAGGGCCATTGTAAAAGCCATTGTAGCAATGGCAAAGAGCCTCGGCGCAGGAACCATTGTTGAGGGAATCGAAACTGAAACCGAGCTTGAAACAATGAAAAGTTTTGGATGCGACATGCAGCAGGGATATCTTATTCAAGCCCCGGGAAGCGAAAAAATTATTTGGGCATTCATAAAGAAAAACTGCAAGCAATAAGCCGCACAAAAAAGCCGCGACCAATCAATGAATAGGACGCGGCTTTTCTGGTGGATTATTCTGCGGAATACGCAACTTCAAAGGATTCTCCAACATGCCTGAAAATTTTTTCTGTATCATTTGAAACAATGTCATCTAGATTTCCATCATATTCAATTCTGGCGCCTATCCCGCAATTTGAGCTGAGTTTCCTGGGGACCGGCATTAGTTCGCAGAAAAAGCCCGATTTTTTCATGTGCCTGTCGAACTTGACTGCGCCCGAGTGTGTAAAAAATACAACGGTATAGGTCATTTTACTTTATTGCCTTCAGAATAAACTCTTCATTGATTTCCTCGATTTCGACCGAAAAACCTTTCGATTCGAGAAAACGCTTTATGTTGTTTTTTGCTGTGTTGTCGCCAGCTAATATTTCCAGTCCTTCCGGGCTTTGGTCAATTGCTTTTTTAGTCATAAGCACAGGCTGCGGGCAGGACATTCCTCTTGTATCTATTTTGTTCATGACAAGTCTCCCTTCGATTTGAATGGTGTTTTTTCAATATTCGCCGCCGAGATTGCAAGCAGAACTACAATGCATATGGCAATGGCTATTTGGCCGTTTACTGTTGCTCCTTTGGGGCTGGCGGCAAGCGAAAAATTATGCGCGAATCCTGCACCGACAAGCATGCCGAAAAATGTTATTGCGGAATCGGAATTGCCTTCTCCTGCAAGTATGAGTTGCCTGAGAGGGCATCCTCCAAGGAGAACCGAGCCCCATCCCACTACGGCCATGCCGAGGAAATTCCAAAGGCCGTCCGTGTGTGCCACGGGCTGACCCTCAAAGCCTAGCGAAAACATTCCCGTTGCAATATTTCCTATTGCCGCGAAGACGAAAATCGCAAGAAAACCGAGCAAAAGGTAATTGTCGCGGAAAAGTATCATGTCGCGAGTTCCACCCACACAGCACAGCCTGGATTTTTGTGCAAGAAAACCTACAACAAGCCCGGCGGCAAGCGCTATTGCTATCGGCGCGTACATCGATCCGGGGCCGGATTCGCTGAAGATTACAAATGCCGGAGCGGCGACAAGAAGAACCATAAGAAAAATATTGAAAAGAGGGAACGCGTAGCCTTCGAAATCGGGCAATCTGTATGTTCTTTTCAAACTGAATCCCTTGTTGAGGAAGAGAACTCCTATGTAAATGCCTGCTGCGAATCCGACTATTCCTACAAGAGCGTTAAGGTCTCCGCCTGCGAGCCTTAGAATCATTCTAAGCGGACATCCCAGGAACATCAGAGCGCCTATCATTACAATGATGCCCAGGAAAAAACGGGTCATCGGCGACGATCCTCCGCGCGATGAGAATTCCTTCCCTGCCTTGGCGGCGATGAAGGCCCCAAGCACCAGACCCATTATTTCAGGTCTTAAATACTGAACGACAGCTGCTCGGTGAAGACCCAGACCTCCTGCAATGTCGCGTATGAAACAGGCTATGCAGAAGCCCATGTTTGCGGGATTGCCCATTTTGACCAATAATACCGCTATAAGACCTATGGCCGCACCCGTTGCGATAATTCCTTTCTTGCTTTGCATTTTGTTGACTCCTTTCGATATATGTGTTTTAATTGCGTTTTCATTTTAACAATGATTTTATTGCAGTAGAAATAATGATTATCAATGACAGCAATCATTGTATAAAAAAAAACTATGACAAGGAAAAAATTAGTGTTTTGCATTATAATGGATAGTAGAAAATGCCATAGAAAGGAGAATGTGATGAATAAAAACGTCTATATGGACAACGGGGCAACTTCTTTCCCGAAGGCGCCGGGAGTCGGCCAGGCAATGAGCGGATACATAAATGAAGTCGGATGCAGTGTCAACCGGGGAGCTTATGAAAGCGCTTTCTCGGCCGAAAACATAGTTTTTGAAACAAGGGAAATGATTGCCCATCTCTTCAATTTCGACAAACCCGAGAACGTGGTTTTCACCAAAAACATAACAGAAAGCCTGAATGTTATTATCAAAGGGCTGCTTGGCAGGGGAGACCATGTGGTTGTTTCTTCTGTCGAGCACAATGCTGTGATGCGACCGCTGATGGCCCTTAAGAAGAGGGGGGTCTCCTTCAGCCGAGCCAAGTGCGACTCGGAGGGAAATCTCGACATAGAGGATTTTAAAAAACAAATAAAGGAAAACACCAAGGCCGTAATAATGACTCATGGATCAAACGTCTCCGGAACGGTTCTGGACCTTGAATCCGTCGGGTCCGTCTGCAAAGAAAAGGGCATACCCTTCATAGTCGATGCGGCGCAGACAGCAGGATTTTTGAATGTTGACATGCAGAGGTTGGGAGCGGATGCCGTTGCTTTCACAGGGCACAAGAGCCTTTTGGGTCCGCAGGGGACAGGAGGCTTTGCTATAAGAGAAAGTCTGGCGGAAAAGATTTCGACATTTATTGAAGGCGGTACGGGCAGCCTTTCGGAAATGGAAGAGCAGCCGTCATACATGCCTGACAAATTCGAGTCGGGAACACCCAATGTGGTTGGGATTTTTGGACTCCATGCGGCGCTTGGCTATATCGTAAAGACAGGAGTGGAGCAAATCGCCGCACATGAGCTTGAAATGACAAAGCGATTCATTGAAGGTCTGAGCGGGATACCGGAGGCTTCCCTTATTGGAAGAAAAGACCTCTCATGGAGGACGGCGGTGGTTTCACTCGATTTCAAGGGCAGGGACAATGCTCTTATTGCCCATGAACTGAGCAAAAAATATGGAATAAGCACAAGGTGCGGACTCCATTGCGCTCCCGCCGCACACAAGACATTGGGTACTTTCCCGCAGGGTACCGTAAGATTCAGCCTCGGTTATTCAACCGCCGCCGAGGATGTCGATTACACGGTCCAAAGCATAATCGAAACCTTGAAAACTTTTTAACTAAATTAGCGGAATTCCCCACCCTCTAAGTCACCTTGCTCGCGTTAGCGAGAGCGTAGGGTGGGGATGGATAGCCTTCGCCGATAGGCGACGGTACTTGAGCATTTTTATTCGGTGGTATATAATATAAATGGGTGATAATAATGAAATTAGACACAAACAACCATTCAGTATTCAAATTAAGCTACCACTTGATTCTTGTTGTAAAATATCGTAGAGAAGTGATTGACAACGAAATATCCGACAGATTAAAAGAAATCTTCAAATATATTTCCCCGCGATATAAGATTGTGCTTGAAGAATGGAACCATGATCTTGACCATGTGCACCTACTCTTCAGGTCTCAACCGAATTCAGACCTTTCCAAGTTTCTAAATGCCTACAAAAGTGCAAGCAGCCGCCTAATCAAAAAAGAATTTCCGAATATAAGGGAGAAACTTTGGAAAGAATATTTCTGGAGCAAAAGCTATTGTCTATTAACGACGGGTGGAGCATCTATTGACACAGTCAAACAATATATTGAAAGTCAGGGTCAGAAAAAGAGGTGACATTATGCTAAAAGCCTATAAATATCGCATCTACCCAAACAAAGAGCAAAGGATATACTTTGCAAAGTGTTTTGGCTGTGTTCGATTTATCTATAACAGAATGCTTGCAGATAAAATTGAACATTATGAAGCAACAGGTGAAAGGCTAAATAATACTCCTGCACAATATAAAGATGATTTTGAATGGCTTAAAGATGTTGACAGTTTGTCCTTGGCCAATGCTCAAATCAACCTGCAAAAAGCTTACTCAAACTTTTTCAGAGACCCCTCTGTTGGCTTTCCTAAATTCAAGTCAAAAAAGTCAAATCATCATTCATATACAACAAACAATCAAGGAAAAACAATTGTTATTGAGAATAGTCATATTAAACTACCGAAACTTAAAACAAGGGTAAAAATCAAGCAACACCGTGATTTTGAGGGGAAAATAAAGTCATGTACGGTTTCCAAGACACCTTCTGGAAAATACTTTGTCTCTGTTCTTGTTGATACTGAGATACTTCCACTGTCCGAGTCAATTCGCAAGGTGGGTATCGATGTTGGAATCAAGGACTTTGCCATATGCTCTGATGGGAAAATATATGCAAACCCCAAGCAACTTAGAAAATCAGAAAAACGACTTGCTAAACTCCAAAAGGACTTGTCTCGCAAGACCAAGGGAAGCAACAATAGAAAAAAAGCAAAACTGAAGGTGGCTAAGGCACACGAAAAAATAGCCAATCAGCGTCATGATTTTTTACACAAAGTGAGTACTGAAATCATTCGTGAAAACCAAACTATAGTGATTGAAGATCTCAGGGTAAAAAATATGATGAAGAACCACAAACTTGCAAAGGCAATTGCCGAGGTTTCTTGGAGCATGTTTCGCGAAATGCTTGAGTATAAGTCAACATGGTATGGGCGAGAATTAATTATTGCCCCAACATACTATGCCAGCTCACAGTTATGCTCAAACTGCGGTTACAAGAATCCAGAAGTAAAAAACCTTGCCCTAAGAGAGTGGATTTGCCCCGAGTGTGGAGCAGTCCACAATAGGGACATCAATGCATCAATAAACTTGCTAAAGCTTGCAATATAGCTTTGGTACTTCTGAGGCCGGAGCGACCTTTTGAGCCTGGGTAAACTTGTCTCGTTGGAGATATTGACCAGGAAGCTCCCACTTCTATAAGTGGGGGTAGTTCACGACCACGCAAATCAATATAAAAACGGACCCAAAGATTTTGATATGATACCTCCAAAGTAGACAGTCTAATTAATTAAAAATTAGATTATCTACTTGGAGGTGTTTTTTATATTGTGTTTTACATGTCGAATCTACAAGACCACGATATCGTTCGAAATAGGGGTGAGGAAAAGCCGCCGAACCTTTTTCTGGTCACGACTTTGCCCAAGCGCCCACATCAGTTTTGTCACCACCGCTTCTATGGGCATGTCGTAAGCCGGTATCACAGCGCTTTCAAGCGCTCTTTTGCCAACTTCGTAGATTGCAAGATTGCCGCCCTCCAAAGTCACCTGAGTTGTTATTACAACCGATTTACCAATTGAGGTCAATTTTTCGATTGCTTCCAAAAAATTTCTCCGCCCTTCAAATGGTATTCCGCCGCTACCATAGCTTTCAATTATGAAGCCGTCATAGTCATTGGCTATTTTGCTCAAGAGCTGAGGATTAGAGCCGGGGACCAGTTTCATGAGGAAAATATTTGTGTTCATGGAAGTGCTGAACAAAGTTTTCCGGTTTTTTTTCTGCATTTGCGCCTTTTTGTTGTAAACCACCTTATTATCGGTGATTTTTGCAACAAATGGATAGTTGATGCTTTCAAAAGCGTTGTAGCTTTCCGTGCGCAATTTTTCGGCCCTCGATCCGCTTATTACTTTGCCGTCAAAAACGAGGTAGACTCCCCCTATTCCTTCGCGGGCAAAACATATGGCATCGGTAAGATTTTTTCTGGCATCGGTTTTTTCATAGGAAATAGGCTTTTGGGCTCCCGTTATTACTATTGGTTTTTCTGAATTCTGAATCAGATAAAAAAGAGCCGCGGAAGTGTAAGCCATTGTGTCGGTTCCGTGTGTTACTATGAAGCCGTCGTATTCGTCATACCGGTCCTTGACCATTTTCATTATGTCCAGCCAATATTCGGGTTGCATATTGGTGCTGTCTATGTTGAAAAGCTGAAATGCGTCTATGGAACAACCGCCTATTGAATCGGACGCATAGGAAAGTATGTCGGAGGCCGACATTGAAGGAGCCAGGCCATTTGTCCCCTCCGAGCAGGCTATTGTGCCTCCTGTTGCAATCAACAACAATTTTTTCATTTTATCCTCCCGCCATATTGATGATTCAATTATACAATTAGTTTAAAAGTTTATCCAGCCGGCGGAGAACTTTCGGAAGCATGAAGGAAAACGGACCAAAGAAATAGAAGTATAAAGTTGACATTTGTATTTAAAAAGAGAGAAGCGCATTATATCAGTCGCCGCAGGCGGGGAGATATTTTTGAAATCCGGAAAGGTAAAAATATGTTTGGAAAAACAAAAAGAGCCGGCGGCAAGAAAAAAGCGGACCATGTTTTAAGGGTCAGGATCATAACTGGAGTTTTGAGCGTTGCGCTCATTGCGTTCGTTTCTTCATTTGCATTCGGGCACACCTATAACAACAAGTATTACTATGTCTACAATTTGATTGCATCCTTTTGCATTTTCATTGTAATTATTTTCATTCACATGAGTTATACTGAAGCAGTAAGGAAGATACAGGAAAAAGAGAATAAATACTCAATCATATTCAACAACATAGATGACATAATGGTGCTCCGCAGTGTTGACTCCGACTGGAAAGTTGGAAGAATAATTGATGTCAATGATGCGGCAGTAAAGTTTTTCGGATATGAAAGGGAGGAAATGATTAAAATGCCTCCCGAAGCCTTTGTTCATCCTAACTTGGCAAACAAAGCGAGAACCATATTCGAAAAGATTGAGGATGGTTGGTCAAAATCATTTGAAATGACTTTTGTTACCAAGTATGGAAGAGCCGCTCCCGTCGAGGTCAACAGCCAGATATTCATGATTAACGGAGAAAGTGTGCTTGTATCATGGGCAAGGGACCTCACGGAACGCAAAGAAGCGCAAAATTCTATGCGTGATGCCGAAAGAAGCTACAAGAATCTGCTTGAGGGACTTCCTGATGGAGTTTTGATACAACATTTTCCTGAGGGGGAATCGATTATTGAGCTGGCCAACAAAAGCGCGGCGTCAATTTTGGGGGTTTCCTCAAAAGAAGATTTGAAAGGCAAGGATTTTTTGAGTTTTTTGACCAAGGAAGCGGCGGCAGACGCCTTAAAAAGACGGGATCAAATTCTCGCCGGAGGCATGGTGCCTCTGGTGGAAAGGGAAGTAAGAACGGAAGAAGGAATTGATAAAACACTTGAAATAAGGTCTATTTCTTATGAAATGGAAGCAGAAGATAGATATATAAGCATAATAAGGGACATAACGGAAAAAAGGGTCAACGAAAAACGATTGATGGAAAACGACCGTCAATTGAAGCGGCTTCTCGATTTTCTGCCTGACTCGGTTTTGATATATGACTGGGAAAAATATTTGTATTCCAACGAGTCAGGCGCCGAACTTCTTGGAGAGATGTCGCCTGTTGATGTGGAAGGAAAGAGCATATATACATACGTCGACCCCGACCATTTTGAAGACATGGAAAAAAGGCTTCACAAGCTGGAAAAGCCCAATACCGATGTGCCCATGATAGAACAGAGGATACTAAGGAAGGACAATAGTGAAGTTTTTGTTGAGACAAAGACAATCAACTTTCCTTTTTCGGGCAAAAATTCCTTCGTCAGCATAGCAAGGGATATAACAGACAGATTGATGCTTCAGGAAGAAAAGAAAAAAAGTGCGGAGAGGTACCGCCAGCTCATAGAGAATTTTCCGGATGCAGTTTTCGTATACGACTATGAAAATTACATTTTGGCGAATTTTGCCGCTGCAAAACTTCTCGGCTTGGGTGATCCTTCTTACATAGTCGGCAGACCGACCATGTATTTTCTGGGAGAGGGAAGAAAGAAGTTTTTGAATAAAAGATTGAGCAAGATTGCAGGTGGAGAAGAGGTTCTTCCGATTATAGAAGATGAAATATTCACCGAAGCCGGAGAAAAGATACCTGTAGAAATAAAAACTATCAAATTTCCATATTCCGACGGTTTGGCATTCCTTAGCGTAATAAGGGATGTCTCGGCGAAAAAGCGAAATGAGGCTTTGCGCCGAAAGGTTGAGAGACAGATGGAATACGAAAGGATGAGAACAGAATATTTTGCAAACATATCCCACGATTTCAGGACCCCCCTGCATGCGATATCGGGTACCATTCAGCTGATGGAAATGAAAAACTCAAAAATATCCCAAGAAATGCCTGAGTTTTCGGTCAAGAACAAACGCCATTTGCAGATAATGAAGCAAAACAACAACCGGCTGATAAAGCTGGTAAACAATTTGATAGATATAAACAAGATTGAAGCGGGTTTTTACATGGTAAACAAAAGTAATTGGGACATGGCGGAAGTCATAAGAAACATAGTGGCTTCAGTCACGCAATTGGCCAAGTCCGAGGGCATTGAAATATCGTCCCAAATTGATAGCGCTCCGCTGCTTGTTTCATGCGATGTTGAAAAGATTGAAAGAATCATGCTCAACCTTATTTCAAATGCCATCAAGTTCACTTCTTCGGGAGGATGCATAAAAATAGCGGCGTGGGAGGCGGACGGAAGGGTCTTCGTTTCCGTTGAGGATACAGGAACAGGGATAGAAGAAAAGCAGCTGGACAGAATTTTTGACAGGTTCAACCAGGTGGAAGATATTTTCACCAGCAGCAACGAAGGGAGCGGAATAGGACTCTCGCTGGTAAAGGGTTTTGTCAAGATGCACCAAGGTTCGATCGAAGCAAGGAGCGAAAAGGGCAAGGGTAGCTGTTTTACTTTTGACATTCCGATGAAGGTTGAGAAGGATGAAAACGGCAAACCTTTGCCGGTAAAAGCATATGATGATTTTATATATGGACGAAAAATCGAAGTCGAGTTTTCAGATGTGAAAAAACGATTTTATGAAGTTTTTTAAACAAAAAAGGAAGGAGAGGGGAAATTTGGATCATCAAAAATACATTGTTTTAAAAATGAACGAGAACGCAGATTTGACTCCTGTTCCACGGACATCCGAAGATGATTTGGACACCGCCAAACTGAGCCTTTATTTGGATGCGATAAGAGAAAAATACGGACCTGTCTTTCTTGAAAAAAAGGATTTGCTCGAAAAACTGGGTATAATCAGCTCTTTTGGCGAAAATCAAACAGCCACATTGGCAGGCCTTTTGATTTTCGGGAAAAACCCCCAACTCTATCTTCCTCAGCTTCATGTTACAATCTTGTCGGGAAACGGCGGAAATGCGACTGTTGACAAAATTTATGGAACTCTGCCTGTAATGAAGGAAAGAACAATGGAGACGATAAAAAAAAGGATGGGGAAAAGGGCGAAGGTGGGCTACTTAAGCGGCAAGCATTTTGAAATGCCGGCATATCCTCTAGAGGCAATCGAGGAGGCTGTATGGAACAGTCTCATACACAGGGATTACGACTCATACGCATCTGGCAAGTATATCAGAATAACAATGACTGAAAAGTTTATAGAAATAAAGAGCCCGGGACCTCTTTTGGGAGAGAGGAAACAGGACTTTAACATTGAGAGATATGTTTATTGCAGGAACACATCAATAGTGAGAATCTTGCAGGAAATGGGAAAAATAAGAAACGCCGGGACCGGAATGAAGACAATGTTCTCCCAAGCAAAGAAATATCGCTTGGAACCGCCTGTTTTTGAAAGCTCGGGAGAAGAATTCACGGCAAGGCTGGGCAACAGGGAAATACTGGGAATGGAAGACATCAGGCGACTGGAAGAAATGAACTTGAAAATTGACGAGGACAGAATGGCCGCCGTATCTTATGCAATGAAAAACGGCAGCATAAACAACAGGGAGTATCAAAATCTCAACGATGTCAACAGGGACGAGGCTTTCAGGGAACTCAAATCTCTTGTAGACCAGGAAGTTTTAATTCAGGAAGGCACTGGAAGCGGAACGTATTATGTCGTCAATGAAAAGCTGAAGGAAAGGGAAAACCAAAAGGCCCAGTTGAGTTTTTTCAGTTGAGAAGCATAGGCGGACAAAACATTCGGAGGATATCCATGGAAAGAAAAACTATTGTTATAGCTTTAGGAGGAAACGCAATACTTCAACCGAAACAGCAGGGGACAGCCGAGCAGCAGATGGAGAATGTCAGGAAAACCTGCCTTCAAATAGCGCATATGATTGAAATGGGACACAATATAATACTCACCCATGGCAATGGTCCCCAGGTAGGCAACCTCTTGATACAGAACAACGCTGCATCTGCCATTGTTCCGGCAATGCCCCTTTACATGTGTGGAGCTGAAAGCCAGGGCCTTATCGGCTATATGATGCAGCAGCAGCTTGGAAACATACTGAAGGAAAAAGGAATCGAAAAGCCGATAGCGACAATAGTCTCGCAGATGGTTGTGGACAAGGATGATCCAGCATTCAAAAATCCAAGCAAGCCTGTAGGCCCTTTTTATGGTGAAGAGCATGCCAGGGAAGCGATGGAGGAGAAGGGCGAAAACTGGATAGAGGATTCCGGCAGGGGCTGGAGGAAGGTCGTTCCGTCGCCAAGGCCACAAAGGCTGGTTGAAATAGAGGCAGTCAAAAAGCTTGTGGATTCCGGATGCGTCGTAATTGCAAACGGAGGCGGGGGAATACCTGTTGTGGAAGATGGGGGAAAATTGACGGGGATAGAAGCGGTAATAGACAAGGACTTCGGAGGAAAGCGTTTGGCTGTCGAACTTGAGGCCGACATATTCATGATTCTTACAGATGTTTCAAAAGTATACAAGAATTATGGAAAGCCTGGCCAGGAGGCCCTTGACAGAATTGGGACAGAAGAAGTCAAAATGCTCCAAAGTGAAGGCCACTTCAAAAAAGGAAGCATGGGACCCAAAGTAGAGGCATGCATGCTTTTTGTGGAAGGCGGCGGAGAAAAGGCCATAATAACTTCTCTTGATACGGCCATAGAGGCTCTAAAGGGCCAAGCGGGAACAATAATTGAAGCATAGGGACAGATGATGCCTGTGAGTGTTTTGAAATAGAAGAATGGGGGATATCCATGGAAAAAGAAATAGAAAAAAATATTGAATTTCTAAAAATGCTTTCCAATCAATATCCTAATGTGGCGTCCGTATGCACGGAAATAACCAACCTGAAGGCGATTTTGAATCTGCCCAAGGGAACAGAGCATTTCCTTACGGACCTCCACGGTGAATACGAGGCATTCACGCATGTGTTGAAAAATGCATCTGGTGTACTCCGGAGGAAGGCGACTGAACTTTTCGGCGAATCGCTAAATGATGCAGAGATGAGAAGCTTCCTGACTTTGCTTTATTATCCAGCCGAGAAAATTGAAATAATAAAGGAAACGGAAAGCGATATCGAAAAATGGTATTCAGACAACATACACCGCTTGCTCGAGGTTTGCAGGGCTGTCTCGTCCAAGTACACAAGGTCGAAGGTCAGGAAGGCTTTGCCTAAGGATTTCAGGTACGTAATCGAGGAACTCCTGCACCGGGATTTTGCAATCGAGGACAAGGCTCATTATTACAGAAAGATAGTTGAAACCATAATAGACATCGACAGGGCGGACGAGTTCATAGAGGCCATAGCTTGCGTAATCCAAAGGCTTGCGGTCGACAGGCTTCACATAGTGGGAGACATATACGACAGGGGACCCGGGGCCCATATAATAATGGATTCCTTGATGAAACACCATTCGCTTGATATTCAGTGGGGGAACCACGATATTCTGTGGATGGGGTCTGCCTGCGGGTCTGCGCCATGCATTGCAAACGTTGTGAGGATATCCTGCCGGTATGCAAACATGACCACGCTCGAAGACGGCTACGGCATAAACCTTTTTCCATTGGCCACTTTTGCGCTTGAGGAATATGGTGAAGACCCGTGTCTTCAATTTTTGCCCAAAACAATGGGGAATGGAAATTACAGACAAAAGGACCTTGACCTTATATCAAAGATGCACAAGGCCATTGCAATAATTCAATTCAAGCTTGAAGGTCAGACAATACTTAAACATCCGGCATACGAGATGGACAACCGTTTGCACCTAGGCAAGATGGACTGCGATTCGGGAATGGTTGAAATAGGCGGCGAAGACTATCCGATGAAAGACACTCTTTTTCCGACAGTGAACCCAAAAGACCCGTATTCACTGACGGCAGAAGAAAATGAAGTTGTTGAAAAGCTTGTGCATTCTTTCATAAACAGCGAGAAACTGCAAAAGCACATGGATTTGATGTATACAAAGGGTAGCATGTATTTGAAGTACAACTCAAATCTTCTTTACCATGCATGCATTCCCATGAACGAGGACAAGAGCTTCAGGAATATTCCGATCGAAGGCAACGGCTATAAAGGAAAGAGCCTTCTTGACAAATGCGATGAACTGGCAAGGCAGGCTTTCTACAACAAGGAAGGCTCGCCCGAACGCTCATACGCCAGGGATGCAATGTGGTATATGTGGTGCGGGGAGAATTCTCCGCTCTTCGGCAAGGATAAAATGACGACATTTGAAAGATATTTCATAGACGACAAGAAGACCCATGCCGAGGAAAAAAACAGCTACTACGCACTCAGGGACGATCCCGATGTGGCGGAAAGAATACTCGTCGAGTTTGGTCTGGACCCGAAAACGTCACACATAGTAAGCGGCCATGTCCCGGTAAAGAGAAAAGACGGAGAGAGTCCCATAAAGGCCGGCGGGAAGCTTTTGGTGATAGACGGCGGATTTTCTAAAGCCTATCAGGCGACCACAGGCACTGCTGGATATACATTGATATACAATTCATACGGATTGCTTCTTGCCTGCCACGAGCCTTTCGAATCCATAGAAAAGGCCATAAATGAAGAAAAGGACATGATATCCACAACCACTGTCCTAGAGAAGACTGCAAAAAGAAAAAGCGTTGAAGACACAGATGTCGGCGAAGAGCTAAAGAAACAGATTGAATTTTTAAGCATGCTTCTGGCAGCCTACAGAAAGGGCGTAGTCAAACAAATGAAAGCATAGATGTGAAAGGGTTGATACAATGACAGACGGCAATGTTTTCGACGTTATCACAAAGAGGACAAAACAGCTGCTTGACGCTGAGGAAAATTATGAAATAGAATTCAAGCAAAGTGTCGGAGGGCTTGACTCCTCGGACATTGTGGCGTTTGCAAATTCCGAGCATGGGGGCACAATTCTCATAGGAGTCAAAGAGGATACTGGTGAAAAAAACAGGCAAAAAGGGAAAATAATCGGCTGCGATGTGGGAGACCAGGAAAGGCTAAACATACTTAGCAAGTCAAACAGCTGCATTCCAAAGGTGGAAATGGAGATATACGTTGAAAACCTCAAGATGAAGCCTTTTTTCAGAGTTGAGATATCGCCGGGAAAGAACAAACCCTATTGCACGGCCGGAGGGACCTATAAGATAAGAGGATACGGACTAAACGAGGTTCTCGATCCGGACAGGCTTCTTTCTATGTTTCTCGAATCCGAAAACGACCAGTTTCTGAAAAGATTCACCGAATCCACAAGAAAACTTGAGAGCGCAATGGAAAGGGCAAACAGAATTGTCTTTGAAGAAATAAGCAAAATGGCAAAAGCGACAGAGGACATGAAAAAGAATTTGGACAAGAATTTGGTGGGATTTTCCGAAAGCATGGAGAACGAAAAAGACGAAGAAAACAATCTCTCGCGAATAGAGAAAAAAATTGACCAGCTTGTTAAGTTGAGCGAAACACAAAATAAAGAAGGAAGTGTATAAATGAAAGCCTTGATTGAGCAGTTTGATGATGTTACCGGAATAAGCTACGACACCGGAACAAAACTATTAATCAGCTTGGCCATATTCTTAATTGCCTGGCTTTCTGGCCGCATACTGACAAAACTGATTACCGGAAGAATAGAAGGACACCATGCAAGCTATAAGATTAGAAAAGTCATAACATACATTCTGTATTTCTTCGCAATTTTGATGATAGCGAGAATTTGGTTCCAAGGAATCGAATCAGTTACGACTTTGCTGGGGATTTTTTCCGCCGGCTTGGCGATTGCGCTCAAGGATCCCATTTCGGACATTGCAGCATGGCTGTTCATAGTAGTGAAAAGACCGCTTGAAGTGGGAGACAGGATTGAAATAAATTCGATATCGGGAGACGTAATCGACATAAGGGTCTTCCAGTTCACCCTCCTGGAAATAAACAACTGGGCGGGAGCGGACCAGAGCACGGGGAGAATAGTTCACATACCCAACAGCATGGTTTTCACCAAAAGCCTTGCCAACTACAACAAGGGCTTCAAATATATATGGAATGAAATAAGAGTCACAATAACATTTGAGAGTGATTGGAGAAAAGCAAAAGGCATACTGGAAAAAATCGCAAAAGACCATACAATGCATCTAACCGAAGAGGCGGGCAAGAGTGTCAAGGAAGCATCTAGAAAATTCATGATTTTTTACAACCATTTGACACCCATTGTTTACACCGATGTGTCAGACAGCGGTGTGTCGCTCACCATAAGGCATCTTTGCAAACCCAGAAACAGGAGGGATGTGAGTGAAAAAATTTGGGAGGATGTATTGGACATGGTAAATGCCAATCCGGACATAGATTTGGCTTATCCTACTCAGAGGCTTTATCGCGCGGATGAAAATAAAAACATTACAGAAAAATTTGTTTAAAAGGGCAAGGGGGACGCAAGGTGAACATACAAGTTGTTACAGACAGCACAAGCAATATACCAAAAAAAGTTGCAGATGAATTGGGAATAAGAATGATTCCGCTGAGCTTCACTTTCGGAGATGAGCAAATCAAAGAGACGGAAATTAAAAATGTTGATTTTTACAAGCTCATGGAAGCGAAAAATAGAATTCCACAGTCCTCGCAACCTCCGGTCAAGGACTTTATCGACATATATGCGGAATGCGCCGAAAAAGGCAAAAAGGTTTTAGGGATTTTTCTTTCGGACAAAATGAGCGGGACATACAATACGGCTGTAATGGTAGGTGAGATGGTCAAGGAGAGTTGCGGAAAATTCGAAATAGAAGTGATAAACTCCAAAACCAACTGCATGGATATGGGGTATGCCGCAATAAGGGCGGCGCAGGAAGCCGCAAACGGGAAATCATTCGAACAGATTGTGGATATTGCAAAGCATATATTAAGATGCAGCAGGTTTTTGTTTGCTCCGAAAAATCTGACCCACCTCAGAAAAGGCGGAAGAATAGGTGGAGCCCAGGCTCTTATAGGGAACATACTTAAAATAAATCCCATACTTACTGTCAATGATGAGGGCTGCACTGATATCTTCGACAAGGTGAGGACGCAGAAGAAGGCCATAGAACGAATGCTGGACAAATTGAAAGAAGAAACGAAATTGTCTGGTGTAAGAAATGTGACGGTACATCACATCAACGAATTGAATGAGGCGCAAAAGCTTGCAGACATGGTAGAAAAACTTATAGGAATAAAACCATCGATAATTCCCATCGGGCCGATCATAGGACTGCACGTGGGGCCGGGTACGATTGGAATAGCCTACACCACTGAAAGGGAAATACGAAAAGAAAGGATTGCAAAGTGACAATGTTCCCTAGTCTGGTTGTTCGGTTTTGCTCGAAATCCTGTAGAGTGAATTAAGAGGAGGTCATAAAATGAAAGTTAAAAAAGCCATAATACCGGCGGCAGGTCTGGGAACGAGATTCCTTCCGGTTACTAAGGCAGTGCCCAAGGAAATGCTGAACATAGTGGATAAGCCTGCGCTCCAGTATATAGTCGAGGAAGTCGTCGCCTCGGGAATCGAGGAGATTCTCATTATAACGACCCGAAATAAGGAAACCATACAAAATCATTTTGACAAGTCTTTTGAGCTTGAAGCAAAGCTTGCGGAATCCGGCAAAAATGAAATGCTTAGTGAAGTTGTTAAAATTTCAGACATGGCAGACATACACTATGTCAGGCAAAAGGAGCCAAAAGGGCTTGGACATGCCGTTGGCTGCGCCAGGACATTCGTGGGCGACGAGCCCTTTGCTGTGCTTTTGGGAGACGACATAGTATATAGTGAGGGGAAGCCTTGTCTCAGGCAGCTTGTCGAAGTTTATGAAAAGTACGGCGATTCAGTTCTGGGGGTTCAGACGGTGCCCCATGAAGAAACATCCAAATACGGTATAGTCGCGGGAGAAAAAATAGGTGACAGGACATATTGCGTAACCGACATGATAGAAAAGCCCAGTCCCAAGGAAGCTCCTTCCGACATGGCCATACTGGGAAGGTATGTTCTCGATTCCGACATATTTGAAATAATCAGAAACACACCCAAAGGCAAAGGCGGAGAAATACAGCTGACCGATGCAATGAAAATATTGCTGAGGAGCCACAGGATGATTGCATATGATTTTATTGGAAGAAGGTATGACACCGGAAACAAGCAGGGATACCTTGAAGCCACCGTGGAGTACGCGCTGAGGCATCCCGGGGTGAAAGACGCGTTTGGAGAATATCTGAAGAGTCTTGTGTAAATGATTGTGGGGGTATTGGATGTATACGCTTTTAGAACTAAAAAATTATTGTGAGCGCTGCCGAAAATGTCCGCTTCATGCGACCAGAAACCGCTTGGTATTTGGAGACGGGGACGAAAAAGCCGACATATTTTTCATAGGCGAGGGTCCGGGATACTATGAGGACCAGTCCGGACGCACATTCGTCGGGAAGGCAGGGGTCTTGCTTGAGAAAGCCATCGAAGGAATAGGAATGTCGCGACAAGATGTCTACATAGGCAACATAGTAAAATGCCGGCCGCCGGGAAACAGAAATCCCTCTGAGGAAGAGATGCGAGCATGCCTTCCATATTTGAGGTACCAGGTTGCAATAATAAAACCGAGGATAATTGTATGCCTTGGATCAGTTTCCGCCAAAAAAATCATAGGCGACAACATAAGGATTACATCAAGCAGGGGGCATTGGGTCGAAAAAAGCGGAACGCTCATAATGCCCACCTTCCATCCTGCGGCAGTCCTTAGGGACGAAAACAAGAAGAGGCCCTTTTGGGAGGACTTTCTTGAAATTAAAAGCAAGCTTTCCGAAATTAAATCTGCAGAGGCTTGAATGCGTGATTTTTTCAGACCGCCCGATTTGGGGCGGTCTTTGCATGAAAACAAAAAGTTGACAATTTGGTTTATAAAGCGTAAACTGAGTATGCGGTTTATGAAATATAAACTAAAAGGAGAGGGCGGATATGAAAGAATTTAGACTCACTGAAGCTGAAAACAAGCTAGCCGAGATCATTTGGACCAAGGCACCCATACCTTCGCCTGAGCTGGTTGAGCTGTGCAGGGTTGAAATAGGGTGGAAGAAGTCCACCACATATACCATGCTGAGAAAGCTTGAGAAAAAGGGAGTATTCGAGAACAGAAACGGAACGGTCTTGGCAGTCTTTACAAGAGAAGAATTTTACACAGAGCAAAGCAAACAAATCCTCGATGGAGGCTTTGGAGGCTCGCTTCCGAGATTTTTGGCGGCATTTGCAAGCAATAAAAAATTGAGCAAGAAGGAAATAGATGAGCTGCAAAAGCTGATCGATTCGCACAAGGAGGAATGAATATGGAAAAAATATTTTTACGTATTCTGGACATGAGCATAACTGGTGCATATGTAATTCTTTTTATAATGCTTGCCCGGCTTTTGCTAAGGAGATTTCCCAAAATTTTTTCATACGCGCTTTGGTCGGCCGCCTTGTTCAGGCTGGCCTGTCCGTTTTCTTTAAAAGGAGCTTTCAGCCTTGTCCCGTCGAAAGCCCAATCCGTTCCCAAGGACATAATTCGAGCCGCAGTCATTCCGCATGGCGGGGATGCGGGCTTAAATGGTACGGGGGCAAACGTTTCGATTGCCGTCGATGCGGCGGCGGGAACGGAGCCCATGCAAATTTGGATATCGGCAGGCACGGCGGTCTGGGTAGGCGGTGCTTTGCTGCTGCTATGCTTCAGCGTGATTTCGATGCTTAGGCTTTGCAAAAGGCTGAAGCATTCAAAACATGTAAGAGACAATATATACGAGATGGAAGGAATGAAAACGCCTTTTGTATTCGGCATTGTAAATCCCCGTATATATATTCCGGCCAATCTTACGGAAAACGAGAAATCATACATAATAAAGCATGAAGAGACGCACATAAAAAGGTTCGACCACATAATAAAGCCGGTCGCCTTTCTGATTCTCTGCATGCACTGGTTCAATCCTTTTGTTTGGGCTGCCTTTTACCTTATGAGCGAGGATATGGAGCTGTCTTGCGATGAAAGCGTAATAAGGAAAATGGGAAGCGGAATAAAGAAGGACTACTCGTCATCTCTTCTTTCTTTTTCTGCAGGGAGGACAATCGGACCATGCCCGCTTGCTTTTGGAGAGAGCAACCCCAAGGGCAGGATTAAAAACATACTTAATTACAGGAAACCGGCATTTTGGATTGTGGTTCTTGCATTGGCAGTTGTTTCGGCAATTCTAATCGGGCTTGTGACAAATCTGGATGTGAAGCACAAAACGGTGGATGATTATGCCATGGAATATTTGGACAGCGAGGTCGAGATGTATGAAAACTACTTCAAAGTTGAGGACAGCAAGATAATCAATCTTGAAAAAATGCAATCATTCGACCAATTGACAGGCTACAGAATCGAACTATGGAAAATAGAATACAGGATAAAGCCAGGCAACATTGACGAGGTTGCAATGGCCGGAGGCATGAACCAGATCGACGGATGGATCACTGAGGACGGAAGCATGGGCAAACCCATACTTGTATTTTCATATGAAAAGGGAAGCCCCGAACTTTTGGGCGCAATCCGTTCGGGGGAAATGGGGGTCACAGTATCGGGATATGAAACGGCTTTAAGGGAATTTTTGGAGCGCAAAGGACTTCTTCCGGGTGAAAGCTATGAAGGAAACCACGCAGTAGCGAATTTCACAATGTCTACGGGAGAGACGGCTCGCCTCTTGCTTTCCCAGCCGGCAAGGCAGGGAGAGACAGGCATTTGGTGCGTAGAGCGCTGGATGGACGGAAACGGCAGCGTATACTATAGTGATCCCCAGGCGTCTTCTTCCACAGTTTACTATTATGATGAGCTTCAAAAGGAAGCCGACAATGGACATCGCACGGGACTCCTTGACCCGGACCAGGTTGCTTTGGAATACATTGTGGAAGTATTGGGGCAGACAACGGATTTGGACGAAACCGAAATAAAAAATCCCGCAACGATACAGGACTTCATGGCTGTTCCCGAAAGCAGGTTTCTGGGCTTTGTGTCCGACTTCGACACCGAGAGAAGCTACTTCCATCTGGACCGGGTGGAGTGGCTGACATACGATGACGAGGAACGCATAAGGGAGCTGGGCCTTTCCAAGGATGACGACATGCCGGGCGGATTCTACATATACAATCCCGAAAGCTGGCCCCAGACATTCGAGGTGGACGAAAATACAGAGTACACCATTTTGGATTGGAACAGAAAATATGGGGATGAACAGACATATACCACAACCGATGCAAGTGAATTTGCCGATCACATAAACTCATACGAGGGAGGCTTCGCCCCTCCGTTTTGGATTGTCAAAAAAGGCAGATATGTGGAAAGCATAACAGAGCAGTATGTCCCATGATAAGAAACCGGGGACGGCTATGCCGTCCCTTTTCCATATTTTTATATTGACACATGTGTCAACGATGTTATAATTGATATGCACAGAAATAGAAAGCACAAGGAGATCCAAATGCCCAAAATAGTCGACTACCAGGAGAAAAAAAAGGAAATAGCCTTTAAAGCCATAGAGGTTTTTGTGGAAAAAGGATATTACAGCGCCAAAATATCGGACATAGCAAAAAGAAGCGGAATGGGAAGGACTAATTTCTATCAATACTTCAAGAATAAAAATGAAATTTATGATTTTGCTGTCGACAAGGCTTTCGAAAGCGTGCGGAAGGATTTTGACGCAATAATGGCTTCTGAAGATTGCGCATTGACAGCAATAGGAAAAATAGTGCGTCAGACAATAGACGACTACGGAAAGAATGATTTGATTTTGGTCATAGTCGAGCTTTGGCTTGTAATGAGCAGGGAAGAAAACAGGGTAAGCGAAAAGTTGCAGGCTCAGACACAATTGATCAAGGATCATTTTGTCGAAATACTGGAGCGCGGAGTGGAGAAAGGACAGCTGAAGCAATTCGATTTGAAGGCAATGGCGGACCTCATTTACATATTCACAGAAGGCTTGCTTTTGCAAATGGCATTCAACGAAGAAGTCGATGTGGATAGAAAACTGAAGCTGCTGGGTGTCTTGCTCGATGGACTCAGGATTTAAAAATTTTGATTTTAAATAGACACAAGTGTCAATGAAAAGGGGTGGAGGAATGAATGCAATAAAAAGAAGTACAGAAAGGTTGCTTGTCGAAGAGGGGATAAGATATCTCGACAAGGACCCGGTAAGGAATCTGGGGAAAATGATTGGCCTTGGTTCCAAAATTGCCGCGGAAGGCGACAACAAAAAGGTAATGAAGGCTGTATCGAAAGAATGGAACAACAAGGAGGGCAACACCAGAAAGTTTATGGAAAAAGCTTTGTCCGAGCTCCATCCCAATGTAAGGAGGAAGCTTATAAAAAATTTCGTATTGAATTCCTATCTGTACGGAAGGCAGGATGCCAAGCGAGCCGAAGAGGAAAACGACTGCAACATACCATGGGCTGTCCTCATGGATCCTACAACCAGGTGCAATCTCAAGTGCATAGGATGCTGGGCCGCCGAATACGACAAAAACGACGAGCTCGACTTTGAAACGCTTGACCGTATAATCCGGCAAGGCAAGGAAATAGGCACATACATGTACATATATTCGGGTGGAGAGCCAACAATGAGGAAGAAGGACATACTTCGCCTGGCTGAAATTCACGACGACTGCATGTTTCTTGCCTTCACAAACGGAACACTAATAGACGAGCCGTTCGCAAAGGAAGTGCAGAGGCTCGGCAACATAGCTTTTGCCATAAGCGTGGAAGGTTTCCAAAAAGAAACCGACATGAGGAGGGGCAAGGGCACATTCAAAAAAGTCGTAAGGGCGATGGATACGCTTAAGCGCCACGGCATATTGTTTGGGTTTTCGACATGCTACCACAGCAAGAACACCGAAATGGTCGGATCCGACGAATATATTGATTTTGTCGCGGACAAGGGTTGCCTTTTCGGATGGTATTTCACTTACATGCCTCTCGGAAAGGATGCAGACACAAGTTTGATTGCTTCCAGCGGACAAAGGGCGCACATGTATAGAAGGGTAAGGGAAATAAGATCGGGCAAGCCCATATTCGTACTCGACTTCTGGAACGACGGAGAGTATGTAAGCGGTTGCATAGCGGGAGGCAGGAACTATCTTCATATAAACGCCAATGGAGATGTGGAGCCGTGCGCTTTCATACATTATTCAAATGTAAACATAAAGGATGTGTCATTGCTTGATGCATTAAAATCGCCGATCTTCATGCAGTACCGCAGGCATCATCCTTTCAACAGTAACCACCTCAGGCCGTGTCCCATGTTTGACAATCCCCAAAAGCTCGTTGAAATGGTAAAAGAAGCGGATGCCCATTCCACCCAACCGGCCGACATGGAAACACCGGAAGAGTTATTTTGCAAATGCCAAAAGCCTGCTTTGGATTGGGCTCAGGTAGCAGATGATCTATTGAAAGAGAAACAAACAAAAAAAAGAAAGAGGCTGGCATAATAGAAGTCTCCAGCTGCAATTTTGCAAAAGAAAATGCAGCTGGAATCCTCTTTTTTTGCTTTAAATGGGTTTTGCAGTAAAAAAAAATATTGTTAAAAAGGTAACGTTGACTATAGGTATATTGTATACTATACTAGTGTTAGCATGCGCGTTTAAAAACATTCAAAAACACATGGGGGTGTATTTCAATGAGCAACAAAGTTTTCAAGACAATGGATGGAAATACGGCTGCAGCGCACGTAGCATATGCGTTCACAGACGTAGCCGCGATCTTCCCGATCACTCCATCATCACCAATGGCGGAATACATAGATGCATGGTCCGCCAACGGCCGCAAGAACATTTTCGGTCAACAGGTAAAGGTTTCTGAGCTTCAATCGGAAGCTGGAGCATCAGGTGCGGTTCACGGTTCTTTGACCGCCGGAGCGCTCACAAGCACATTTACTGCATCGCAGGGTCTTCTTCTTATGATTCCAAACATGTACAAAATTTCCGGCGAACTTCTTCCGGGCGTTTTCCATGTTAGTGCAAGAGCGGTTGCAGGCCATGCGCTTTCAATCTTCGGAGACCATTCTGACGTAATGGCGGCAAGACAGACAGGATTCGCAATGATCGCATCAGGAAGCATCCAGGAAATAATCGACCTGGGCGGAATTGCGCACCTTAGCGCAATCAAAGCCAGCCTTCCATTTGTACATTTCTTCGACGGATTCAGATCTTCACACGAGATTCAGAAGGTTGAACTCATCGACTATGAAGTTTACAAAGACATGGTAGACATGGACGCAGTAAAAAGATTCAGACAGAATGCTCTCAATCCCGAGCATCCGGTAACAAAAGGTACTGCACAAAACCCGGACATCTACTTCCAGGCAAAAGAATCGGCAAACCGTTTCTACGATGCAGTTCCGGAAATCGTTGCAGACTACATGAAGCAAATCAGTGAAGTTACAGGCAGAGAGTACAAGCCCTTCAACTATTATGGATCGCCTGACGCAGAGAGAGTAATCGTTGCAATGGGTTCCGTAACTGAAGCTGCTGAAGAAACTGTGGATTATCTTATGGCAAAAGGCGAAAAAGTGGGACTCGTAAAAGTTCACCTTTACAGACCTTTTACAGAAAAATATTTTATGGATGTAATGCCTGCAACAGTAAAATCGATCACAGTTCTTGACAGAACAAAAGAGCCGGGAGCAATGGGAGAACCTCTCTACCTGGACGTCAGGAACATGTACTACGAGAAGGACAATGCACCCGTAATTCTGGGTGGAAGATACGGACTTGGTTCGAAAGACACTCTTCCGTCTCAACTCAAGGCTGTTTTCGACAACATGAACGGCGAAAAGAAAAACCAATTCACAATTGGAATCAACGACGATGTAACATTCACCTCACTCGAAGTCAAAGAAGAAATTGATACAGAATCGGAAGGAACAATCCGTTGCAAGTTCTGGGGCCTTGGATCAGACGGTACAGTCGGAGCCAACAAAAACGCCATCAAGATCATCGGCGACCACACAGATATGTACGCACAGGGATACTTCTCCTACGACTCAAAGAAGTCAGGCGGAATCACTGTTTCCCACCTTCGTTTCGGAAAAACTCCAATCCGTTCGACTTACCTCATCAATGTAGCCGACTATGTGGCTTGCCACAACCAGTCATACGTTGACAAGTACGACTTGGTAAAAGGACTCAAGAAGGGTGGAACATTCGTACTCAATACGATTTGGAATGCTGAAGAGCTTGAAGCTCATCTTCCATCCGGAATCAAGAAATATATCGCTGAAAACGACATAAACTTCTATACAATAAACGCTACAAACATAGCTGAAGAAATTGGACTGGGAAGCAGAATCAACATGATAATGCAATCCGCATTCTTCAAGCTTGCCAAGGTAATCGAAGTTGAAGAAGCAATCAATTACCTTAAAGAAGCAATCAAGAAGTCTTACGGAAAGAAAGGCGAAAAGATTGTTTCTATGAACTACGAAGCAGTTGAAGCAGGAGCCAACAAGCTTGTAAAAGTTGAAGTGCCTGCAGCTTGGAAAGACTTGGAAGTTGAAGTTGCGGCGGCTGTTGAAACAGGAGCTCCCGAATTCATAACCAAGGTTATGGAGCCGATTGCGGCTCAAAAAGGTGACGATCTTCCAGTAAGTGCTTTCCTCGGAAGAGAAGATGGTTCATTCCCGGCTGGTACCGCAGCTTATGAGAAACGCGGAATCGCCGTAAATGTTCCCGAGTGGATAACAGACAAATGTATCCAATGCAACCAATGTTCATTCGTTTGCCCGCATGCGGCTATAAGACCTTTCCTTCTTACAGAAGAGGAAGCCAAGGCGGCTCCAGAAGGTTTCGCTACCAAGAAGGCAATGGGCAAAGGACTTGAAGGACTTCAGTACAAAATCCAAGTTTCAACTCTTGACTGCACAGGCTGCGGCAACTGCGCCGACATCTGCCCTGTAAACGCTCTTGAAATGAAACCTATCGGAACACAAACAGACGTGGAAGTTCCTGCTTGGGATTACGCTGTTAGCCTTCCTGTCAAAGATGACAAAATGGCACACACAACAGTTAAAGGCAGCCAGTTCGCACAGCCGCTCTTCGAATTCTCAGGCGCTTGCGCAGGTTGCGGAGAGACTCCTTACGCCAAGGTTGTAACTCAGCTTTACGGCGACAGAATGCTCATCGCCAATGCAACAGGATGTTCATCCATCTGGGGCGGATCAGCACCTTCTACTCCTTACACTGTAAACGCTGAAGGCAAAGGTCCGGCTTGGGCAAACTCCCTCTTCGAGGACAATGCCGAGTATGGATACGGAATGGCTCTTGCAACAAATCAAATGAGAGACAGACTGGCAGTACTAATGACTGAGGCAATGGAAATGGGAATTACAGAAGAAGCAAAAGCCGCGTTTGCCGCATGGCTTGAAGCCAAGGAAGACGGAGACAAGACAAAGGCAGTTTCTAAAGCTGTCATGGATCTTTTCGGAAAAGACCTTGGAAATGCTCAGGCAAACGAAATGCTTGCTGAAATAGAAGAAAAGAAAGACTTCCTCGTCAAGAAATCCGTATGGGTATTCGGCGGCGACGGATGGGCTTATGACATCGGTTACGGAGGACTTGACCATGTTCTCGCTTCCGGCGAAGACATCAATGTGTTCGTATTCGATACCGAAGTATACTCAAACACAGGCGGACAGTCTTCAAAAGCTACTCCTACCGCTGCAGTCGCCAAGTTCGCGGCTTCCGGAAAGAGAATCAAGAAGAAAGACCTCGGCCTTATGGCTACAAACTACGGATATGTGTACGTTGCTCAAGTAGCAATGGGAGCCAACAAGAACCAATTCATGAAGGCCCTAGTTGAAGCTGAAAGCTACAAGGGACCGTCCCTCATCATTGCTTACGCTCCTTGCATAAACCACGGCATCAAAGCCGGAATGGGCAAGTCCCAAGAGCAGGAGAAAAAAGCAGTAGATGCCGGTTATTGGCACATGTGGAGATTCAATCCGCTTCTTGAAGAAGAAGGCAAGAATCCGTTCGTTCTTGATTCCAAAGAGCCTACAGAATCCTTCCAAGATTTCATCAAGGGTGAGGTTAGATACACATCTCTCGAATTTGCATTCCCTGAATTGGCAAAAGAATTGTTCGTCAAGGCAGAGAAGGATGCCAAGAGCAGATACAACAGCTACAAGCGTTTGGCTGAAATGAAATAACAGAAAGCTATCAACAAAAGCGGTCCTCTTCACGGAGGACCGCTTTTTCTTGCGGCGTTTTTTGATATAATAGACAAATAAGGGGGAGATAAAGATGGAACTTAATATACCCGAATACGGGCAATACAAGATAAAGAACCTGGTATTCGACTATAACGGAACCCTTGCCGAAGGCGGGAAAGTAGAAGCTGAAAATTTTGCAAAGCTAAAAGAAATGACAAAAGATTTTAATGTCTATGTAATTACTGCCGACACCTACGGAACTGTCGAAAAGATGTTTGAGGGAACGCCTGTAAAAGTGAATATTATTTCCCGGGAAAACGGTTCCAAGGACAAAGAAAGCCTTGTCGAAGAACTGGGAAGAGAGGAAACAATAGCAATCGGAAATGGATATAACGACAGGCTTATGCTCAAGGCGGCGGCATTGGGATTTTGCATAGCAGGGCCGGAAGGGGCATCGACAAAAGCCATTATGGCAAGTGATGTCCTGCTTAAAAGCATAGAGGATTTTTTCATGCTTATTAAAGAACCAAAAGGGTTGATTGCAACACTCAGGGGATGATCGAAATGATAGATGTGGCCGCGGCAGTAATAGTGGATGAAAACAACAAAGTGTTCATTGCCCGCAAGAGGCAGGGTCTTTCTCTGGAAGGGCTATGGGAATTTCCCGGCGGAAAGATAGAGCAGGGCGAGACGGCACCCGAGGCCATCGAGAGGGAGCTAATGGAAGAAATGAATCTAAAGGTTGCGGTGGGCTCATACCTGGGCGAGAGCGTATACGCCTACCAAGCCTTGACCGTTCGCCTGATTGCCCATTACTCACGGATAATAGACGGAGACATGAGGCTTTCCGACCACGACAGATGTGAATGGGTGTCTCCTGAAGAACTGCATGAATACACCATGGCTCCTGCAGACGAGCCGATAAGGAAACTCATTGAAAATAGAAATGGAAGTGTAAAATGACAGCAGTAATATTTCAGGGATACATGCTTGGACTTGCTTACTTGGTCCCTATAGGAATGCAGAACATGTATGTTATAAATACGGCAAGCAAAAGCACGGGACGTCGTGTCTTTCAAATTGCACTAATAGCTTCAATACTCGATATACTTCTTGCAATGGCATGTTTTTATGGCATCGGTCTCATTCTGGAGAGAGTGGCAATTTTTAAAACAGCCATGCTTGGAATTGGAGGCATAGTTGTTTTGCTGATAGGCTTGAAACTCATTTTTTCGAAAGTCGAAGTCTTAGAAGAAATTGAAGATGAATACGGAATCGGCAAATTGGCGGCCATGCTTTTCGCCGTGACATGGCTAAATCCCCAGGCCCTAATCGACGGGACCTTTCTCCTGGGAGGCTTCAAAGCCCTTCTTTCAGCTGCGGAGTCGCCATTTTTCATAGGAGGGGTTGCCCTTGCATCCGTCTCTTGGTTCTTTGGGCTTGCATACGGAGTATATTATCTCAAACGCTTCATGACGCCAAAAGTGCTAAGGATTATAAATGTGCTTTGCGGGTCTATGCTGGTATTCTTCGGAATGAAGCTTGGAATAGAGTTTTTGAATATATTGAAATAAAGCAAACAGACCATTACAGGTCTGTTTGCTTTGTGCCGAGTTTTTGGTCGATCATTTCAATCAAGGGAGCTATCTGAACAAGCACCGGAGAGCCCTTCATCCATACCTGCTGCTTGAAAACCTCCATCAATTCCTCTCTGGTCGCGCCTTCATTCATTGATTTCACGATCTCGAGCCGGGACCGCTTGTCGTTTCCTTCGAAAACCGCGGTAGCAAGTGCCATGAGGTGCCTGTACTTGAGAGGTATGGCTCCTTCCTCCGACCATACATCGCCATGAAAGTCAGCCAGGCGCCGGCTGAATTCCTCGCCGAAATTCTCGGCAACCATTATGCCAGGAGGGGTGAAGCCCATCTTTTTCTTGAAATCTTCATGTATTTTCCTGTCCATTTTCAAATCACCTTCCCGTTTTGTATTATTCATTTCCATTTCACGGCAAGGTCAAGCATATAATTTTTAAACAATCACATTTCTTTCTGAAATTTATTCACAAAATATGCATTGAGAACATGGTATAGTGCAAAAACCAGAACAGCGGTCAAGGTTACCCACAGGGTTGCGTCAATTAGAATTGTTATGTATCCTATACCTATTATAAACCACTGGATTATATCGGCAGATTTTGCTTTGGCCCTGTATCTTATCGCGGTATTTCTTTCATCCGACTGCTCTATTTCGTTTTTCTTCCTTATGTCGGGATTTTTATCTTCCAAAGCCTTCATGTACAAGTTGGCGGCGCTCATGCCGAACAAACCCGATCCGATGCCGAAAAGCACCCCTGCAATTGACTTGTCAATCATTTCCTTAAGCAAAAAACCTGCCGCTATCAGAAATGCTCCTACAATCATAGTTGTCATATAAAAAGACTTTTTCCTAAGCATTATTTTTCCTCCTCGTAAATGAAAATTTCCTCAATGGACATGCTGAAATGACGGGCGATTTTGAACGCCAAAATTATAGATGGATTATAGCGCCCTTTTTCGAGCGAACCGATTGTTTGCCTTGAAACTTCCAAATCTGCAGCGAGAGTTTCCTGACTTATCCCCCTCGACTTTCTAATTTCTTCAAGTCTGTTCTTCATGGTTTTGCTCCTTTAGATATTGATGTAAAGCTAACTTTACATTGACAATATAACACGCTTCTTGATAAATGTAAAGTTAACTTTCCATTTTAATAAAAAAAAAACAGACATCGCTGTCCGTTTTTCAATATATATTGGAATCCGCATTGCTTATTGTTTCAAATATTTCCGAGTGCCGCAATCTATTGTCAATAATTTAGAATATGAGAATCGCGTATGTGGTTGCAATGGCAGCGAATATGGGGAGTATTATTCCGCCTCTGGCAAGGCATATGGCAAATGCAATTGCGCCGCCTACAAGTCCAGCCAATGGCATACTTGGAGTCGCGGTAAGTATGCCTGGAAGAATAAGGGCTCCCAGCGCAGTATAAGGAATGAGCTTCAGGAATCTGCCCAGATACTTCGAGGGGGTTCTGTTTTTCATTAGAGTAAAAGGAAGGAGCCTTGGGATATAGGTTACAAGAGCCATCCCCACTATCAGCAGAAATACATTGTTCATAGGGATTCCACCTCTGTTTCATCGAAAACAAAAAGACCGAATATGGAAACTGAAAGTATCGCGATTATTATGCTCCAGCCCTGAGGCAGCGGAGTATATTTGGCGACAAGGGTGTTGACCAAGCCGGACAATATTGCCAGCGCCGCCACCTTGTGGGACTTCTTGGCAACCGGGGTGATAAGGGCTATGAACATAGCGTAAAGGGCCACGCCCATGCTGGCTTGAAGCGAAGCGGGCAAGGTGCCGCCCAAGATATAGCCGATGATTGTTCCTGCGTTCCATGAAGCATAGGAAACAATGTTCAGCCCCAGCATATATCCGGTAGAAAGCCTGCCTTTCTCGAAGGATGCCACAGAAAAAGTCTCGTCCGTTATTCCGAATGCCAGCAGGGGCAAAAATCTTCCCCCGCCGTCCTTCAATTTGGCAGACAGGGATGCGCTCATCAAAAAATGCCTGAAATTGACCAGAAAAGTCGTTATTATTATGCCTAAAGCGCCACTTCCCATGGCCATTAGGGTGAGGGCCATGAATTGGCTGGCTCCGGCGTATACAACTGAAGAGAAAAGAATGCTTTCCAGAAGAGTTATTCCGGTGGTCTTGGCCAAAAGGCCGAAGGCCAGGCCTATGGAAAGGTATCCCACTATTATGGGCACTCCCGCCTGGGCTCCCCTTTTGTAATCCTGTATGTCGGTCGATTCATGCTGTGATTTCTTTTCCATAATGACTCCTTGTAGTGTGGTTGTTTATAGGCTCCTTTCATTGGTGAAAGCTTCCACAGATTTGGGTATTTCATTCATTATATAATTGCCGCATTCAGCGGTCAATGATATAGAACGGACTTCACTATTTTGAGGTTCAAAAAGCGGCATGAGGTTTATTGTCATGCCGCAGTGGATCGTTTTAAAACATTGTTGCGATTTACTTGTCGAATTTCAGTTTTGCCAAGGCCGCGAAGGGTGAATCCTCAATCTTGGGCTCTTCCTTCTTTTTCTTTTTCATGTAAGCCTGCACATCCTTGTATGATGCCTTGCCCTTTTCGCCTTCCTTGCGTTTGTTGAATGATGACATCTTTTCCCTGTGTCCGCATATGCATACAAAGGTCTTTCCTTCCCCCTCGCCCACCAGCTTGAGCTTCTTGTGGCATACCGGGCAGCGTGCGTTGGTGACAATTGATAAGCCCTTCCTGTATCCGCATTCCCTGTCGGGGCATACCAGCATTGTCCCTCTCTTGCCCTTAACCTGAAGGAGGTTTTTTCCGCATTCGGGGCATTTTTCATGAGTCACATTGTCGTGCTTGAAGACGGCGTCGCTGGTCTTTATGTCCTTTATTATCTTTTCCGTGTAGCGCCTCATTTCGCTCATGAAGGCCTTCTTGCTCAGATTTCCCTTGGCTATGGAATCCAGTTTTTTCTCCCACCTTGCCGTGAGTTCCGGAGTCTTCAGGTCGTCCGGAACAAGGTTTAAAAGCTGCATTCCCTTTGATGTGATTAAAAGGTTCTTGCCCCTCTTCTCAACCAGGAATGACTTCTGTATCTTCTCAATTATGTCGGCCCGCGTTGCCACGGTTCCTATGCCCCCCGTATCGGTGAGTATTTTGGCCAGGTCCTTCTGGTTGCCGGACACATACTTGGCCGGGTTTTCCATGGCGCCAAGCAGTGTTCCCTCCGTGAATCTTGGGGGTGGGGATGTCTTGCCCTCCGTTTTGACCCACCTGTCTACAGAAAGGGAATCGCCCTTCTTTAGACTTGGCAGGTTCTGGTCCGAATATTCTCTAGAGTCTTCGTTTTCCTCGACACCCGATGAAACGGCCTTCCAACCCTGGTGGATGACCCGTTTGCCGCTTGCCGAAAAAATTTCCCCGCCCACATCCGCCTTAAGCGTTATCTGCTCGTATTCATGGGGTGGCGAAAGTACGCTTAAAAATCTGCGCACTACCAAATCGTATATCTTGTATTCCCTGTTTGAAAGCTCGTTGACCCTCAGGATTTCCTCCGTGGGGATTATGGCGTGGTGGTCCGTCACCCTGCTGTCATCGACAAAATGCTTGGAGGCCTTTATGGGCTTTCGCATGAGGCTTGAAGCCATGTTTGCAAAGGAGCCGTCCGCGCAGCCGCTAAGGCGTTCCTTTATTGTCGGAACGATGTCGGCAGTCAGATACCTCGAATCCGTCCGGGGGTAGGTGAGGAGCTTGTGGGTTTCATAGAGACTTTGCATGATGGACAGGGTTTCCTTGGCAGAGAAGTCGTATATCCTGTCAGCGTCCTTTTGCAGCTCGGTCAGATTGTAAAGGGCGGGTGATGACGACTTTTTGACCTTCTTATCTATGGAAACTATCCTTGGAGTTTTGTCCTTGATCCTGTTTAAAATTGCATCTATGCGGCCCTCGTCAAAGCTTCGTGTGCCCTTGCTTTTGCCGTCCTGCCAGGTCATAGTCAAACTTGTCGACCGCGCCTGAATACCGTAGTAGGTCTTGGGACTGAAATGTTTTATCTCGTCCTCCCTCTGGGCAAGCATGGCCAGGGTTGGTGTCTGCACTCTTCCGCATGAAAGCTGGGCGTTGTACTTGCAGGTGAGGGCGCGGGTTGCGTTTAGGCCAACAATCCAGTCTACCTCGGCACGAGCCACCGCCGCTGCGAAAAGGTTCTCGTAGGCCTTTCCGTCCCTAAGCTTGCCAAAGCCTTCCCTAATTGCCTTGTCCGTAACAGATGAAATCCAAAGCCTCTTGACGGGCTTCTTGATATTGGCTTTTTCCAGAATCCACCTCGCGACAAGCTCTCCCTCGCGGCCTGCGTCAGTGGCGATTACCACGCTAGTTACATCCTTTCGCTGAAGAAGCCTTTTAACAACCTCGTACTGCTTTCTGGTCTGTTTTATAACCACTATCTTCGTCTCATTCGGAAGCATGGGCAGGTCATCCAGATTCCAAGTCGCATACTTCTTGTTGTAAAGCTCTGGATCTGCAAGCGTAACAAGATGACCCAAGGCCCATGTCACCACATATTTATCGTTTTCAAACCATCCATTCTTGTTGCTGCACTTAAGTACCCTTGCTATTTCTCTTCCTACGGAGGGCTTCTCCGCAAGAACCAATGATTTACTCATATATTTATCCTTTCATTCCGTTTCTTCTGTCTTCCTTTTAATCCTATAGGTTATTATACACTATAATCTCATGTTATTCAGACCAAGCGGAAGACTTGCTTCTTTTCATTGACTGTGCAAATCCCGCCAGTCATTCATCGGCAATTCATAACAATAAGCACAATTGACAAACTTAGTGGTAAAATGGAAGAGGATGGCAGAAGATTTCGACTTCAAATCGTTGAATGGAAATCAAAATGACCGTCTTCGTATTTCAAAAGTTTGCCTTTGAAAAATACTTCCTGGAGGAATTGACATGATAAAAAAAGTGAAAAGACCAAGGAAAGGCTCAAGGATTGCGGGGCTTTCCCCATCAAGCGGAGCGGCGCAGATGTTTCCGCACATATTCGACATGGGGCTTTCAAACCTCAAGAAGCATCTGGGTTTTGAGATTGTGGAAATGCCCACAAGCAGAAAATCGTCAGATTGGCTTTATAAAAACCCCAAGGCGAGGGCGGAGGACATAAACGCGGCCTTTGCGGATGAAACCATAGACGGAATCATATGCTCCATAGGCGGCTACGAGTCGGTCAGGATACTTGAGCATCTCGACACGGAAAGCATACTGAAATGCCCCAAATTCTTCATGGGCTTTTCCGATTCCACCACATTTTTGTCCTATCTCAACAGCCTCGGGATGGTTACATTCTATGGGCCTTCCGTAATGGCGGGCTTCGCCCAGTGGGAGCACCAGCCAGAGGCCTTCCAAAAGCATGTGACGGATTTTCTATTAACAGGAGAAATTCCCTACGAATATCCGCCCTACGGCAAATGGACAGACGGATATGCAAATTGGACAAGACCCGAGCTTGCCGGCTTCTGCCTTCCATTCGAGAACAACGATAAAGGCTTCAATTTCGTGCAGGGGGAAAGAGCGGAAGGAACCCTTTGGGGCGGTTGCATAGAGGTCCTCGAGGGACTCAAGGGGACCCGCTACTGGCCGGGAGAAGACTTTTGGAACGGCAAAATACTCTTCCTCGAATCATCCGACAAAAAGCCGTCTCCAATGGAATTCGGTGTAATGCTCAGGAACTACGGAACCCAGGGGATACTGCATAAAGTGAATGGGCTTTTCATAGGACGGCCTGACAACTATTCCCCATGCGAGAAAAGGGAACTTGAAAAAGTGGTTCTTGACATAGTCGATTTCGAGCTTGGACTGACTGACCTGCCGGTAGTAATGGAAATGGACTTCGGACATACAGATCCCAAGTGGATACTTCCAATGGGGGTTAGGGTTGAGGCTCGGAAGGAGCCGAAGGGGATGAAGCTCTTAGAATCACCTTGGCTATAGATTCTTCAGACCGACGAGAAGACCCTATTTCTTCGTTGCCTGCATAACTTCAGCTCGGTCACATATTGTTAATACGCTCTACTCGCGGAATTAAATCACTGGGGACGGTTCAAGACCAGTGATTTTGCACATAAGTATAATTATACGAAGCAAATAAAATGTGAGGGGATGGGCTTGATGAAGAGAGAATTTGGAAAAAGAATAGTATGCCTTATTATCTGTACACTGTTTCTCACAATAGTTCTGTCGTTTTTGTATTTTTGTAGATACATTGATGTTTCGGTAATACTGACAATATATCTACCAATTTGGATTATTGGGGTGATAGCGGCTCTGTTTGGTAAAATAATATTTGGAAATACTGTTATAATTTTTGCTGGGGTAGGTATTATTGCTGAATATTTAGTTCATATATTCAATAAACCTTATCCAAATATGTCAGGAGCATTTTTGAATACAATAATTCTATTAGCTGGTTTTATCGTGGGGATTGTGCTTCAAATTTGGAGGACAAGAAAAAAGCGATAAATCATTGAAATCACTGGGGACGGTTTTTTGATTGGAAATGTCCACAAACTGAATTTATGCAGCATTTAAACTATAACTTAGCATATGTTTGTTGGTTGAAAAAGTGCAGTAAGGAATAAAGGGATAATCAGGGATGATTATCTTTTTTTATTTAGCAAAAATACAAAATATAGGATATTTATGTCAAAATGGAACATGGTGGAATAATAAGGCGGATAGCATACATAATAATAAGAAAGAAGCATTTCTGATCATTTGGAAGGTTTTTTTTGATTTTAAAGGAGAAGATAATGGAAAAAATTAATCAAAATGCAATGATGAATCTATTGGAATCTTCATATGAGGCATCAATAAATGGGTTGCCTGGATCTGAAACAGTTGAGGAATTGGCTAAACAGTATTTATCGAAACATCCAGAAAAAAATGAAGCTATAAAAAAGTTTGTTGAAATGCAAATATTAAAATGTTCGACTTCTGGATTTCTATCAGGACTAGGTGGGATTATTACGATGCCAGTTACAATACCTGCAAATATAGCCAGTGTAATTTATGTTCAAATGAGAATGATAGCTACCATAGCTTACATGAACGGGTACGATATTCGTGATGATGCGGTGAAAACTTTAATTTACGTATGTTTATGTGGGAATGGAGCAAAGGATATCATGAAGAATTTTGGTATTAATTTTGGGAAGAAATTCAGTGTTTCTCTTATAAAGAAAATCCCAGGAACTGTGTTAACGAAAATTAATCAGAAAGTTGGATTTAGATTGATTACAAAGTTTGGTAATAAAGGCTTGATTAACCTAGGGAAAACGGTGCCGCTTGCTGGTGGTGTTATTGGAGGGACCGTAGATTATGGGAGTACAAAAGTTATTGCTAATGTTGCGGAAAAAATGTTTTTATATGAAACGCCAGAGTATGAGATTGCTGTAGATTAAGAATCACTGGGAATGGCTCTTTCTGATTGTTAATCACCAAGCATTTTTATATTGATTATATAATATTTACGTACATCAAAAAGGCATATAGATATATCAACTAGGGGAGGATGAAATACTATGAATTATACGGACAAGGGGACAGGCACCTGTCTGATATTAATCACTAGGGAGGACTGTTCCTGTTGATTTTTTTAATAAAGCATTGGCAATAAACATCGAGAAGAATTATTTGATTTATGGAATCACTGGGGACGGTTTGGTCTGAACCCCAAAAGTGCAAGGGTATGGGGACCAATGTCATTAAGTTAAGATATTCCAATTAAAATTGAGAAGTGCAGGATATGAATTTTTTCATACTCTGCTCTTTTTTTTGAAATAAATAAAGAAAACGCTTGACATATAATGTAAAAAATGTGGCGAAGCCTCTTAAATGAATATATTTTATGGAGGTGCTGCACATGAATGCTTACCCTAAGCTTCTTAAACACAAACTTCTTATGATTATCCGAAAGATGGCTGATTCGCCGGAACCATTTGTTTGCTCTCCTGGCAAAGATTTTACTAGAAAAAGGAAACTGGATTTTGAAACAATGTGCAAGATGATTATTGGAATGAACGGGAATTCCCTTCGCAAAGGATTGTATGAATACTTTAACTACGATGTGAATGCTGCCACCACTCCCGCTTTTTGTCAGCAACGGGCAAAATTGAACGAAAATACTTTTAAGCATATGTTTAATAGCTTTACAGCGTCAACAAGCAAACTCAAACTTTATAAAGATTATCGGTTGCTGGCCATTGATGGTTCGGCATTAAATATTCATCATGTCCCGGACAGTCCGGATACTTATGTAAAACACACCTGCAATTCCAAGGGTTACAGTGCATTGCATTTAAATGCACTCTATGATCTTAAAAACAAGCTTTATGCAGATTGTCTTGTTCAGCCTGGCAAAGCCATGAATGAATATCAGGCTCTTTGTGATATGGTTGACCGCTCGTCCATTTCCGGTGATGTCATTGTCATTGGTGACAGGGGTTATGAAAGCTACAATGTATTTGCACATATTATGAAAAAAAACTGGAAATATCTTATTCGTGTAAAGGATAAGGAAAGCAATGGTATTACACAGGCTTTGGACTTGCCCAAAACCGATGAGTTTGATACAACGGTAACCGTACAGCTATCTCGAAGCAATTCGAAGAGGGCTAAAGCATCTTTGCCTTTTCACAAGTTTGTTCCCTGGTCATCCCAGTTTGATTATTTGGATAATCCGCTGAATCATTATTCAATGACTTTTCGGATTCTCCGTTTTAGAATCTCTGAAGATACTTACCGTATGGTTTTTACAAATCTTTCTGCCGACGAGTTTTCATTTGATGAGATTGATGGTCTTTACAAATTGCGATGGGGAATCGAAACATCTTTTCGTGAATTGAAGTATTCTGTAGGCCTTACATCTTTTCATTCTAAAAAGGTGGCGTTCATCCTCCAGGAAATCTATGCGCGATTAATCATGTACAATTTTTGTGAAATGATTACTATGCAGGTCATCATACAACAGAAAGGCACAAAAAATGCTTATCAAGTAAACTTTACAGCAGCAATAGATTTTTGCAAAAGATATTTCTGCACCCGGGAGAATGAACATCCACCTGATGTTGAAGCCTTAATCCATAAAAATATACTGCCCATTCGAAAAGGTCGCATATTCCAACGATTTGTAAGACGAGGCAGGGCAATCAGCTTCAACTACAGAACAGTATAGCACAAAAAATAAATCGATGATTTTAGGCAGATTCGTAATCTGTCTATTCGTGATGCGCGATTTTATTTGTTCAGCATTACCAAACATTATCCTGAAAATATAATGCTCCAAAAAGCATGCTTTTGTATTTGCTTTTGGGTTAACTTAATGACATTGGTCCCCAGTGATTTGTATGGAGCGTTAATGCCCAACTTCGCTTATCAATTCCTGCAATTTAATAAAACGTATTCTCGAACTATGTTGGCTACATTTCCCTAAGTAAATTTTATCAATGTAGTGTAGAACCTTTTCTTTGTCAGGGTAAACTGTTAAGAAAGCTTCCCTATTTTCTTTAATATATGACATCAATTCATATACATCCCCTGATAACAACTCCCCCTTGCAAAACTTTCCCAAGAGCAACTCTCTATATCGTTCTTTATTATAGGGGAAATCAACTGGTTCAGACTTAGCTTTTGAACATTCTTTTTTGGGCTTAATTCTATAGGTATAAGTTGTCGCATTCTGGTTTATTTCGGTTTTTAATTGTTTTTGGACTTCTGCATCAGCATCATCCAAAAGTTTTTGAATCAAAGTTGCTTTGTTTTTCAAATTAAATTCATTTAACTCTATTTCCCTAGATACAAAACTTCTTTTTACACCGCCTCCTTCATGAATCACATCAACAATCTTGCGCATTATAACTGCCTTATTCGACAAATCCAAAAAGTATGCAATGCCATCCTCAAGGCAGTTTTGACTTACCCATGTGTACAACTTACCTAAATGGTTTTTGTAAAACTTCTCTGCAGAAAAAAACAGTATGCCAGTATACCCTATTTTTTGTAGTTTTTCGGCTCGCTCAGTGAACTTCTCAATATCTTTGTCAGCCCTGAAGTAGTCAATAAAAAACTTTTCCTCACTTTCAATAGTAAATCCTGGGCGATATCTTGTCCCAGGA
>Ga0209943_1000185_pt1 | contig 43129 bp, 38 predicted proteins | sample SalPonR1_B_D2_MG_FD_185698 | JGI IMG/M metagenome (GOLD analysis project Ga0209943, IMG submission 185698) | Salt pond soil microbial communities from South San Francisco under conditions of wetland restoration - Salt Pond MetaG R1_B_D2_MG... ... | reverse complement strand
AGCGCAGGCGACGCAGCCGCCTGGGCGCGCCGCCTGGGCATCGAGGGCATGGAGGCGCCGGAGGCATTCACCGCCGACTCGCCGGCACCCTACGCCGCCGAGATCGCGGGCGACCCGGCCCGCGCGGCGAAACTCTGGCTGGGCCTCGGCGCGCCCTACTCCGCCGGCCTGGCCTGGCTGCAGGTGGAGGGCGAGAACGCGGGCGAGGCTCTCGCCAGCGCCGCAAAGCTATTCCGCCGCATCGAGGCGAATGCCGCCCTGGCCAAGACCAACCGGGTGGCGAAGGCCCTGGGCGTCGCCAACCGGCTGCCGCGCACCCGGCGCGGTCCCTACAAGGCCGCGCGCAACCATCCGCTGGGACTGACCCGCCGGGAACAGGACATCCTGGCGCTGATGGTACAGGGAGCGAGCAATACGGAGATCTCGGACCAGCTGTCGCGCTCGAAGCGCACCATCGAGCACCACGTCTCGTCGATCCTGACCAAGCTGAACGTGGAGAACCGAATGGAGGCGACGCTGCGCATCCACAACGAACCCTGGCTGATGCCAAAACCGTAGGAGGGCCTTCAGGCCCGATCCGGCTTTCTGTCGGCGTTGGCCCGCCATCGGGTGGGCAAGGGTCGCGGGGACGCTCAGTCGGACGTCCTGTCCTCCTTCGCTTCGGCCGGGCCTCCTTCCCGCCGTCATGGCTCCAGTCGGCCCGGACGACCCCGCAACCCTTGCCCACCCGCTGACGGGCCCGTAGCGGAAAGGCTTGGCACGAGTCAGTAAGCGCCCCTGACAGGCAGCGCCTTCACGCCAACCGCGAGCACGGCCGTCATGCGGGGGTATCCATCGCCGCGACCTTTTTTCGGGAGCAAGATGGATACCCCCGCAGGGCGGCCAGGAAAGAAGGGAATCGGGCCTGAAGGCCCTCCTACGAGAGGAGATGGGGATTCGGGAGGATGGTGGGCCGTGTAGGAATCGAACCTACAACCAATGGATTAAGAGTCCACTGCTCTGCCAATTGAGCTAACGGCCCTTCCGATTAGAGCGCTTGAAAGAACTGGGGTGGACGATGGGACTCGAACCCACGACGACCGGGATCACAACCCGGGGCTCTACCAACTGAGCTACGCCCACCATTGTTCCAGCCGGGTATTATAACCCGTAATTTCCGACTTGGCGCGCCTGGCAGGACTCGAACCTGCAACCCTCGGCTTAGAAGGCCGATGCTCTATCCATTGAGCTACAGGCGCACACTGCCGATTTTTGGTCGGGGCAGACGGATTCGAACCGCCGACCCTCTGCTCCCAAAGCAGATGCGCTACCAGACTGCGCCATGCCCCGCCGCGAACACCCCGGCACGCCGGGGGGCGGGAATAATACGTGGCGCTGCGGAGATGCGTCAATTTCGCGGTAAACTGCGCGCCATGACGGCGAAGATCATCGACGGCAAGGGAATCGCGGAGGAGATCCGCGAAGAGGTCCGCCAGCGGGTCGAGAAGCGCATGGCCGGGGGCAAGCCCCAGCCGTCGCTGGCCATGATCCTGGTGGGCCACGATGCCGCCTCCCAGATCTACGTGCGCAACAAGCGCAAGGCCTGCGACGCCGCCGGCATGCGCTCGCTGGACTTCGATCTGCCCTCCACCACCACCGAGGCCGCCCTGCTGGAGCTGATCGACGAGCTGAATGCCGACGAGAGCGTGCACGGCATCCTGGTGCAGCTACCGCTGCCCCACCAGATCGACGCGGTGAAGGTGATCGAGCGCATCGACCCGGCCAAGGACGTGGACGGCTTCCATCCCTACACCGTCGGCCGGCTCGCCCAGCGCATCCCGACGCTGCGCCCCTGCACGCCGTTCGGCATCGTGACGCTGCTGGGGCGCATCGGCGTGGATCCGAAGGGCAAGCACGTGGTGATCGTGGGCGCCTCGAACCACGTGGGCCGGCCGCTCGCGCTCGAGTTCCTGCTGATGGGCTCCACCACCACGGTCTGTCACCGCTTCACCCGCAATCTGCGCGAGCACGTGGAGCGCGCCGAGATCCTGGTGGTCGCCGTCGGCAAGCCCGGGCTGATCCCGGGCGAGTGGGTTCCCGAGGGCTCGATCGTGATCGACGTGGGCATCAACCGCCAGCAGGACGGCAGGCTGGTGGGCGACGTCCAGTTCACCGCCGCAAAGGAACGCGCCGCCTGGATCACGCCCGTGCCCGGCGGCGTCGGCCCGATGACCGTGGCCATGCTGATCTACAACACGCTGGCGGCCGCCGAGGCCGCCGACGAGTGACCGCGGCCCGACGCGGCCGTCCCGAACTGCCTTCTAACGGAGAACGAGGAATCCGATGAGTGTTACGAGTGCAATGAGAGCGATGAGAGCGGCCGTGGCGGCAATGGCCGCCGGCATCGTGCTGGCCGGCGGTGCGGCCTGCGCCGCCGACGCGCCCTCCTTTCCGCAGGTGGAGGTGCGCACCACCGAGGGCACCTTCGTGCTGGAGCTGAACGGCAGGCGCGCGCCGCTGACAGTCGCCCACTTCCTGTCGCTGGTGGAGTCCGACTTCTACGACGGCCTCGTCTTCCACCGCATCGTGCCGGATTTCGTGATCCAGGGCGGCGGCTTCACGCCGAAGTACGTGCTGAAGGAACCCGACGACAGCATCCCGAACGAGTCCGGCAACGGCCTCAGCAACGAGCGGGGCACCATTGCGATGGCGCGCACCAGCGATCCCCACTCGGCCAACACCCAGTTCTTCGTCAACCTGGTGGACAACGGCCCGAAGCTGGACCCGCAGCCGGAGCGCTGGGGCTATGCCGTGTTCGGCCAGGTGATCCACGGCATGGACGTGGTGGATGCCATCGCCACGCTGCCCACCGGCGCCGGCGGCCCGTTCCCGGCCGACGTACCGAACATGCCCGTGATCATCGAAGACATGATCTACCACCCCTCCGGCTACACGCCGCCGGAATAGCCGCGCACGCGATCCGATGACGAAGCTGTTCATCTCCGACCTGCACCTGCAGGCCGCCCGGCCCGACATCACCGAGCGCTTCTTCCGCTTCCTGGAGACCGAGGCGGCAGAGGCGGAGGCGCTGTACATCCTGGGCGACCTGTTCGAGGCCTGGATCGGCGATGACGATCCCGACGAGCACAACCGTGAGGTGCAGGCGGCCCTGCGCCGGCTCACCGACGCCGGCGTCGCCGGCTACTTCATGCACGGCAACCGGGACTTCCTGATCGGCGAGGCGTTCGCCGAACGTACGGGTTTCACGCTGCTGGAAGACCCGGCGGTCCACGACCTCTACGGCACTCCGGTGCTACTCAGCCACGGCGATGCGTATTGCACGGACGACCTGGAGTACCAGGCCTTCCGCCGCCAGTCCCGCGATCCGGCATGGCAGCAGCAGGTGCTGTCGATGTCGGTGGAACAACGACAGGCGCTGGCCGGCCAGGCCCGGGAAGAGAGCCGCGCGGCCATGGTGGACAAGGCCGAGGACATCATGGACGTGAACGCCGACGCCGTCGCCGCCGCCCTGCGCGAGGCCGGCGTAACCACGCTGGTGCACGGCCACACCCACCGCCCTGCAGTGCACGAACTGGACCTGGACGGCACCGCCGCCACCCGCATCGTCCTCGGCGACTGGTACGAGCAGGGCACCGTGCTGCACTGGACCCCGGAAGGCCCCGACTACCGCTGGAAAGTCTTGTAGGAGGGCCTTCAGGCCCGACCTGATGTGGGAGGGCCTTCAGGCCCGACTCCTTTCTTTCCTGGCCGCCCTGCGGGGGTATCCATCTTGCTCCCGACAAAAGGTCGCAGCGATGGATACCCCCGCATGACGGCCGTGCTCGCGGTAGCTTGAAGGCGCTGCCAGTCAGCAGCGCTTACTGACTGGCGCCACACTTCACGGCTACGGGCCCGTCAGCGGCTGGGGCGGACTGCGGGGGTCGTCCGGACCGACTGGAGCCAGGACGGCGGGAAGGAGGTCTGGCCGAAGCGAGCGAGGACAGGACGTCCGAGTGAGCGTCCACCGCAGTCCGCCCCAGCCGATGGCGGGCCGATGCGGATAGAAAGCGGCCTCGGGGCTGGCAGGATCGGGCCTGAAGGCCCTCCTACATGGGTGGGCCGCTGTGGAAGCGGAGTTCGGTGTCCGGGGATGTCGCCAGCTCGTTCTCCACGGCGCGGAGGTCGGCCAGGCGCGCGTCGGCGGCGTCGGCTTCCTCCGCCGTCCCGGCCAGGGCCAGGTAGTTCTCGAAGTGGCGTGCCTCGGAGGCCAGCAGGCCGGCGTACAGGGCCGCCATGCGCCCTTCCAGCCGCGGTGCCAGCAGTGCGAAGCGCTCGCAGGAGCGGGCCTCGATGAGGGCGCCGATCAGCAGGAGGTCGGTGAGCCGGCCGGGATCGCGGCGGCGGGCCGCGTCGCGCAGGCCGGCCGCGTAGCGCGAGGCGCTGAGGGGACGGGGGGCGACACCCATGGTCTTCATCAGCCGCTGCACCTGCTCGTAGTGGCGCAGTTCTTCCCGCGCCAGCCGGGACATCTGCCAGCCGATATCCGTGCGCTCGGGGTAGCGGTAGATGAGGTTCATGGCGGTGGAGGCCGCCTTCAGCTCGCAGTTGGCGTGATCCATCAGGATCAGGCCCGGTTCCGCGGCCGCGGCATCCACCCAGGCCGCCGGCGTGGCGGCGCCCAGGAATCCGCGTATCGGTTGCGGGACGGCCACGGGCTCGTTCGCGGGCGCGGTGTCCCGCACGTTATCCAATCCGCCCGGCTTCACGGCTGCCACGCCAGCACCTCGTCGGCGCACTGGAAACGGTCCGCGGGGTCTTTCGCCAGCAGGCCGTCCACCAGGGGCTGCAGGGCCGCGAGTTCCGCCGGCAGCCGCGGGATGTCCGCGTGGCCGTGCTTGTAGATGATGCCCATGGCGGAGTCCGCGGTGTACGGTTTCTCGCCGGTCAGCATCTCGTACAGGATGACGCCGAGGCTGTAGAGGTCGGAGCGCTCGTCGGTGTCGCGGCCGTGGCCCTGCTCCGGGCTCATGTAATAAGGCGTGCCGAAGATCTCGCCGGTGCCGGTGATCTCCGCCCGCAGCCGCAGCCGCTTGGCCAGCCCGAAGTCGATGAGCGCGATGCTGCCATCCTCGCGCAGCATGATGTTGCCCGGCTTCAGGTCCCGGTGGAGGATGCCGACGGCATGGATGGACTTCAGCGCGCCCGCGATCTGGCGCGCGACGTCCAGTGCCTCGTCGGCATCCATGCCCGCGCGGATGCGCGTGCGCAGGTCGCCGGCGGGGAAATATTCCATGGCGATGTAGGCGTGATCGTCGCCGATGCCGAGGTCGTGGATGCGCACGATGTTGGGGTTGTCCAGTTCGGCGATGACCTCGGCCTCCTGCAGGAAGCGGGTCAGCGCGTCCTCGTCCTCGTCGGTGGCGTCCGGCACCTCGCGCAGGATCTTCAGCACCACCTCCCGGCCGCTGGCCTCGTGTTCCGTCAGGTACACGGCCGAACCGTCGCCCGAGGCGATCTTGCGCCGCAGCCGGTAGCCCCGCGCGCTGCCGCCCTTGCTGCCCTTGCCGTCCTTGCCGTCCTGGCCACCCTCGCCGAAGAACAGGCTGTCGGTGGAGGCGAGGCTGCGGCGCGAGCCGAGCGCCCGGCGCAGCGCGGCGATGAGGGCCGCATGGCCGATGTCCGATTTGTGGAAGAAGCTCTGGGCGCCGTACTGCAGGGCCCGGGCGCCGTCGGCCGGATCCCGGCTGGAGGTGAAGAAAATCGCCGGCGGGAACGCGGGGCGCGCGCAATAGCGGCGCAGCGCCTGCAGCCCGTCCATGCTGCCGAGTCGATGGCCGATCAGGACGACGTCGTGGTCGGCGCCGCCGAAGGTGTCGGCGAGCGCGCCGGAGACGTGGGGGTCGTACTCGGTGATCACCGCGTCGTGCCAGACGGTGGTGATGTGATGCATCAGCAGCGTCCGGAATTCCGGATGAGCGTCGATGATCATGAATCTGTGGCTCATCCCGGAGCTCTCCCGCCGCGGCGGCCAGGTCTATGGTCTATTGACGATAAAAGCCGCGAGACCCTAGACCGCCCTCATGGCCGCGTCGCTCTCTTCCGTGCCCTCGTCGGCCGCCTGCCCGGCGGCGCCGTCGCCGCCGTCGCTGCCCAGCCCCAGGAACAGCTGCTTGGCCTCGTCCGAGCGGGCGGTCTCGAGCTGGCGCAGGTAATCCTCGGTGACGTCGCCGGTGACGTACCGGCCGGAGAAGCAGGAGGTGTCGAACTCGTTGATCTCGGCGTCGTCGTGCTGCACCGCCCGCACCAGATCGTCCAGGTCCTGATAGATCAGCCAGTCGGCGCCGATCAGCTTCTCCACCTCGCTCTCGGAGCGGCCGTGGGCAACCAGCTCGCTGGCCGCCGGCATGTCGATGCCGTAGACGTTGGGGTAGCGCACCGGCGGTGCCGCCGAGGCGAAATAGACCTTGCGCGCGCCGGCCTCGCGCGCCATGCGGATGATCTGCTGGGAGGTGGTGCCGCGCACGATGGAATCGTCCACCAGCAGCACGTTCTTGCCGCGGAACTCCAGGTCGATGGCGTTCAGCTTGCGCCGCACGGAGCGCTCGCGCATGGCCTGGCCCGGCATGATGAAGGTCCGGCCGATGTAGCGGTTCTTGATGAAGCCTTCCCGGTACTTGACGCCCAGGCGGTGGGCCACCTGCACCGCCGCCGTGCGGCTCGTGTCCGGGATGGGAATCACCACGTCGATGTCGTGGTCCGGCCGGGCGGCGAGGATCTGGTCGGCCAGGGTCTCGCCCATGCGCAGCCGGGTCTTGTACACGCTCAGCCGGTCGATGATGGTATCCGGCCGGGCGAAATAGACGAACTCGAAGATGCAGGGTGCGTAGGCGCGCTGCTCGGCGCAGGCGCGCATGTGCAGCTGGCCCGCGGTGTCCACGAATATCGCCTCGCCGGGCAGGATGTCGCGCACCAGGCGGAAGCCGAGCGCATCCAGCGCCACGCTCTCCGAGGCCACCATGTACTCGGTGCCGGCCGGCGTCCGGCGGCTGCCCAGCACCAGCGGGCGGATGCCGTAGGGGTCGCGGAAAGCGAGCATGCCCTGGCCGATGATGAGCGCGGTCACCGCATAGCCGCCGCGGCAGCGCTCGTGCACGGCGGCCACCGAGTCGAAGACGACGTCCGGCGTGAGTTCGCCGTCGGCCCGCTGCTGCAACTCGTGGGCGAATACGTTCAGCAGCACCTCGGAGTCCGAGCCCGTGTTCAGGTGCCGCCGGTCCTCGCGACGCAGCAGGTCCGAGAGCTCCGCGGCGTTGGTCAGGTTGCCGTTGTGCCCCAGGCAGATGCCGTAGGGGGAGTTCACGTAGAACGGCTGGGCCTCGGACGAACTGGAGCAGCCGGCCGTGGGATAGCGCACGTGGCCGATGCCGATGTTGCCTTTCAGGCGCAGCATGTGGCGCTGGTGGAAGACGTCCCGGACCAGGCCGTTGCTCTTGCGCGAATGCAGGCGCTGGCCGTCCCACGTCACGATGCCGGCGGCGTCCTGGCCCCGGTGCTGCAGCACGGTCAGGGCATCATAGATGGCCTGGTTGACCGGGCTGGTGCCAGCGATGCCGACTACGCCGCACATGCAATCCTCCCGTGGGACTCGGAGGCGGGTCGCATCGCTATAGGATCATCGGGCCCCTCCAGGGTATCGCCGTCCGCGCCGCCCATGTCGTCGATGCCGTCTATCGCCTCCAGGGCCCGCGGCGCCAGCACGCGGATGCCGTTGCCGATGCGCTCGGCGTACGGCATCAGGCGGGACTCCTGCCACCACTGATCCTGGGAGAAGCCGAGATAGCCGCCGGCCAGTGCCAGCACGCCCGCGAGCAGTGCGCCGCGGCCGAAGCCGAAGCCGAGGCCGAGGAAACGGTCCGTGCCGCTCAGTCCGCTCGCCTCCACCACCATGGAGATCAGCCAGCCCACGAGGCCGCCGATGAGCAGCACCGCCACGAAGATCAGGCCGCGCCCGATCCACGCCTGCAGCCCCTCGGAGCCGATCCAGTCGCCGGCCACCGTTTCCACCACGCCCGCACCCAGCGGCGCGAGCTGGAACGCGAGCCAGATGGCGACGACGAGAGAGACGACGGAGACGGCCTCCTTGAAGAACCCGCGCCAGGCCCCGACGATCATGGAGATCAGGACCAGCACGGCGATGGCGATATCTGCGACCGGGACCATGGGGTGTGTGTTCGCTCAGTATCGTCGGTACGGGACGGGACGGCGCTGCGTCGGACGGCCGTCAGTTTATCAGACTAGCGGGCGTGCTCACGGATGGGTGACGACCTGCCCCTTCTGCCCTGCCTTCGCGAGGGCCGCGGCGACTTTCTCAGCCTCGTCGCGGCTGCCCTGGGGCCCGACACGCACCCGATGCAGCGTGCGCCCGCCACTCTGCACGCGGCTGAGAAAGGCCGGGAAGCCCTGGTCGCGCAGATCCGCTGCCAATCCTTCCGCGTTTTCCTCGTTGGAGAAGCTGCCGAGCTGCACCGCCCATAACGATTCCGCCGCGGCGGGCGATGGCTGCTGCGCCGGCGCGGCCGCGGACTCGGGCTCCGGCTCCGGCTTCGGTTCGGGCTCGGGCTCGGGTTCGGGCTCGGGCTCGGGTTCGGGCTGACGGGCCGCCTGCGCCTCTCCGCTGCCGCTCGCCGGCGCCGGCAGCCTCCGGGTGGCGGGCGGCGGGTCCGTGATCTTCTCGCCGGCCTCGTCGCCGCGCACGGTCTCCGACCGGGGGTCGAGCACGATGCGGCGGGTGCGGGTCGGCTGGCCCTCCTCCTGTCCCGGCAGGTCCACGCTCTGGCGGACCGTGCCGGTCTGTTCTTCCGGGCCGTCCAGGAACACCGGGATGACGAGCCAGGCGACGGCGACGAGCACGATGGCCCCGGTCAGACGTTCTTTGGTCGATCGATCCATGGCGACAGGCAGCTATACCCCGTTTCGCGATTCCAATTCCAATTCCATCAGATCAGTGCCGATTTTCCGGCACGGATTGCCGGGACCGGACGCCCGGCGGTGGCGGTCGCTGTTCCCGCTCCGGCGGCGAGTATAGCCGAAGCGCCTCGAGAGCCGGACCGACGACGTAGAACGAGCCGGCCGCCACGACCCGGTCCGCCGGGCCGGCGCGCGCCCGCGCCGTCGCCACCGCCGAGGCCACCGAGGGCTCGATGCGGCAGGGCCGGCCGGTGGCGTTCGCGATGGCGGCCGCCAGCGTGGTCACCGGCGTGCCGCGAGGAGAGTCCAGCGGCACCGCCAGCCACTCGTCGACGACGCCGGCCAGGGCCGTGGCGAACTCCGCCGCGTCCTTGTCCGCCAGCAATCCGACCAGCGCGAAGGTGGTGCCGACCGCCGGCTCTGCGGCCAGACGGTCGGCGAGGGCCCGCGCAGCAGCGCCGTTGTGGGCCACGTCGAGCCACCACTCCGCGCCGGCCCGCAGCCGCTGCTGGCGCCCTGCGGGTCCCGGCATCGCGAGGGCGCGCGCGACGGCGTCCGGCTGCAGCCAGGCATCCAGGCCGAGCGCCTCCAGCAGCGCGAACACCGCTGCGGCATTCTCGATCTGCTCGGGTCCGCCGAAGACCGGCCGCGGCAGCTCGGCCAGCGTGGTGCGGCGCCCTTCCCAGTCCCAGCGGTCCGGCGGGGCCTGATCGGGCAAGCCCTCATTAAGGATCACGGCGCGGAAATCCCGGCCCGCCAGTCGCAGGTCGGCACCGATCGCCGCGGCATGCTCCGCCACGGAGGCGGGCGGCTGCCGGCCGCCGAAGACGGCGGGACGGCCGTGGCGCATGATGCCCGCCTTCTCCCGGCCTATCGACTCGACGTCGCTGCCCAGCCACTCCTCGTGGTCCAGGGAGACGCTGGTGATGATCACGCTGTCGGCGTCCACGGCGTTGGTGGCATCCAGCCGCCCGCCGAGGCCCACCTCCAGCAGCACGCAGTCCGTGCCCGCCGCCTCGAAGGCGGCCAGTGCGGCCAGCGTGCCGTATTCGAAATAGGTCAGCGGCACCTCGCCCCGGGCCGCCTCCACCTGGCGGAAGGCCGCGATGATCTCGGCGTCGTCAGCCTCGCGGCCGTCCAGCCGGATGCGCTCGTTGTAGCGCACGAGGTGAGGCGATGTATAGACGCCCGGCCGGCGGCCGGCCTGCCGGGCGAGGTGTTCCAGCAAGGCCACGGCCGAACCCTTGCCGTTGGTGCCGCCGACGGTGATCACCAGAGGCGGGCGCGAAAGCCCCATGTCGGCGAGCACCCGGGCCACACGCTCCAGGCCGAGCTCGATCTCGGCGGCGCTGAGCCCGGACTGCCAGTCCAGCCATTCTTCGAGGGTAGCGAAATCCCTGCGGTTCACGAGGGGTGCCTCCACGCGGGCGGGGACCCGGCTCAGGCCGGCAGGGGCGAGGGGCGGCGCTCCAGCATGGCGATGACGTCGGCGATGGTGTCGCGCATCTGCCGCCGGTCCACGATCATGTCCAGCGCGCCGTGATCGAGCAGGAACTCGCTGCGCTGGAAGCCCTCCGGCAGCGTCTGGCGCACGGTCTGCTCGATGACCCGCGGGCCGGCGAATCCGATCAGCGCCCGCGGCTCCGCGATATTCACGTCGCCGAGCATCGCCAGGCTGGCGGAGACCCCGCCGGTGGTGGGATCGGTCATGACGGAGACGAACGGCACCTTCGCCCGGGCCAGTGCCGCCAGCGCGGCGCTGGTCTTTGCCATCTGCATCAGCGAGAACAAGGCCTCCTGCATGCGTGCCCCGCCGCTGGCCGAGAAATTGATCAGCGGCATGCTGGTCTCCCGCGCATGCCCGGCGGCGCGGGCGAAGCGCTCGCCGACCACCGAGCCCATGGAGCCGCCCATGAAGCTGAATTCGAACGCGGAGCAGACCACCGGGCGGCTGTGCAGCGCGCCGGTGACGGTGACCAGCGCGTCCTTCTCACCGGTCTGCTTCTGGGCCTGGGACAGGCGGTCCCGGTAGCGCTTGCTGTCACGGAACTTCAGCGGGTCGCGGGGCTGTATGCCCGCGTCCAGCTCGTTCATGGAGTCCTTGTCCAGGAAGGACTCCAGCCGCTGCCGCGCGCCGATGCGCATGTGATAGTCGCACTTCGGGCAGACGTGCAGGTTGCGCTCCACCTCGGCGCGGTAGAGCTGCGCGTCGCAGGCCTGGCACTTGATCCAGATGCCACGCGGCACCGACCGGGTGCGTCCCTCCGTGCTGATGCGAGACGGCATGATCTTCGAGAACCAGCTCATGCGGCGATGATACCCCCTCGTCCCCTTCCCTGTCAGACCGGCGGCAGCGCTGCCGGCAGACCGGCGAAATCACGGCCGTCCGGCAGGCCGAACTCCGGCGGATAATCCACGGCGACGAGCGTCAGGCCCGCCGCGGGCGCGGCGAAGGCGCCGGCGGTGCGGTCCCGGCCGGCCAGCAGCTCCGCCGCCCAGTCCGGCTCCCGCTCGCCCCGCCCCACCGTGATCAGAAGACCGGCGATGTTGCGTACCATGTGCTGCAGGAACGCATTCGCGCTCACGTCGATGGCCACCCACTCGCCCTGCCGGGACACCGTGATGGCGGTGACGTTGCGCATCGGCGAGCGGGACTGGCAACCGGCGGCACGGAAGGCGGAGAAATCGTGCTCGCCGACGAGATGGCGTGCCGCCTCGCCCATGCGCCCCTGGTCCAGGGGCTGGTGCACCCAGCACGCCCGGTGGCGGTGCAGCGCCGAGCGCACCGGCCGGTTCAGTATGAGATAGCGGTAGCTGCGCGACACGGCCGAGTAACGGGCGTGGAAGTCGGGACTGACGGCATGCGCCCAGCTCACACTGACGTCGGCCGGCAGATTGCTGTTGGTGCCGAGCAGCCAGCTGCGCAGCCGGCGCCGCACCGGCGGCTCGAAGTGGATCACCTGGCCGGTGGCGTGCACGCCGGAGTCGGTACGGCCGGCGCAGACGGCCTCGACGGGCTCGTCGGCCACCGCCGACAGCGCGGCCTCGAAGGCGTTCTGGATGGCGCGGCCGTGGGACTGGCGCTGCCAGCCCTGGAAGGCGGTGCCGTCGTACTCGACGCCCATGGCGATACGTTCGGCCACGCGGTCGGCCGCTCGCGCGGCCGGGCGGTCTTCGTCAGCCACTCAGTCGGGCAGCGCGTCCAGCAGCCGGTTGGCCTCCTGGCGCTGACCCTCGTCGCCCTCCTCGAGCACCTCCTGCAGGATGCTGCGCGCGCCCTCCGGGTCGCCCATGTCCACGTAGGCCCGCGCCAGGTCCAGCTTGGTGCCCACCTCGGTCTGGGTGCGGCCCTCGCCGGCCTCCTGCATGCCGGTCTCGGTCGGGGCGTCGTCCTCGTCGGACAGGTCCTCGCCCACGTCCAGGTCGAGGATGGAGTCCAGCTCGTCGTCGTCGAAGACTTCGCTGCTGAAGCGCCCCGTGGCGTCGGTCGAGGTGCGCTGTTCGACCGTGTCGTCCTCGTCCCGGGGAGTCTCCAGGTCGCCGAGGTCGCTCTGCTTGATGGCGGCCGTGAGATCGTCCAGATCGACGTCCACGTCTTCCGCGCCCAGGCGGGGCATACGGCCGGTGGCGCCCGTGTCGTCGTCGCGCTCGTCCAGCGCCTCGGTCTCGGCGAAGTCAGGATCCGCCGCAGGGGCCAGGGTGGTCGCGTCGTCGTCGCCGGGCCTCTCGCGCCAGGACTCGTCACCCCCGGACTCGTCATCAATGGACTCGTCACCAATGGGCTCGTCCGCGCCGGCAGCGCCCGGCGCGAGCATCGTCGCGTCGTCGTCGCCCAGCACCTGGGTCTCGCCGGTGCGGTCCAGCAGATCTTCGTCGGACTCGCCGCCGTCGTCCTGGAACTGCAGCACGGTGGCCGAACGCTCGCCGGACTCTTCCAGGCCGTGCAGATCCAGGCCCAGATCGTCCAGGTCGATCTCGGCCGTCTGCTCGGAGCGGCGCTGCTCTTCCTCGCCGGCTGCCGGCAGTTCGGTGGTCTCGTCCTCGCCCAGCCCCCAGGTCTCGATGGTCGGGGTCTCCTGGGTGATCTCGTCGTCCGCGTCCTCGTCGGCAGAAGCGCCGGCCGGCGTCTCCACCGTCGGCGACTCGCGGGTGTCCTCTTCCTCGAATGGTGTCTCCAGGGTCGGCGACTCCTGGGTGTCCTCCTCGTACGGAGTCTCCAGCGTCGGCGATTCCTGGGTGGGCTCCTCGGCACCGAGGCTGTCGTCCGACGCCCCATACCGGTCATACTCGCCCGTCTCGGCCAGATCCGCCGGATCCAGCAGCATCTCGTTGGTGCCGGTGCGCTCGCCGGTCTCGTCGAGCACGAAATCCAGGCCGCCCGACGTGCCTTCCAGATCGGCCTCGCCGCTGTCCTCGTCCCCGAAGGCCAGATCGACGCCGCCTTCCTCGTCGGAGCCGAAGTCCACGTCCAGCGTGCCGACGCCGCTCTCCTCGTCGAAGGACAGATCGACCTCGCCGCCGCCGGCGGCCGCCGCGCCCGCGAACAGTTCGTGGTCCGGCGCGATCTGCTGGCCCATGATCACGATCTTGTCCCAATCGGAATCTCTCTCGCCGGCCGCGCCGCCGAGGGCGTCGTGCAGGTTCTCGGCCGCGTCCACGAACGCGTCCTTGTTGCCCCAGACGAAGTACACCTCGGCCAGCTTGGCCTTCAGGTCGGTGCGGTCCGGGTCCGCCGCGATGGCGTTGCGCATCAGGTCCGCCGCCTGGTCGTAGAGCCCGTAGGCCATGTGGAAATCGGCCTCGGCCAGCGGGTCGGACTGATCCAGGTTGATCGCGGTCTCGCTGCTGAAGGTGTCCTCCAGCGAATACGCGCCGCTCGCACCCGTATCCGGCTGCTCGTCGGCCCTGGCCGCCGCGCCCGCCGCCACTGCCGCGGCGCCTGCGCCTGCGGCCGCCGCTGCGGCGCCCGTGCCGGACGGTTCCTCCTCTTTCTCCACCACCAGGATGGAGTCGTCGTCGCTCGCGAGCGCGCGCAGGCGCTCGGTGGCCTCGCGCTCCTCGTCGTCCTCGAAGTCGTCGTCCAGCGCCTCCCAGGTACCGGTGCTGTCCTCGGCCTCGCCGCCGCGGCGCCGTGCGAGCACGAGCAGCAGCAGAGCGATGACGACGACGCCCAGCCCCACGTAGGTCCAGATGCTGCCGAGCAGACCGCCCAGCAGTCCCATGATGCCGCCCTCGTCCTCGCGATCGGTCGTCACGACGGCCGGGGTCGTGCGGGCCGGGGCCGGCTCCCGTGCTGCCGGCTGCCCGTCCTCCGCCGCCGTCTCGTCGCCTTCCGCCGCGGTTGCGGGCTCGGGCTCGGCCTCGGCGAAGATCTCGTCGCCGCCGGCATCTGCAGCCGCCTCGCCTTCTGCCTCCAGATCGACGCCCGGCGCCGCCGTGGCCGGTTCGTCCGCGGCCGCCGCCGGCGGTGTCTCCAGCGCGTCTTCACGGCTCGCCAGCTGCTCGCGCAGCCGGGCGAGTTCCTGGTCCTTGATGGCCAGCAGGCGCTCGCGCTCGGCCAACTCGGTCTCGAGGCGGCGCAGCCGCTCGGCCTCCGCCGCACTGGTGCCGGCCGCGGTCCCGGGACCCGCCGTACCGGCGGCGGTGCCCGGCGCCGGTGCGGCCGCCGTCTGCGGCGCCTCGTCCGGGGGTACCAGCCGCAGGCTGCCGGGCTCGCCGCCCTGCCAGGCCTGGTTCTGCCGGCTGACTTCGGCCACCGCCTCGGAGCGGTTGATGCCGTACATCTCATCGTCGGACGGGATGCGCAGGACGGCGCCCTCGCGCAGCCGGTTGATGTTGCCGTCGAAGGCTTCGGGGTTGTTCTCGTACAGCGCCACCATGACCTGATTCATGGTCAGGCCGCTCGGCCGCACACGCTGGGCGATGCCCCACAGCGTCTCGTTGCGCGGCACCCGGTAGGTATCGCCGGCATCGAGGCCGGCCGAGGTCTGCCGGGGTTCCGGTGCACGCCGGATGCTGCCCGCATCGGGGCTGCGCTCGGCCGGCGCGGCCGGCGCCCGCACCGGGGCGGCCTGCTCCGCCGTCTCCTCGCTCGCGAAGGTGGGCGGGTCCAGCAGCACGGTGTACTCGCGCAGCAGCCGGCCCCGCGGCCAGACCGCCTCGGCGAGGAAGGTCACGAACGGCTCGGTCACGGGCTCGCGGGAAGTGATCCGGACCACGCCCCGGTCGCCGGACAGCTGCCGGATCTCGAACCGGAACCCGCTCAGGAACGGCGGCCGGTCTATGCCGTAGCGCTGGAAGGTCTCGGTGGGCGCCAGCTGGACGGTGAGGCCCTCGAGTTCCTCCGGCGTCACCGACAGCAGTTCGATCTCGGCCCGGAAAGGCTCGTTCAGCGCCGACTCGAGTCTGATGTCCCCGAGGCCCAGTGCCTGAGCCGTCCCCGACCACGCCAGGAGCAGAATCAGCGTGGCGCCAGCGAGTCTTCCGAGCATAAGTCTTCTCCGGCTCATAAAACTGACCCGCAGCCGTGCAACGCGGGCAGGCTGCGGGGTCAGATTAGCAAGCTCGTTTAACATTAATCCGTGGCCAACTATAGCCTATAAATAATTTTTGACCAATATTTCAGCTATTTGCACGCTATTTAGAGCCGCGCCCTTACGTACGTTATCCGATACCACCCAGAGGTCGATGCCGGACGGGTGACTGATGTCCTCGCGGATGCGGCCGACGTAGACCTCGTCGGTGCCCGCACCCTCGGTGACCGGCGTGGGATAGGCGCCGGCCTCGTGGCCGTCGACCACCTTCACCCCCGGCGCATCCGCCAGCAGCGAGCGCACCTCGTCCGCGGTGAGCTTCACCTCGGTCTCGATGTGCACGGCCTCGGAATGGCCGTAGAACACCGGCACCCGCACCGCCGTGGGGTTCACCTCGATGGTGTCGTCGTCGAAGATCTTGCGGGTCTCCCACACCATCTTCATCTCTTCCTTGGTGTAGCCGTTATCCAGGAAGACGTCGATCTGGGGCACGGCGTTGAACGCCACCCGCTTCTCCGGCCCTTCCTCGTCGGGCGGATTGCCGCCCAGCATGGCCGCCGAGTCCTTCGCCAGCTTCTCGACGGCGCTGCGCCCGGCGCCCGAGACCGCCTGGTAGGTGGCGACGTTGATGCGCAGGATGCGGGCGCGCTCGTGGATGGGCTTCAGCGCCACCAGCATCTGCATGGTGGAGCAGTTGGGATTGGCGATGATGCCGCGGGTGGTGTAGCCGGCGATGGCCTCGGGATTCACTTCCGCCACCACCAGCGGGATGTCGTCGTCGTAGCGGAAGAACGAGGTGTTGTCGATCACGACGCAGCCGGAATCCCAGGCCCGCGGAGCGTGCACCTCCGAGACGGAGCCGCCGGCGGAGAACAGGCCGATCTGCGCCCGGGAGAAATCGAACTCGGCGAGGTCCTCCACGTCGACCTCCTCGCCGCGGAAGGTCACCGTGCGGCCGACCGAGCGGGCGCTGGCGAGCGGGTAGAGCCGCCCCACCGGGAAGCCCCGGCTCTCCAGGATCTCGATCATGGTTTCGCCCACGAGGCCGGTGGCCCCGACGACTGCGACGTCATACGTTTTCGACATGGGTTTCGGTTTTCTCCTTTGCTTTCTGACCGGGTAGGAGGGCCTTCAGGCCCGATTCATTATTCGCCAATCGGGCCTGAAGGCCCTCCTACATTGTTTGTTACATCCGCGTTCTGCCCCCGGTGCCGCAGATAATGATCCATCAGCACGAGCGCCACCATGGCCTCGGCGATGGGCGTGGCGCGGAGCCCCACGCAGGGGTCGTGACGGCCCTTGGTGACGATGTCCGTCTCCGTTCCGCTCCGGTCGACCGTGCGGCCCGGGATGCGGATGCTGGAGGTCGGTTTCAGCGCGATGCTTACCAGGATGTCCTGGCCGCTGGAGATGCCCCCCAGCGTGCCGCCGGCCCGGTTGCTCAGGAAGCCGCCCGCGTCGATCTCGTCCCGGTGCTCGCTGCCCTTCTGCCCCACCACGGCGAATCCCGCTCCGAATTCCACTCCTTTTACCGCGTTTATGCTCATCAAACCGTGAGCCAGGTCCGCCTCCAGCTTGTCGAACACGGGCTCGCCGAGTCCGACGGGCACGCCGCTGGCGCGCACGGTCACCCGCGCGCCGATGGAGTTGCCCTCCTTCCTGAGCGAGTCCATGTAGGCCTCGAACTCGGGCACGCGGTCCGGGTCCGGGCAGAAGAACGGGTTCTCCTCGGCCGCCGCCGGATCCTTCGCCTCGATCACGTGGGGGCCGAGCTGGGAGACGTAGCCATGGATGGCCACGCCGAGCCGCTCGGCCAGGTACTTCCTGGCGACGGCGCCGGCGGCCACCCGCATGGTGGTCTCCCGCGCCGACGCCCGGCCGCCGCCGCGGTAATCCCGGATGCCGTATTTCTGCTGGTAGGTGTAGTCCGCGTGGCCGGGGCGGAACTTGTCCTTGATCTCGGAGTAGTCCTTCGATTTCTGGTCGGTGTTCTCGATCACGAGACCGATGGGCGTGCCGGTGGTCACCCCCTCGAACACGCCGGAGAGGATCTGCACCTGGTCCGGCTCGCGGCGGGGACTCACGTGGCGGCTCTTGCCCGGGCGGCGGCGCTCGAGATCGCGCTGGATATCGGCCTCCGCGAGCGCCATGCCCGGCGGGCAGCCGTCCACCACGCAGCCCAGCGCGCGGCCGTGGCTTTCGCCGAAGGTGGTGACCGTGAATAGCCGGCCGAATGTGTTTCCGGACATGCTCTGCTCAGGTTGTCGTGGCGCCGCCGGCGCGTTGCAGATCCCCGGCCGTCAGCAGGAAGACGCCGCTGCCGCCGTGCTCGAACTCGAGCCAGACGAACGGCAGATCCGGCCGCGCCCGCTCCAGTGCCCGCTGGCTGTCCCCCACCTCGACCACCAGCATCCCGTCCGGCGCAAGATATGCGCCCGCATTATTCAGGATAGTCCGCACCGATGCCAGACCGTCCTCGCCCGCGGCCAGGCCGATGGCAGGCTCGCGGCGGTACTCCGCGGGCATGGCCGCCATGGCGTCGGCGTCCACGTAGGGCGGGTTGCTGACGATGAGGTCGTAGCGCCGCCCGGCCACCGGCGCGAACAGGTCGCCCTCCAGGACTTCCACCCTGTCGCCGAGACCGTGTTCGCGCACGTTGCGGCGGGCGACGGCGAGGGCGTCGGGGGACACGTCGAGCGCATCCACCCGGGCGTCCGGGAACGCGTGCGCCAGGGCGCAGGCAATGCAGCCGCTGCCGGTGCCGATATCGAGGATGCGGCGCACCTGCTCGTCCCGCAGCCAGGGCGCGAAGCGCTCCAGGATCAGCTCCGCCAGCGGGGAGCGCGGCACCAGCACGCTCTCGTCCACGTAATAGCGACGTCCGGCGAACCAGGCCTCGCCGAGCAGATACGCCAGCGGGATTCGATCGCGCCGCCGGCGCGTGGCCAGCTCGGCGATGCGCCTGCGCTCGGTGTCGGCGAGCAGAAGGTCCGGCGCGGACGGGTCGTCGAAATCGATCCCGGCCACCGAAAGCACCAGCCAGGCGGCCTCGTCCAGGGAATTGTCGGTGCCGTGGCCGTAGCAGAGATCCGCCTCATCGAACCAGTCGGCCAGCCAGGGGATGGCGTCGGCGACCCTGCGCGGGATGCGGGCAGCGGCGAGGGCCGGGTTGCCGGCCGTGGTGGCGGGGCTCATCTGACGTGGACCTGGAATGTGTCTGGCGCGCGGGCGTTTCGGGAGAGGGCGGAGCGAGGGCGGAGTCGTGGCCCATAACCGCTAATGATAACGCGAAGCGGGAGGTGGAACACGGTAGAATCCGCGACCGAACCCCGAACGAATTCATCCGTCAAACCCCTGCATCATTGCCAGCGACGAGCTTCTCGCCATGACCCGATCCAGCACGATACTTCTGCCCGCCGCCGCTCTCGCACTGGTGGCGGGGATCGTCATCGGCGGCCTGGTGCTGCCCCGGGACGTCGAGGTGGAGAGCGCCACCCTGCTCTCCCCCGGCCGCCCCCTGCCCGCCTTCGAACTCGTCCGCGAGGACGCCAGCGCGTTCACCCGCGCCGATTTCGAGGGCGACTGGTCGCTGGTGTTCTTCGGTTTCACCCACTGCCCCGACATCTGCCCGGCCACCCTGGAGACCCTGGCGGCGGTGAAACGCCGGCTGGAGAGCGAGGGCGACCCGGTGCCCCGGGTGCTGTTCGCGAGCGTGGACCCGGAGCGCGACGACCCGGGCACGATCGCCGATTACGTGCGCTACTTCGACCCGGCCTTCCAGGGCGCCACCGGCACGCCGGAGGCCATCGAGGCACTCACCCGCGAACTCGGCATCATCAGCGCGAAGGTCTGGAACGAGGACAGGTCGGCCTACACCATGGATCACAGCGCCTCGGTGCTGCTGATCGGGCCGGACGCACGACTGCGGGCGGTCTTCAGCACGCCCCACCGGGTGGAGCCGATGGCGCGGGACCTCGCCGCCATCCTCGAGGGCCGGGCGGTGCCCGCCGCGCCGGGGGGCACGGGCTGATGCGCTCGCCGGCGGTCTTGCTCGCGGCGCTCGCCGTGCTGGCGGGAACGGGCATGCTGGCCGCTTGTCAGCCGGACTCGCCGACCGGGGGCATCGCCGTCCAGGACCCGTGGATACGGGCGGTGCCGCCGAGCGCCTCGGCCACCGCCGGCTACTTCGTCCTCGAGAACGGCAGCGGCGAGGATCTGGTGCTCGAGGCGGTGACGGCCGCCGGCATCCGGCGGGCCGAGATCCACGAGACCACGATGGCCGACGGCGTCATGCGCATGCGCCGGCTGGACAGCGTGACCATACCCGCGGGAGAGACCGCGGCGTTCGCCCCCGGCGGCCGCCACCTGATGCTGTTCGCCGACGCGCTGCCCGCCGCTGGCAGCGCCGTGACCGTGGAGCTCGCATTCGCGGACGGCCGGGTGCTGGCCTTCGAGGCGCCGGTGCGCCGCGGCGCCGACTGAGCCGTGTCCGGCACGTCACTCGGCCTCGGGCCGCGCCTGTTCGTGCTGGCGCAGTACGTCACGCCCCAGCAACTCCTGACCCGGTTCGTCTACCGCCTCACCCGCATCCGCAACCGCCTCGTCCGCAACGCCACCATCCGCTGGTTCTGCTGGCAGTTCGGCGTGGACACGTCCGAGGCCGGGCGGCCGGTGCCCGACGGCTACGAGCACTTCAACGACTTTTTCACCCGCCGGCTGAAGCCGGGGCTGCGCCCCCAGCCGGAGGACGACCGGGCACTGGCCTGCCCCTGCGACGGCGTCATCAGTCAGTCCGGACCGCTGGAGGGACGCCGCCTGCTGCAGGTGAAGGGCTGGCACTACGATGCCGCGGAACTCCTCGGCGGCGACCCGGCGCTCGCCGGGGCTTTCACCGACGGCGCCTTCCTGACCGTGTATCTCGCGCCCTACGACTATCACCGGGTGCACATGCCGCTGGCAGGCCGTCTCGTCCGCACGGCCCACGTGCCCGGCCGCCTGTTCAGCGTCAACGCCGCCACCGCGGCGGGCGTGCCGCGGCTGTTCGTGCGCAACGAGCGGCTCGTCACCGTATTCGAGACGGCCTGCGGGCCCATGGCGGTGGTGCTGGTGGGCGCGCTGAACGTGGGCACCATCGGCACCGTCTGGCAGCCCGAGTACCGGGCGGGCAGCCGTTTCCCGACCCGCCGGGACTGGCGCGGCGATGCGGACGCGCCGCAACTCGCCCGGGGCGACGAACTGGGCTGGTTCAACATGGGCTCCACCGTGATCCTGCTGCTGCCGGCCGGCACCGCGGAGTTCTCGGCCGGCCTGGTGCCGGGCACCCGCCTGCGCACGGGCCAGGTGGTGGGCAATCTGACCGCTGCGCCACCGTGAGCGCGGATCGGGCGAACTGGCGGCCGGGCGCCGACTGGCCGGTGCTGGCCCTGCGCGCCCGTCTGCTGGCCGCCGCCCGCGGATGGTTCGCCGAACGCGGCCTTATCGAGGTGGACACGCCGGTGCTGACGCCCCGCGGCGTCACGGACGCCAACATCGAGAGCGTACGCGCTGAACTCGCGGCCGCGCCGCGCCGGCGCTGGTTCCTGCACACCTCGCCCGAGTACGCCATGAAGCGGCTGCTGGCCGCCGGCGCGCCCGACATCTACCAGATCTGCCACGTCTTCCGCGACGGCGAGCACGGCCGCCGCCACCAGCCCGAGTTCAGCATGATCGAGTGGTACCGGCACGGCCAGGACCTGGACGCCGCGGTCGCCGATACCCTGTCGCTGCTGGCGACGCTGATCGGACCCTCGCGGGGCGGGCTGCGCACGGCCACGCGGCGGCACCGGGACGTCTTCCGCGACACCGCCGGCGTCGACCCGGTGGAGGCCGGCGACGAGGCCGTGCTCGCGGCGGCGGCGGCCGTCGCCGGCGGCGGCGAGGCGGCCGACGACCGGGATGCGGCACTCGATTTCCTCATGGGCAGCGTGGTCGCGCCCGCCCTGGGCGAGCCGCAGACGCTCACCGCGGTGACCCACTACCCGGCCCCCCAGGCGGCGCTCGCCGCCCTGGACCCCGCCGACCCGCGGCTCGCGCTGCGTTTCGAGGTCTTCCTCGACGGCCGGGAACTGGCGAACGGCTGGGTGGAACTCACCGATGCCGGCGAGCAGCGGGCCCGCTTCGAGGCCGACCGCGCCGCGCGGCGCGCGCGCGGCCGACCGGACATGCTGCCGGACGAGGCGCTGCTGGCGGCGCTGGCGCACGGCCTGCCCGAGACCGCCGGCGTGGCGGTGGGCTTCGACCGGGTCGTGATGGCCGCGGCCGGCATCGAAGACATCCGCCGCGTGCAGTCCTTCCCGGTCATCGACCCGGACCGGGACGGCGTGCCGGGGCAGGACACGAATCACAACACGGATCAGAACATGGAGCAGGACTCGGAGCAGGAATCATGAGCCGCGCATCGACTGCCGACGACGACGATCTCCTCACGGCCCTGCAGGCGCTGCTGGCCGGCGAGCACGACCCCCTGGCCACCTGCGCGAACTTCGTCGCCGCACTCTACGAGCGTATGTCGCGGGTCAACTGGCTGGGGCTCTACATCCGCCGCGGCGACGAGCTGGTGCTGGGCCCGTTCCAGGGCAAGCCCGCCTGCGTGCGCATCCCGCTCGGCCGCGGCGTGTGCGGCACTGCCGCCGAGCGAGGCGAGACGCTGTGCGTGGCGGACGTGCACGCCTTCGAGGGCCACATCGCCTGCGACCCGGACTCACGCTCGGAGGTGGTGGTGCCGCTGATCCGCAACGGCGAAGTCTACGGCGTGCTGGACGTCGACAGCCCGGAGCCCGGCCGCTTCACCGACGACGACGTCGCGCGGCTGGAAGCGGCCGCCGCCCTGCTCACCGCGCACCTGGGCGCGGCGGCACGGTCGCTGTAACTGCCGACCGGCTCTTTTAGTCCTTCACGCTAGTCCTTCACGCGCGAGACGTACTCGCCGGAGCGCGTGTCGACGCGGATGACGTCGCCCCGCTCCAGGAACAACGGCACGCGCACCGTGGCCCCCGTCTCCAGTTTCGCCGGCTTCACGCCGCCCTGGGCGGTGTCGCCACGGATGCCCGGGTCCGTCTCGGCGATCTCCAGCTCGACGAAGTTCGGCGGCGCAACGGCCAGCGGAGAGTTGTTCCACAGGGTCACGACGCACATGTCCTGCTCCTTCAGCCACTGGCGCGCCTCGGCAATGGCATTCTCGTCCGCCGCGTACTGCTCGAAGGTATCGGGCACCATGAAGTGCCAGAACTCGCCGTCGCTGTAGAGATACTGCATCTCGGTCTCCATCACGTCGGCGGCCTCCACGCTGTCCCCGGACTTGAAGGTCTTGTCCACGACCCGCCCCGTCTTCAGGTTGCGGATCTTCACCCGGTTGAACGCCTGGCCCTTGCCCGGCTTGACGAACTCGTTCTCGACGATGTTGCAGGGATCGCCGTCGAGGATGATCTTCAGGCCGGAGCGGAATTCGTTGGTGCTGTATGTTGCCATTGGGTCGTCGCCATCATGTTCCTGCGAGGAGTGTGCTCGATCCCGCCATGATAGCGCGACGGACGCGCCCGGCGTAAGGCACTGCCGCTGCCGATCCGGCGGCGCCCGTCGCGGTCCCCGCATGACCTGTGTCACGTTTTTGCGACGCCGAAAACAACCGGCGGAAACGCTGATGTAGTATCCGGACCGACTAGGGCGGCCCTTGACTGTCGATCGAGTATTTGGGGTAAGCACACACCCCCGACGCCTTGCGCGGCCGCCGCAGAGCCGTAACCGGAGCCCTCCAGGTTGACCCAGAAGACAGGCGTACCACTGGCGGTCCTCACCGCCACCCAGGACAACGTCGAACGCGTCAACAGCGCGCTGCGCGACGCGGGCCACGCGGCCCATTGCGTCTGGGTGCGCGGCACGGAGCAGCTGGAGGCGGCCCTCGCCGACGATCTGGAGCTGATCCTGCAGGTGCTCGACGACCAGATCGCCGAGGTCACCAGCGTGGCCCGCCTGCGCGACCGCTACGCACCGGAGACGCCGCTGGTGCTGATCGGCCGGGTGGTCGACGAGGACGCGATCGCCGCCGCCATGCAGGCGGGCGCCCGGGACCTCGTCTCGTTCGACCAGCGTCACCGCCTGCAGGCCGTGCTGGAGCGCGAACTCAGAAATCACCGCATGGAGCGCGCGCTCAATGCCACCCTGGAGTCGGCCACGGAATACAAGCGCCAGCTGCGCGCCTACATGAACCAGTCGGCGGACGCGATTGCCTATGTGCAGGAAGGCATCGTCGTCGACGTGAACCCGGCCTGGCTGGAGCTGTTCGGCGTCGCCGACGCCAGCGCGCTGGTTGGCATGCCGCTGATGGACAGCTTCTCGCCCGCCTCCCAGGGTCCGCTGAAGGGCGCGCTGGTGGCCGCGGACAAGGGCAAGTGGAAGGACGACGTGCTGCAGGCGCAGGCCGTGACCGAAGACGGCGCGGACCTGGCCGTGGAGCTCGAGCTGAAGAAGACGGAGCATGACGGCGAGCCCGCCATCCAGGTCTCCATCGCCCCGTCGGCGCCGGAAGGCGGCGCGACGGGCGAGATGGTGCACCGGGCCCTCACCGCCGACCCGACCACCGGCCTGCTCGCCCGCAAGCACTTCGTCGACGCGCTGAATGCCCGTCTGGCCGTACCCATGGAATCCGGCGTGCGCGTGCTGGCCTGGGTGAAGCCGGACCGCTTCGGCGACGTGCAGTCCAAGGTGGGCATCTTTCGCTCCGAGGACGTGCTGGCGGAGTTCGCGGCACTGCTGCGCGAGGAACTGGGCGAGGACGAGCTGGCCGGCCGTTTCGAGGGCACGACCTTCCTCGCCCTGCTGGAGCGCGGTTCGGAGCGGGATGCGGAGCGCTGGGGCGAGCGCCTGCTGGAGAAGGTCAAGGCGCACCGCTTCTCGGCGGAAGAGGGCGCGGTCGGCCTCACCTGCACCATCGGCCTGTGTGCCGCCACGGGGATGATCCGGGAATCCGGCCCGCTGATCGCGAGTGCCGCGGAAGCCCACGCCCACGGCCGCGACGCCGGCGGCGCCACGGTGCTGATGAACGAGACGGCCGAGACCGATACCCGCATGCGGCGCAACGACGCCATCTGGGTGCGGCACCTGAAGTCGGCGCTGATGGACAACCGCTTCCGGCTGCTGCAGCTGCCCATCGCGAGCCTGGACGGCGAGCAGCAGGGCATGTTCGACATCCTCATCCGCATGCTGGACGAGCAGGGCAACAAAGTGCTGCCGTCCGAGTTCCTGCCAGCGGCCGAACGCAACAATCTCATGCAGGTGATCGACCGCTGGGTGATCGGCGCGTCCTGTCAGCTGGCCGCCTCGAGCCAGGCCGGCAAGCTGTTCGTGCGCCTGTCCCGGCACTCGATCGTGGACGAGACCCTGCCGGACTGGCTGCGGGAGCAGTTCAGCGCCTTCGGCGCCGAACCCGGCCAGTTCTGCTTCCAGCTGGCCGAGGAGGACGCCATCCGCTACCTGCACCAGTTCTCCGTGCTCGCCCACACGCTGCGCACCCTCGGCGCGAATTTCGCGCTCGAGCACGTCGGCACCGGCGAGCGCTCGCTGCGCACGGTCGAAAAGCTGCGACCGGATTACGTCAAGATCGACGGCTCGCTGGTGCAGTCGCTGGCCCGGGACGAGGCCCTGCAGCGTCAGGTGCAGACCCTGGTGGAACGCTCCCGCGCCGTCGGTGCCCGCACCATCGCGGAGCGTGTGGAGGACGCCAACACCATGGCGGTGCTCTGGCAGCTCGGCATCTCCTACATGCAGGGCTACTACGTCCACGAGCCGGAGGTGGTGCTGCAGGAGACCGCCTGAGGGCGTCCGCCCCGTGTGACCCGGTTCACACTCTGTCCGCATACGGGACGTACGGTCCCGCTTTTTTCCGAAATTATGACGGGTTTCATGGTGCGCCCCCGCGCGAGCGGCGATGCTCCTGCGACACTCACCCGCGAAGCGCGCATTGCGGGGTCACAGCGAACGAGGATATCGCCGCCGATGAACGACGAAACCAAGCAGGCGACCGGGACGGCCGTCCACCGGGCGGGCCGCGCCCATCGGGCCGACCGCGAACTCAGGGCCAGTGCACGGTCCGGCTCGCGATCGACACGACAATCGACGCGGCAATCGACGCCACGATCGACCCTGGTAGCGAGCTGCGTCTGCGCGCTGCTGGCCGGCGGACCCGCCGCCGCCCTGGAACTGGGCGAGCCGGTCGTGCGCTCCGGGCTCGGCCAGCCGCTGGAGGTGGTCGTCCCCTACGCCACGTGGGGTAACGAACGGCTGACGGCCGACTGCGTGAGTCTCGTGCGCGGCCAGCCTGACGATCCCGCCGGCCTGCCGGTGCTGACGGCCGGCCAGGTGAGTTCCACGGCCGGCAACCGCCTGGTGATCCGCAGCGACCGCGGCATCCGCGAACCGCTGCTGGGCATGAACCTCAAGGTGGACTGCGCATCGACTCCGTTCATCATCCGTTCCTACACGCTGATCATCGACCCGCCCGGCCTCGCACCGGTCGCCGCGCAGCCCGCGCCCGCGCCGGCGCCCCGCCGCACGCCGGCGGAGCCGGCGGCCGTGCTTCCGGCTCAGCCCGCCGGTGGGCGCGCCAGCCGGGCGAGCGTGCCGGCGCCGACGGAACCGCTGAGCCCCGGCAGCGAATACCGGGTGCGGGTGGGCGACACGCTGTCGACGATCGCCCAGCGGGTGACCGACCGCCCCGGCGGCATCTGGGCGACGGCCGAGCGCATCTTCGCGGCCAATCCGGAGGCCTTCATCGCCGGCGACATGGATCGGCTGCGGGCCGGCAGCGTACTCGAGATCCCCGCGACCGACCGGCGGCCGGCGGCTGCCGGACCGGCCGCTGCAACGCCCGCGACGACGGCCGCGGCCGCTGCGGCACCGACACCGGCTGCGCCGCCCGCGGACCGATCCGCGGCGGCCGGGGAGCCCGCGCTCTCCGCGCCGGCGAGCGCGGGCGACGAGAATGCCGAAGCAGCGAATTCTGCCGCCACCGCAGCGGCCGCCTCGGTCCCGTCGACTGCGGCGCCCGCATCGGTCTCTTCGGCGGAACGGATCCGGCCCGCCGTGCGCCAGGCCATGGACGAGATGGCCGCGGAACCGCGGAGTCCGTTCAAGTCGGAGGCCGCCGACGATGCGGCCGACGGTAACACCGGCATGGTGCAGACGCCCGCCGGTCCGGCGCCCCCCATCGCGGACGCCGACCCGGCGCCGCGCTCCGCCGTGAGCCCGCTGTTCGCCGCCCTCTTCGGCGCCGGCATCGGCCTGCTGCTCGGACTCGTGATCTTCCGCTCCAGCCTGCGGGAGTTCTTCCGCCGCACACCCACGCCCGCGGCTGGACGCAGGGGCCTGACCGCGGTCGGCGCTGCCGCCGTGGCCGGGCGTGACGACGGCGCCGCAGACGACGGCGGGGACACGGACGTGATCGCCACGCCGGTCTTCGAGCGGGAGGAGCCGGACGTGATCGTCTCCGAAGAGGAGTGGTCGGACGCCGCCCAGTCGAAGCTCAGATCCCTCGATCTCGACTTCGGCGACGAGGAAGACGACGCCGGCACGGTCGACCTGTCGGACGACGTCATCACCGAGCAGCAGCTGGCCGTCGCCCGCATGAACTTCCCCGATTTCGACGACAGTGAGAGCGTGGAGGAAACGGACGGAGCCGCCGTGCTGCCGCCCGAAGAGCGCGTCGACGAGAGCATGATCATGGAGGTGGATACCGGTGCCGAGCTGGCCGCGGACACGGACGCCCGGAAGACCGGCGACGGGAATGCGGACGACACCGGCAGCCTCGCCACGGTGGCCGATCTGGAGATGCTCGAGGAAGACTACGAGCAGGAATTCACGGCCACCCAGCGGCTGGCGAAGCAACTCGCCGACGCAGCCATCGCCCTGGACCAGGAAATCTCCACCCACGGCGAGGAGATCGACGAAAGCATTGCCGAGACCATTGCCGAGACTATCGCCGCGTCGAGGGCAGAGGCCGGGGCCGACCACATAGAGGAAACCGGCGTCACCGCCGTCCTGGACCGGGATGGCGACATCATCGATGAAGGCGACCAGACCGCGGTGCTGTCGGCCGACGACGCGACCACCGAGATACCGACGGAACCGGCAGACGCGGGCGAGGATGCAGGCGATACGGTGGAGCACACGGGCGTCTACGCTGCCGCCACGGCCGAGCTGCCGTCGGCCGAGCTCCCGACCGCAGACCAGCCGGCCGCCCGGACTGCGGTCGCCGAGGACGAGGACGACGAGAGCGACCGGGAGACGGCCGTCATCCCCCTGTCGGAGAAGCGCCGCGCCTGACGTCTGACGCCGCGGCTCAGTCCAGGCCGAGCCGGTCGACCTTGCGGTAGTTTCGCGACAGCAGCGCGCCGCGGCGGCCCCGCTCGCCCAGGTAGTGCTCCAGGTCGCCGGCCTTCAGCGTCATGTGGCGGTTGCCGCAGTGCACGACCAGCCCGGCGCCCGGCGGCACCGCCGCGATGGCCACCATCCGTTCCTCGCCGCTCTGATACTTCTTCGCGGGAATGCCGATGATCTTGTTGCCCTTGCCCCGGGCCAGCTCGGGCAGGTCGTCGAGATCGAACACCAGCAGGCGGCCGGTACTGCTCACGGCAGCCAGCAGTTCGCCCTCCACCCACTCGGTGGGCGCCGGGGCCACCGCGTTGCCGCCCTTTGGCACCCTGAGCACCGCCTTGCCGGCGCGGGCGCGGGTCGCCAGCTCGCCCAGCGTCACCACGAAACCGTAGCCCGCGTCGCTCGCCAGCACCCAGCGATCGTCGGCGTCGCCGATCATGACGCCCTGGAAGCTCGCGCCGTCGGGCGGGTTGAAGCGCCCGGACAGGGGCTCGCCCTGCCCCCGCGCCGAGGGCAGCTGGTGGGCGAGCACGTTGTACACGCGGCCGGTGGAGTCGATGAACACGGCGGTCTGGTTGCTGCGCCCCCGCGCAGCCGCGCGGAAGCCGTCGCCCGACTTGTAGTTCAGGCTGGTCGGGTCGATCTCGTGGCCCTTGGCCGCGCGCGCCCAGCCGTGCTCGGACAGCACGACCGTGACCGGCTCGCTCGCCACCAGCTCCGTCTCGTCCAGTGCCTGGGCCGCCTCCCGCTCGACGATGCGGGTGCGCCGCTCGTCGCCGTAGCGCTCGGCATCCGCCCGTATCTCCTTCTTCAGCAGCGTCTTCAGGCGCGCCTTGCTGCCCAGCGTCTTCTCGATGTCCGCGCGCTCGGCGGCGAGTTCGTCCTGCTCGCCCCTGAGCTTCATCTCCTCGAGCTTGGCCAGGTTCCTGAGGCGCAGGTTCAGGATGGCCTCGGCCTGGGCGTCGGTCAGGCCGAAGCGCTCCATCAGCACGGCCTTGGGCTCGTCCTCCTCGCGGATGATCGCGATCACCTCGTCGATGTTGAGGTAGGCGATCAGCAGGCCTTCCAGGATGTGCAGGCGCTCGGTCACCTTCTTCAGCCGGTACTCCAGCCGCCGGGTCACCGTGGCCTTGCGGAACTCCAGCCATTCCGCCAGCAGCGACTTCAGGTCGAACACACGCGGCCGGCCGTCCAGGGCGATGACGTTCAGGTTCACCCGGAGCGTGCGCTCCAGCGACGTGGTGGCGAACAGGTGGGACATGAGCTGCTCGCTGTCCACCCGCTGCGATTTCCGCGTGATCACCAGCCGCGTGGGCTCCTCGTGGTCGGACTCGTCGCGCAGATCCTCCACCATCGGCAGCTTCTTCGCCCGCATCTGGGAGGCGATCTGCTCCAGCACCCGGGAGCCGGAGATCTGGTGCGGCAGCGAGGTGACGACGATGTGCTCGCCCTCTTCCCGCCACGCCGCGCGCAGCCTGAGCGTGCCGCCGCCCGTCGCATAGATCTGCTCGATGTCCGCCGCCGACGACACCAGCTCGCCGCCGGTGGGGAAATCCGGCGCGCGGATGTGCTGCATGAGGTCGCTGATCGTCGAGCGCGGCTTATCCAGCAGCAACTCCAGCGCCTCGGCCACCTCGGTGAGGTTGTGCGGCGGCACGTCCGTGGACATGCCCACTGCAATACCCGTCGTGCCGTTCAGCAGCAGGTTCGGCAGCCGCGCCGGCAGCACCAGCGGCTCGTCCAGCGAGCCGTCGAAGTTTGGCTCCCAGTCCACCGTGCCCTGGCCGAGCTCGGCGAGCAGCAGTGCCGCATACGGGGTCAGCCGCGCCTCCGTGTAGCGCATGGCGGCGAAGGACTTGGGATCGTCGGTGGAGCCCCAGTTGCCCTGGCCGTCGATGATCGGATAGCGGTAGGAGAACGACTGGGCCATGTGCACCATGGCCTCGTAGCAGGCGGCGTCGCCGTGGGGATGGAACTTGCCGAGCACGTCGCCCACCGTGCGCGCCGACTTCTTGTGCTTGGAGGCCGCCGACAGCCCCAGCTCGCTCATGGAATAGATGATGCGCCGCTGCACGGGCTTCAGGCCGTCGCCGATGCGCGGCAGCGCCCGGTCCAGGATGACGTACATCGAGTAGTCGAGGTACGCCTTCTCGGTGAATTCCTTCAGCGGCTGGCGTTCCACGCCTTCGAGATTCAGGGTGTTCTGCATAGTGTTGACCGGTTGTCTCTGTCCCCCGCGGGGGCGGCGGCCGCCGTCAGACGTCCGCCAGGTTGCCCTTCTGCTCCAGCCAGCGGCGCCGGTCGGAGGCGCGTTTCTTGGCGAGCAGCATGTCCATCAGCTGGTCGGTCTGCTCCTTGCCCTCCACGGTGAGCTGGACCAGCCGCCGGGTATCCGGATTCATGGTGGTTTCGCGCAGCTGCGCGGGGCTCATCTCGCCGAGGCCCTTGAAGCGGGTCACCGCCACCTTCGCCTTGCGGTTCTCAGCGGCCAGGGAGTCGAGGATGCCGCGGCGCTCGCCCTCGTCCAGCGCGTAATAGACCTCCTTGCCTACGTCGATGCGATACAGCGGCGGCATGGCGACGTAGACGTGGCCCGCCGCCACCAGGCCAGGGAAGTGGCGCAGGAACAGCGCGCACAGCAAGGTCGCGATGTGCTGGCCGTCGGAGTCGGCGTCGGCCAGGATGCAGATTTTGTGGTAGCGCAGGCCGGCGGTGTCGCCGGTTAGCGGGTCCACTCCCAGGGCGATGCTGATGTCGTGCACCTCCTGGGAGCCCAGGATCTCCGCGGTGTCCACTTCCCAGGTGTTCAGTATCTTGCCCCTGAGCGGCATCACCGCCTGGGTCTCCCGGTTCCGTGCCTGCTTGGCGGAGCCGCCGGCGGAGTCGCCCTCCACCAGGAAGATCTCCGAGAGTTCCGGCTGCTGGGCCGTGCAGTCGGCGAGCTTGCCGGGCAGCGCAGGTCCCGACACCACGCGCTTGCGCACCACCTTCTTGGCCGCCTTCAGGCGCCGCTGGGCCTTGCCGACGGCCAGTTCCGCGATCTTCTCGCCGGTCTCCGGGTGCTGGTTCAGCCACAGGCCGAAGCTGTCCTTCACCACGCCGGAGACGAACGCCGCCGACTGCCGCGACGACAGCCGTTCCTTGGTCTGGCCGGAGAACTGGGGATCCTCCAGCTTCACCGACAGCACGTAGTCGACCCCGTCCCAGACGTCCTCCGGCGCGAGGCGCACGCCCCGGGGCAGGATGTTGCGGAATTCGCAGAACTCGCGCACGGCGTCCGTGAGACCGGTGCGCAGGCCGTTGACGTGAGTGCCGCCCTGCAGGGTGGGGATGAGGTTGACGTAGGATTCGCCCACGCCGGTCCCACCCTGGTCACTCTGGCCGGCCTGCCAGTACAGCGCCCAGTCCACCGCCTCCTGGTTGCCGCTCATGCTGCCGGTGAACGGCGTCTCCGGCAGGTGCTCCACGTCGCCCGCGGCCTCGGTGAGGTACTGCTCCAGGCCGTCCTGGTAGCACCATTCCTCGGTCTCCTCCGTCTTCTCGACGGTGAGCCGCACGGTCAGGCCGGGGCAGAGCACGGCCTTCGCCTTCAGCACGTGGCGCAGCCGCGAGAGCGACACCTTCGGCGAGTCGAAGTACTGCGGATCGGGCCAGAAGCGGATGGTGGTGCCGGTATTGCGCTTGCCGACGCTGCCGACCACCTCCAGCTTGCTGCGCTTATTCCCGCCCGCGAAGGAGATGTTGTATTCCTTGCCGTCCCGCCGGATCCAGACCTCCAGGTTCTTCGACAGGGCGTTCACCACCGAGACGCCGACGCCGTGCAGGCCGCCGGAGAACTGGTAGTTCTTGTTCGAGAATTTGCCGCCGGCATGCAGGCGCGTGAGGATCAGCTCGACGCCGGGCATCTTCTCCTTGGGGTGGATGTCCACCGGCATGCCGCGGCCGTCGTCGCTGACCCGCACCGAGCCGTCGTCGTGCACCGTGACCTCGATGAGCCGGCAGTGACCGGCCAGCGCCTCGTCCACGCTGTTGTCCACCACCTCGTGGGCGAGGTGATTCGGGCGGGTGGTGTCGGTGTACATGCCCGGGCGACGGCGCACGGGCTCCAGACCGCTCAACACCTCGATGTCGGCGGCGCTGTATCTTTGATTCATACGGTGTTACGCAACGGGACGGCGAGTGTCACGGCCGGGATTCTAGCAGGATGGCCGGCCGCGCTGGGCAGAAAAAACCCCGGCGAACCGGCAGATATGCCCAGAGCCGCCAGAGCCAACCAGACCCAGCCAGGGCCGTTGCAGCGGGGTGCGGTGCGGCGCCTCAGTCGAGATCGGCGGCGAGCGAGCGCCGGGTGTCCTCCGGCACCGGGTCCACCTCGGCCTTGTAGCGGTCGTGGTCGATGCCCGCCGAGAGTTTCGCGCCGCCCTTCAGCGCCTCGACCATCTCCGGCGTGAGTTCGAAACGCATGAAATGCACGGCGGAGGTCTTGGTGTCGTCCTCGCGCTCCAGATCCTCGTCGGAGATGGCGCGGATCTTGTCGCAGCCCTCCACCTGCAGCCAGACCGCATCCTCGATACCGCGCAGCAGCTTCAGCTGCTCGCGCCGCTCCTCCTCGTCCGGGAACTCCACCATGAAGGTGGCCTTCCAGTTGCTGCCGTCCGGGATCAGCGGATTGTAGGCGTCCAGTTCCTCGGCGATGCCCTCGGGCTCGAAGATCTTCTCGATGCGCAGCATCTCCTGGACCTGATACTGCATGGTCAGCCGGTCCTCGAAATACAGGGTGGCGTTCTCGCCCAGGTTGATCTGCCGGTTCTTCTTGTGCTCCAGCACCTTCGTCCTGAAGTCGGCCCGTTCCCGAGCGTAGGTTTCCAGCGTCATCAGGTCGTCGGCGGTCAGTTTGTCCATAGTGTTCGCGTCCCTGTGTTCGGTTCGGTCGTCGGTGTCAGATGCCGTAGGCGCTGCGCAGCAGGCTCATGGGATGGTTGGCGTCCACCTTGTCGGTGCCGCGGGCGATCTGCTCGGCGGCCATCGGACAGTCGCTCACGAAGTGATCGGGCGCCGCGCTGTCCACCTGGCGGACCACCGGGCGGGCGATCTTCACGGAGGTGTCGTGGAACTCCTGCTTCACGGCGTAGGTGCCGTCGTGGCCGGAGCAGCGCTCGATGGCCTTCACCTCGGTATCCGGCACCAGCCCGAGAATCTCCCGCGTCTTCTGGCCGATGTTCTGCACCCGCAGATGGCAGGGGATCTGATAGGAGACCTTGCCCAGCGGCTTCGAGAAATCCGTCTTCAGCCTGCCCGCCTTATGGCGGATGGCCAGATACTCGAACGGGTCGAACATGGCGTCGCGCACCTTCGCCACCTGCTCGTCCTCCGGAAACAGGAGCGGCAGTTCCTGCTTGAACATCAGCGCGCAGGAGGGCACCGGCGCGACGATGTCCCAGCCCTCGTCCACCCAGCGCGCGAGTTCCGGCACGTTGATGTCCTTCGCCTTCGCCACGGCATCCAGATCACCCAGCTCGAGCTTCGGCATGCCGCAGCAGCGCTCCTTCGCGGCGAGCGTCACCGGTATGCCGTTGTGCTCGAATACGGCGACCAGGTCCTCGTCCATGGAAGGCAGGTTGCGGTTGCCGTAGCAGGTGGTGAACAGCACCACCCGGCCCTTCGTGCGGCCGGCGGGCTCGGCGCCTTCGCCGCTGCGGCCCTGGTGGGACTTCAGCCGCTTGCGGGCCGTGGAGGAGTGATAGGGGGGCAGCGGCGCGTCCGGATGCACGCCCAGCGCCTTCGACAGGAGCTTGCGCCCCGTCTTGCTCCGGTTGGCCGCGTTGACCGCCTGCACCACCACCGGGATGCCGGCCAGCTTGCCGACCGTATCCGTCGACGAGAGGATCTTGTCCCGGGTGGAAGCGCCGTCGCGGCGGAAGCGGAACGCCTTCGCCCGCAGCATGAGGTGCGGGAAGTCCACGTTGAAGGGATGGGGCGGCACGTACGGGCACTTCGACATGTAGCACATGTCGCAGAGGTAGCAGTGGTCGACCACGTCCCAGTAGGCCTTCTTCGGCACCGAGTCGAGCTCCATGGTCTCGGATTCGTCGACCGCGTCGAATAGCGTGGGGAAGGAGTGGCAGAGGTTGAAGCAGCGGCGGCATCCGTGACAGATGTCGAACACGCGCTCCATCTCGTCGAACAGCGCACCCTCGTCCCAGAATTCCGGGTTCTTCCAGTCGATGGGATGGCGCGTGGGCGCCTCCAGGCTGCCTTCCCGACGCTCGTCGCTCATTCTTGTTCTCCCGCAGCAAAGACCTCAGAAAAGACAAGGGGCGGCCGGACCGCGCCGGCCCGGCCGCCCCCTTCAGCCGGATCAGCTGTCCAGCGTGTCCAGGGCCTTCTGGAAACGGTTGGCGTGCGAGCGCTCGGCCTTGGCCAGCGTCTCGAACCAGTCCGCGATCTCGTCGAAGCCTTCGTCGCGGGCGGTCTTGGCCATGCCGGGGTACATGTCGGTGTACTCGTGGGTCTCGCCGGCGATGGCAGCCTTCAGGTTTAAGGCGGTGTCGCCGATGGGCTCGCCCGTGGCCGGGTCGCCGACGGCTTCCAGGTACTCCAGGTGGCCGTGGGCATGGCCGGTCTCACCTTCCGCGGTGGAGCGGAACACGGCGGCCACGTCGTTGTAGCCCTCCACGTCGGCCTTCGACGCGAAGTACAGGTAACGGCGGTTGGCCTGGGACTCGCCGGAGAACGCGTCCTTCAGATTCTGTTCGGTCTTGCTGCCTTTCAGTTCCATCTCGATGCTCCTTCAAGCAGGTTGGGTGAACGGTGGGTTTAGACTGAGTCTAAAGTTAAGAAGAAGTCTAGAAAGGCCCCCTGCCCCTGTCAAGCGCGCGCCCGCGTGCGGGCGCGCGTTGACCCGCCGGGGTGGCGCCGGTAGCGTAGCCGCAATCTGCAAGGGGAACGCCCATGGCCGGCAAGAAAGACAAAGATATCAATCTGGAACAGGCGCTCGGCGAACTCGAGTCGCTGGTCGAGGAGATGGAGACCGGCGACCTGCCGCTGGAGGAAGCCATGAAGAAATTCGAGCGCGGCATCACGCTCACGCGCCAGTGCCAGACGGCTTTGCGCGACGCGGAGCAGAAGGTGGAAGTCCTGCTGAAGAAGGCCGGCGGCGAGGAGGAGACCGCCCCGTTCGAACCGGGGGAGTAGCAGAGTCAGTCGGCAGGGGGCACGTCGTGGGGCGCGGTGTCTTCCAGCGGCTGGCTGGCGAGCTGCAGGCGGTGGATCATCGAGCGCAGGAACACCTTGTTGAAGCGAAGCTGGCAGGATGAGGACACCTGCTCCATCAGGGTGGCGCTCACCCTCAGCAACGTCAGCGGCTTGCGCGCGCTGATGGAGGCCAGGGTCTTCGCGCCGCTGACGTAACTCGACTCGCCGAAGCACTCGCCCGGGCCGAGGCGGCCGACCTCGCGGCCGTGGTTCGACACCGACACCTGGCCGGCGACGATGATGTAGAAGCGGTCGTCGATCTCGCCCTCGCGCACGATCTCCTCGCCTTCCTTGTATTCCCGCCAGTCGCTCGCCCGCAGCACTTCCCAGATCTCGCTGTGGGAGAAGTCGTGGAAGAAGCGCAGCTGGCGCAGCAGGTTGAAGTGCTCGTTGTTATCGAGGCTGTCGTAGCGCTCGCGCAGCTGCTGATAGACCCGGGTGAGTTCCGCCGCCAGCGCGAGACCGTTGGCGTAACGCTTGTCCGGATCTTTCTGCAGCGCGACGGCCACCACGTTTTCCAGCTCCTCGCCGATGTCGTCGCGGTAGCGCAGGATGGGCTGGGGCGTGGCGTAGACGATCTGATGCAGCAGCTTGGAGAGGTTGTTGGCGCGGAACGGCCGGAAGCCGGTCAGCAGCTCGTACATCACGGCGCCCAGCGAGTAGAGATCCGAGCGGTTGGTGAGCGCGTAGGACTGCACCTGCTCCGGCGACATGTAGCTGGGCGAACCCGCAATGCCCTGGATCTGGGAGACGTCGGAGTCGTTCACCAGCGCGATGCCGAAATCGATGATGCGCACGTCGTTGTCCGTCGTGAGCATGATGTTGCTCGGCTTGATATCGCGGTGGATCACGCCGCGGCTGTGGGCGTAGTGCAGCGCCTTCGCGCACTTGTAGATGATCTCCACGACGTCGTCGATGCGCAGCAGGTTGTCCGGCTTGCAGTATTTGGCCAGCGTGCGCGCGCCGTGGACGTGCTCGGTGACCACGTAGTACTTGCCGTCTTCCTCGCCGGCATCGTAGATGGGCAGGATGTTCGGGTGCTGCAGCATGCCCACCATGTGGGCCTCGTTGAAGAACATCTTGCGAGTGACCCGCGTGCGCTCCGCGTCGTCCTCGTCGTTGCCGATGTTGTAGACCTTGATGGCGACGTCGCGCCGGTAGTACGGGTCATGGGACAGGTAGACGTTACCCGTACTGCCCCGCCCCACCTCGTTGATGATGACGTACTTGCCGATCTTCTCCGGTATCGTCGACGATACGGCGGACGAAGAGGCGTGTGTGGCGACTGGCTGTCCCATTTAACTTAACGAGGTGCTGCTGATCCATTCGAGGGCGGCGAGAGCGAGGGCGCCGTAGACTCCCGCAACGACGTCGTCGAGCATAATTCCGGCGCCTCCGTGGAGTCTGTGATCCAGGTCCCGAATCGGCCAGGGTTTCCAGATGTCGAACAGCCGGAAGGCGGCGAATCCCGCGACGAGCCACACGGGTTCCGGCCCCGCCACCAGCAGCGTCAGATAGCAGCCCGCGATCTCGTCCCACACGATGCCGGGGTGGTCGTGTTCGCCGAGCCGCCGGGCGCTCTCGCCGCAGATGCCGAACCCGGCCACGATCAGCACCGCAGCGAGCGCGAGCTGCGCCGGCAGCGCCCAGCCGGCGGTCAGCCAGGCGAGCGCGACACCCCACAGGGAGCCCACGGTGCCGGGTGCTTTCGGCGCCAGGCCGGCACCCGCGCCGAAGGCGAGGAAATGGATCGGGTCGCCGAAGACGGTGCGCGCCGACGGCCGCATCACGGGTCGTCTCCGAAATGCCGGTAGCCGCCGGCCGGCAGCGGCACCTCGCGTCCGTGCCGGCGCAGGCGGATGCCGGGCTCCGGCGTCATGACGCCGATTTCGGCGACCTCCACGTCGGCGGAGAGGTCGTGCGCATCCACCTCCGGCGGCAGCGTGAAGCAGAGTTCGTAGTCGTCGCCGCCGGTCAGCGCGAGCTCGGCCGCACGCTCGCGGCCGGCAAACTCGATGAGTGCCGCCGACAGGGGCAGCCGCTCCTCGTCGATCACGGCGCCCGTGCCGCTGGCCTCGCAGATGTGGGCCAGATCGGCCAGCAGGCCGTCGGAGACGTCTATGGCGGCTATGGCGGCGCTGGCCCGGCCGGCAAGCGCGCGGCCGAGGCCGAGCCGGGGCTCGGGCCGCAGGAAGCGCGCGCGCAACCGGCGTTCCGCTTCGCTGCCGGGCGAGCGCAGGCCGAGGCCCGCCGCAGCGTCGCCCGGCGTGCCGCTGACGAAGACCCGGTCGCCCGGCCGGGCACCGCCGCGCAGCAGGCGGGTGCCCGCGGGCAGATGCCCCAGCACCTGCACGCTGACGGTGAGCGGCCCCCGGGTCGTGTCGCCGCCGACCAATGCGACGCCGTGGCGCCCGGCCAGATCCCAGAGGCCGGCGGCGAAGCCCTCCAGCCAGTCGGCGTCCGGCGCGGGTAGCGTCAGCGCCAGCGTCATCCAGGCAGGCTCCGCACCCATCGCGGCGACGTCGCTGAGATTCACGGCCAGGGCCCGGTAGCCCACCTCCGCCGGCACCATGTCCGCCGGGAAATGCACGCCGGCGACCAGCGTGTCGACGACCACGACCAGCTCGCGTCCCGGCGGCAGCCGCACGATGGCGCCGTCGTCGCCAATGCCCACCTCGACGCCGGCGCCGCCCGGCGCCGGGCGGCGGAAATAGCGTTCGATGAGCTGGAATTCGTCCACGGGGTCCCCGGGCGTCGGGTCGGAGGGGCTAGCGCCGGACGACGGCCTTCTCCGGCTGGCGGTAGCGCGCGGCGGCCTTGTCCAGGATGGCGTTGACGTACTTGTGCCCGTCCTCCGCGCCGAAACGCCGCGCCACCGACACCGCCTCGTTGATGACCACGCGGAACGGCACTTCCGGGTGATGGCGCAATTCCTCCAGGCCCACCAGCAGCACGGCGATCTCCACCGGATCGATCTGGTCGAACGGGCGGTCGGCCAACTCCGAGATGTCCGCCTCGTGCTCGGCCCGGTGCGCCATGGCCCCTTTCAGGATTTCGCGGAACCAGTCCTTGTCCACCCGCGCGTACTCGTCGCGCTCGACGAATTGCCCCGCGAGTTCCGCGTGCTCCTGACCGGTCAGCTGCGCCTGATAGAGCGCCTGGGCCAGGAGTTCCCGCGAGCGGCTGCGCCGGGAGATTGCGGGGGCTTTGCTCATTCGGGGCTCATGCGGGGCTCAGTCGAGACGCCTGAGCAGATTGATCATCTCGATGGCCGACAGCGCGGCCTCCGCGCCCTTGTTGCCCGCCTTGGTGCCCGCCCGCTCGACGGCCTGCTCGATGGTGTCCACCGTAAGCACGCCGAAGGCCACCGGCACGCCGTGGCGCTCGCCCGCGGCCGCGATGCCTTTCACGCACTGGCCGGCCACGTAGTCGAAATGCGGCGTGGCGCCGCGGATCACCGCGCCGAGGGCGATGACCGCCTCGAAGCGTCGCCCGGCCGCCGCCTTGTCGACGGCCAGCGGGATCTCCCAGGCGCCCGGCACCCGGATCAGCTCCAGGTCCGCCTCGGCCGCGCCGTGGCGCAGCAGCGTATCGAGGGCGCCGCCCACCAGCCGATCGACGATGAAGTCATTAAAACGCGCGGCCACGATCGCGATGCGGGCATCGCGCAGGACGAGGTCGCCTTCCACGGTCTTGATAGTGTCCATCGGTTTCCCGTCCGTCGCCCGGTGGCCGCTCAACGGCCCTGAACGTAATCCACCACCTCGAGGCCGAAGCCCGAGATGGCGTGCATCTGTTTCGGCGCCGACAGCACCCGCATGCGGTGCACGCCGAGATCGCGCAGGATCTGGGCGCCCACCCCGTAGGTGCGCAGCACCGCCGCGCCGTCGCGGCGCCGCTCGAGTTCCTCAACCGGGCGCTCCATGGCGGCCACGGCCTCCATGAGCTCACGCGGGCCTTCCTGGTCGCGCAGGATGACGATGACGCCGCTCTCCTCCGCCGCCACCCGGCGCATGGCGTCGCGCAGCGGCCAGCCGAAGGCCGGGTCGCGCACGCCCACCACGTCGCCGAGCGTGTCCTGGATGTGCACGCGCACCAGCGGCGTCGAGTCCGGCCGGATCGTGCCGTGCACCAGCGCCACGTGCACGGTGCGGTTCACGTGGTCCTCGAAGCAGAACAGGCGGAACTCGCCCTCGCCGGTCTGCACCGCATGCTCGCTGATGCGCTCGACGGAGACCTCTTTCTCGAGCCGGTAGCGGATCAGATCCGCGATCGTGCCGATCTTCAGGCCGTGCCGGTTGGCGAAGGCCTCCAGGTCCGGCCGCCGCGCCATGCTGCCGTCCTCGTTCAGGATCTCGACGATCACCGCCGCAGGCTCCATGCCGGCCAGCCGGGCCAGGTCGCAGCCGGCCTCGGTATGCCCCGCGCGGGTCAGCACGCCGCCGGGCTGGGCCATGACCGGGAAGATGTGGCCGGGCTGGGACAGGTCCTCGGGCTTCGCATCCGGCGCCACGGCGGCCTGGATGGTGCGCGCCCGGTCATGGGCCGAGATACCGGTGGTGATGCCCTCCGCCGCCTCGATGGAGATGGTGAAATTGGTGGCGTGCATCGCATTGGTGTGACCCACCATCAGCGGCAGGCGCAGCTGCTCGCAGCGCTCCCGGGTGAGGGTCAGGCAGATCAGGCCGCGCCCGTAGCGGGCCATGTAATTGATGTCCTCGGGCCGCACGCAGTTCGCGGCCATGATGAGGTCGCCCTCGTTCTCGCGGTCCTCGTCGTCGACCATGATCACCATGCGCCCGGCACGGATGTCGGCGACGATCTCGTCGATGGGCGAGAAACGGATCTTCTCGCCCGTGTCTTTCTTTGCGGTCTCAGGCATAACCATTGGCCTTCAGTAAATCCATGTCCACGCCGCCGCCCTCCGCGCTCAGGAGCCGCTCGGCGTAGCGCGCCATGAGGTCCACCTCGACGTTCACGGCGGCGCCGGGGGCGAGCTCGCCCAGGGTCGTGACGGCCGCCGTGTGGGGGATGATGTTCACCTCGAAACGCTCCGGCCCGACCTCGTTCACCGTCAGGCTGACGCCGTCGACGGCGACGGAACCCTTGCGGGCCACGTAGCGCGCGTATTCCCGCGGCAGCGAGAACGTGAGTCTAACCGAGCGCGCGTCCTCGCTGCGACTCTCCAGCCGGGCGAGGCAGTCCACGTGACCCGTGACCAGGTGGCCGCCGAGCCGGTCGCCCAGCGCCAGCGAGGGTTCCAGGTTGACCCGGCTGCCGACGCCCTTCCCGCCCAGGCTGGTGACGCCCAGCGTCTCCCGGGAGACGTCCGCCTCGAAGCCGCCCGCATGGAGATTCAGCGCCGTGAGACAGACCCCGGAGACGGCGATGCTCTCGCCGGTGCCGTACACACTGCAGTCCAGCTCCGGGCCGGTTGCGATGGCGAGGCGGACATCGCCGCCGCGCTGGTCGATGCGCTCGATGCGGCCGACGGCGCGCACGATACCGGTGAACATGTCAGGTCTCCGTGTCGGTTGCCGCGCGGGTCCGGCCCAGGGGCCGGGCCGTGATGCGCAGATCCGGCCCGAACTGCCGGACGTCGATGACGTCGACCTCGCCGCGCTCGGCCAGCCGGCTCCAGGCCGGCGTGACGAACTGGCGGCGGGTCTCGCTCCCCATGATATGGGGCGCGAGGTAAATCACAAGCTCGTCGACGAGGCCGGCGGCGAGCAAGGCGCCGCAGAGTTCCGGGCCCGCCTCCACCAGCACGTCGTTGATTTCCCGCTCCGCGAGCAGGGCCAGCACCGCGCCCAGATCCAGACCCGCAGGGCCGCCGGGCACGGCCACGCACTCGGCGGTGGCGGGCAGCCCCTGCGGCCGGGTGGCCGCCGGAGCGTGAACGAGCAGAGCGCCGGCGCCGGCCAGCACTTTCGCACCCGCCGGCGTGCGCAGGCGGCTGTCGAGCACGATGCGCGAGGGCTGCCGGGGCTCGGCACCGAATTCCTCGCCCCGCACCGTGAGGCGCGGGTCGTCCGCCAGCACGGTGCCGATGCCGGTAAGGATGGCGCCGCTGGCCGCCCGCAGGCGCTGCACATCCCGCCGTGCGGCCTCGCCGGTGATCCAGCGGCTCTCGCCGCTCGCCATGGCCGTGGCCCCGTCCAGGCTGGAGGCCGTCTTCAGCGTCACCCGCGGCCGGCCGTGGCGCATGCGCATAATGAAGCCTGCGTTCAGGCGTTCCGACTGTGCGGCCAGCAACCCGCCGGCCACGTCGATACCGGCCGCCCGCAGCCGCGCCGCGCCCTCGCCGGCCACGCGGGGATTGGGGTCGTCGGCGCCATAGATCACGCGGGCCACGCCGGCCTCGATCAGGGCCTCCGTGCACGGACCGGTGCGTCCGCGGTGGCAGCAGGGCTCCAGGCTGACGTAGGCGGTGGCGCCCCGCGCCGCTGTGCCGGCAGCCGCCAGCGCCACGATCTCGGCGTGGGGCCCGCCGGCGCGCTCGTGCCAGCCCTCGCCCACGACCTCGCCGCCGCGCACGAGCACGCAGCCCACCCGCGGATTCGGCGCCGTCGAGTAGCGGCCGCGCTCCGCCAGACGCAGCGCGCGGGCCATGCAGACCCGGTCGTGCACGTCCAACTCAGTCGCCGTCATCGTCGTTCCCGCCGGCATTATTGCCATCACCACGGCCGTCATTCCCGCCGGCCTTGCCGCCCGCCTTGCCCTCGAGAGCCGGCAGCAGCGACATCTGCTCCCGGCTGGCGCCGGACAGCGCCTGCAGCTTGCGGATCTCCTTCTGGAACTCGGTCACGTCCTGGAAACTGCGGTAAACGGAGGCGAAGCGCACGTACGCCACCTCGTCCAGTTCGCGCAGCTCCTCCATCACCATCTCGCCGAGCAGGGTCGAGGAGATCTCACGCTCGCCGAGGGTGCGCAGCCGGTGGATGAGATGGCCGATGGCCTGCTCCAGCGCCTCCGCGCTGACCGGCCGCTTCTCCAGCGCCCGCGCCAGGCTGCCGCGGAGCTTCTCCTCGTCGAAGGGCTGGCGGCGCTCGTCGCGCTTGATGATGCGCGGCATGACCAGTTCGGCGGTCTCGAAGGTGGTGAAGCGCTCGCGGCAGTCCTCGCACTGGCGCCGACGGCGGATCTGCCGGCCTTCCGCGGCGAGCCGGGAGTCGATGACCTTGGTCTCGGCGTGTCCGCAGAACGGGCAATGCACGGCGGCGCCCTCAGAACCCTGACCAGGCCGTTGGCCAGGGCATCAGCCGTAGACCGGGAATCGTCCGCAGATCTCGAGCACCTGCCGGCGCACCGCGTCGATGCGGCTCTGGTCCGTGATGTCCTCGAGCACGTCCGCGATCCAGTTGGACAGCTGCCGGCACTCGGCCTCGCCGAAACCGCGGGTGGTGACCGCCGGGGTGCCCATGCGCAGCCCGCTGGTGACGAATGGCGAGCGCGGGTCGTTCGGCACCGTGTTCTTGTTCACGGTGATATTGGCGGCGCCGAGAGCGGCGTCCGCGTCCTTGCCGGTGATGTCCCTGGCGATGAGGTCGAGCAGAAAGAGGTGATTGTCGGTGCCGCCGGAGACGATCTTGTGACCCCGGCCGATCAGCTCGTCGGCCATGGCGCGGGCGTTGTCGACGACCTGCTGCTGGTAGTCGCGGAACTCCGGCGCCATGGCCTCCAGGAAGGCCACGGCCTTCGCCGCGATCACGTGCATCAGCGGCCCGCCCTGGGTGCCCGGGAAGACCAGCGAATTGAACTTCTTGGTGATCTCGTCGTTCTCGCGGGCAAGGATCAGCCCGCCGCGGGGCCCGCGCAGGGTCTTGTGGGTGGTGGTGGTGACCACGTCGGCCACCGGCACCGGGTTCGGATAGACGCCGGCGGCCACCAGGCCGGCCACGTGGGCCATGTCCACCAGCAGCCAGGCGCCGACGCCGTCGGCGATGTCGCGGAACTTCTGCCAGTCGACCACCCGGGAATAGGCGGAGAAG
>Ga0209943_1000181_pt1 | contig 43420 bp, 23 predicted proteins | sample SalPonR1_B_D2_MG_FD_185698 | JGI IMG/M metagenome (GOLD analysis project Ga0209943, IMG submission 185698) | Salt pond soil microbial communities from South San Francisco under conditions of wetland restoration - Salt Pond MetaG R1_B_D2_MG... ... | reverse complement strand
TTTATTATTTTATTATTTTAATAATTACTTTGAATGTAACAAAGTAATTATTATTTTTTATTTTATAATAATTATATATTTTATATTTTATTATTTATTTTATTATTTTATTATTTTATTATTTTAATAATTACTTTGAATGTAACAAAGTAATAATAATTATATTATTATTTATTTTATTATTTATTAATTTATTATTTTATTTTATTATTTATTATTTTATTATTTATTTTATTTTATTTTATTATTTATTATTTATTATATTTTATTTATTTTATTTTATTTTATAATTATTTATTTATTATTTTATTTTATTATTTTATTAAATCATAGCTTATTAAATATAATAACTTTGTAAGAAACAAAGTTATTATATTGTCTTTTTGATTATTTTACTAACCAAAGGTCACAAGGTTTCTCAGGCATATCTTTGAGTTTAATCCATCCAGGTGCGACTGGTTGTCCTCGCAAAATGTGAATCTGTCCTAACAAACCGACTATATTCCATTCAGGGCGATCTTTACGAGGTTTATAAGGAAGTGTAGGATCGTAATCAGGATTAATTTTTTTGTGGGGAACTCCATTAATGGTTTCATAGATTAAACGTCCGAAATCATCTCGTAAAAATTTTCCACACCAACTACAATCAGCTGAGTTTCCTAGTAAACTTGCTGTACCACTGATAACACCAAAGGGTATATCTTTTTGATCAGCAGGTTTAATCTTGCCACTTTCAGGGTCGATAACTACGGATGTTCCGATGGGTATTTCAGCTCCATCATGACTCTCAAAATATTCAGCAAAATCAGCGGTACTAACAGTGATGAATGAATTAGCTCGCACATCACCGTTAGTATCAACTGAAAAACTGTTATTACGAGCACTATTAGAAACTCCATCTCCTACAACAAAGTTTCGTGAAATAAATGTGTTACTTGTTTGAGTTGCTAGGGTAGTATTAAATTGTCCACAAATGACTTGATTGTTAATATAATTATTAGTAATTAATCCTTCCCCCCCTAAGATAATAGAGTTTCTAGTGGTATTAATTTGATTATTGTGACCTCCAATAATAGCATTATCGGAGGTGAGTCCTCTAATTAAGTTATTATGACCGGCAAATACACCACAATTTAGATTAGAAACATTGTCAATCGTATTTTCAGTACCACCTGCAATAATAGAATTATTGGCGAAGGGTATTTTATTTTTCAGCCCCCCTGAAATAGTATTATTTTTTAATGGTGTTATTGTACCTGTAGTACCAATAGAATTAGATGTACCACCAGAAATGGTATTGCCAAAATCAGGGTTATTATTATTAAGACCACCAAATATATTATTGAGTTTTCCACCAGCAATGACAGAATGGCCAGATTGATAAATTTTGTTAGATACTCCACCATTGATAACAGAAAATAGACAATCATTTATTTTAGCTCCGATTTTATTATCCAGTCCACCAATAATAGTATTATATTTAGCAGATCTATTTGATGTATACTGATCGTAAGAGAAAATACTATTAGATTTACCACCTAAAATAGAAGAAAAACTGACGTCATCTTCTGAGTTTTTGGTTTTCATGCTATTATTAACTCCGCCAGCAATTAATGAATATTTAATGGTACTAGAAGCGGTGATGGTATTAGAATATCCGCCAAAAATAGATGAAAAACTGGCGGATGAATTGGAAGTGATAGCTGAAATAGAATTCTTATGGCCTCCGCCAATATGTGCATAATTTATTTCCGAATTAGAATTATTAGCCAAAATATTATTTTGACGACCCCCTGAAATAACTGAAGATCTAATTTGAGCATTTAAGGAATTAGTATCACTAATTATTGTATTAGCATTACCGGAAAGGATAGCTGAATGGTCCATTATATTAGCTTGATTTCTAGAGAAGATAGTATTAAAACTACCCCCTCCAATAACAGTGTTTGGAAAAATGGAGTTACTGCTATTATATTGGAATAGGATTTTATTTTGGTATCCTCCAGAAATAACAGCATGTTTAGCATTATTATCAGGTGCAATATCTTGAGAATCAGGATCAATTCCAATAAGGTTATCGCGTCCCCCACTGATAACACAATGAGAAACATCAGAATTGCTACCATTTAAAGACAAACGATTGCAAGCTCCACCAGCAATGACAGTAGAATCAGCAGATCCTCTATCACCTAGAACACTAATTGAATTTCGATAACCACCACCAATAAAAGAAAGTTTCATAGTTGAATTAGGAGACGCAACATAAAGTGAATTTTGAACTCCGCCAGCAATCACACAACCGGTAATCAGGGAATTATAAGAATTATCAGTACATTGAAGAAGATTTTCAATACCACTGAGTATTCCACATCCACTAATATTATTATTTGATAATCCTTCATTAATTATAATAGCATTACCTAATCCCCCACCAATAGTAGAATTACTAAAATTAGAATAATTAGTTCCTGTAAATCCTCCTATAAAATTTTTAGATCCTTGGATAGTAACATTTGAGGCCTCACTTTGATTATAAATATTTAATTGATTGGAACAACCACCTAAAATGGAACTAAATTTCAAATCATTTAGATTTCCTCTAGCAGATATAGAATTATTAGTGCCACCCAAAATATTAGTATTTGCTGAATTATTTCCAGTACCTGCAAGATAAATTGAATTATTAGCACCACCACCGATAAATGAATTATTGGTGAAATTGAGATAGCCATTGATAGAAATGTCATTTTGAGATCCTCCCCCAATATTGGAATATTGTGTAGTGTTAACATTTCCTTCAATTGAGATCCGATTTTGGACCCCACCATTGATAGAAGAACCAGATGCATTAGTAGCATTACCATTAACGTTAATAATATTATATTTACCTCCAGAAATATTACAATGTTCCATTAAACCGCCTTCTCCTTGATTAATAAGAATAATATTTCCGGCCCCTCCGCCAATATTTGAGTATTTCATTGATGCTCCTGTAGTACCAATATTAGTAGCTATTCTATTATCCCGGCCTCCGGAAACATTAACATTATTAATGTTTGAATTAAATCCTAATGCAGTGATGATATTACTAGTACCAACTAAAATACCACTACCTGAAATGGATGAATTCCTATTTTCAATAGTTAGCATATTATTTCGACCACCACCAATAAAGGAATGGTCAAGAGAATTATTGGAATTATCGATGGAAATAGTATTTTGGTAACCACCACTGATTACAGTAAAGCTACATCTACTATAATCATCAGCAGAAGGAGAAATTTTATTAGCAAAACCACCCCCAATTACTGACCAATCTGCGCCAGCTACTTGAGAAGAATTTAATCTTTGCATCTGCCAATCGACAGCCTTAACTCCACGACAATTACCACCTTGAATATCCCCAGGAGTAGGCTTTTGAGCACTCAAAAACCCATTGCCTAATGGTTCCAAAGAAATAGAAACATTACCAGAGAATCCAGTAATTCCGTTATTAGGTTCAGGTAAAATACCAAAATGAACATCTCCTTCGCCACATAAATTCTCACAAACTGAGATATTCAATCCTGTCACCCCTAGCTTGATAATTGCATCCTCACCAATAGGTCCCGTCGGACCAGCTACCCCAGCCCCAGTCTCACCTTTTTCACCTTTGGGACCACTTAAAGGACAAATCTGAGTCCAACAGACGCTACCATCAGGTTTCTTGATTAAGGTCAGATTATCTGGATCCAGGCTAGGACAGTTAACAATTCGACTACAGGAAGTACTCAACAAAACTGGAAATGGAGCTATTCCATCAACACCATCTATACGATTAATAACCACATAATTAACTTGATAATTTAAAGTTTTCTTGAGTTGGACTGGAGGATTATTCACATCATTTCCTGCACCGAGTGACCAATCTAATTCTTCAAATGATGAAACAAATCCACTAAAGGTACCATTTCCGATGGATTGTGGAGGTTCCACAGCAATATCAAGTTCTCCAGGTTGATCAGTCCCTCCGATTAATTTATAACCAGTAATAAATAAGTTGTCCAACAAGCCAAAGTTATTTTCCAAACGTGTAAGATCACATGGGTCTAATTTAACACAGACACAAAATTCAAATCCTTCCCCATCGCCTTTATCCTCTGGACAAACTGGAAGGTCACAGATGGCTTTATCAAAATCAACCTGAGGTGGAATAATAGGCATAAAACAATCAATATCAACAAAACAATAACCAGTAGGTCCCCTAATCAAGACTTGACTTTGATTGGAGAGTCCAGGACAAATTAAATTAGTGATGGAAGTAATAGGAATAAGAAAATCAAATGGCAATCCTTCCCCTAATTGCCCTTCTCTATTAATACAAATTCCAGTAATAAGAGGTGCTCTACGAACAATACTTAAACGAGCTTCTGAAAGAGTACCATTAGCATTTTCGACAGATGAAACTAGTTCCCAACCTAAGCCAGAAACCAAACAATCGACTAAAGATTCCAAATTGAAAACATCGCCAGGAATTAATTTTAGTACTTCCTCTTTGGCTTGACCTCCACAACCACCCATACCACTAGCCATACCATCAGAGGTATTTTCAATTTTATAGAAATTAATCCAAAAAGGACCATTAGAAGAGAAATGATCCAGGATTAGAGCAATAAGGGAACTTTTAAGAAGAATTTCAATAGTGAACTGGGGATTGATATTACAATCTGGAATTTCGTCTAAACCATGATTAAGCATAATATTCATGTCTCCACCTTTGAAACAAGAAGGTGATTGCCAACAATATTTACCGAATTCATCTCGAGTGAGGATGACTCTATTTTCATTTTCTGGAACACAGTCTGCAATACAAGAAGTATTCAACATAAAAACTCCTGACCCATCTCCTCCACCTACATCCCCACAATTAGCCCCACTACCTATCTTTCGAATTTTTAGATAACTCTGTGAGCTGGCCATTCCTACTGTTACCGACAGAGTATATACACCAGTTCCTACATCCTCCCAACCCATATTTTGTAATACTGCTTCCATCTGGTCTAAGGTAGCAAATTGTGTGGTTAATACAACTTGTTCTTGGCCACCAACTTTAATTTCACAAAAAGCCCAAACAGGGGAATTATTGAGTGAATCATCATTAGAAATTAAATTATTATATATTTCCCTTGCAACCACCACGGCACTACATGTATAACTTAAGCCAGAACATTCAGAAACACTATCAAATACTTTTAAAGGATCTCCTAGGAAAGTACCTTTATTACCTACTTTCATAACTAATTGAAGATCTTGACCATCTAAAGTAGAACATTCAACTGAAATTAGTCCAGAATATATGACACTATGCATATTATTAACCACAGTAAAGTTACTATTTGTATGATTGGGTAGAGTATCCCGAAAGACACAAAAACTAAAGACTGAGCCACCAGACAAAACTTGAGACCAACCTAGATGAATCAATGCTTCCCCTAACTCTCCAATACTACTAAATTGAATAGAATTATATTCCGAAGTGAGGTCTTGTCCTAATATTTCGATTTGACTTAATTTCCAAGGATAGTTACCCTGTGCATTTAAAAAGATGTTGGTTAAATCCCATTGTAAATAGCATTTATATTTTTGACACACTGGTAATTGACAAACTTCTTGATTCAAGTCTCGTTGTGACTCAGGCAAACAATCTACTGGGACCCAAGCCAATTCGTCTTGTCCTAGACGAACCATCAATTCAGAAGAGTTATTAAACCCTTCGGGACAACATTTTTCAACTGTCAGACTTATAGAGGCAATAACACTCATTTGATCATTTAAAAAGTAAACTTGATTAATTTGATCCCCTTCACATTTAATGGTCATTAAATTACCAACTAATGTAGCATCTAGATTTTGGAGTGCTGTTATAAATTCGGATTGATTATTGAAAGCAAAGGGACCTTTAATTATATTATGGGGTGAATTTTTGGCAATTAGAATATAGTAACGGGAAATGATATTTTGCAAAAAAGAAAAAGTTTGCGAATTTTGATCTAAAATTCCTGTATATAAACAATCTGTCAAAGGAGTTTCTATAGCTAATAATTCTTCAGTTAAATTAGAATCCGAATCTCCATTGTTCGTATTATCATTGCTATTATTATTATTATTATTACCATGATCATTAGGAGAGCAACATTCAATAACGAAATCAAAACTAGTCATATCGGCAAAAGTAATAAGACTTTGTTTATTTTGATCGAAGTCAACCAAAGTATTTTCTAAGATGTAAATGTGATTAAAGGCTAAGGTATATTTCCAACCAGAAATAGATAATAAATTAGCAAGTTCTTGAGCGTTATCGAAGGTACCAATAGGCAATGTTTGATTAATATCATTAATAACAATTTCGGTAATACTATTATTTTTTGCGAAAATACTGCTTTTTAAAGGGATATTTAAAATGATAGAGCAATTCGAAGACATAATTAATATAATAAAACAATACTAAAACAATGAAGTCTTCAATTATATAGTAGAAACAGATTAAAATCCCGGGGTAATTTACTAAGTGAAAATGCGAAAAAAATTGATATGTTTATACAAATTATTCAATTAAAGAATAGTTATTTCGAAGAACTAAATAAATTGGTCTGATCAAATTAATATGTATAAATCCAAACCAATTCCAATTCCAGAGAAAAAAAAACCACATTTTGCCAAACCCAAGATTAATTTAAAGGGAAAACCTAAGATCAATCCAATTTCAATAAAAGTAAAATCTCAGAATTCACCATTAATAGATAAGAGAAAAGAAATTATTACTTTTATTGAGGATAACTTTTCTTCTACATCATTAGAGAGAATGACAGATCAAGCGGTTCGCTCTTATGTAATCCCCAATGTTGATTTAAATAATCCTGATTTATTAATAGAAGAGATGGAGTGGGGTAAAATGATTCTAGATTTTAATAAGAAATATATAATGGAAACGTTATCTGATCAAGAAATAGATTATCTATATTCGACAAAGAATCGAATAGTGAATCCAAAAAATTTCCAAATTAAATTTATGGATGAAGAAGAAATGTCAGCGACTTTACCAGCAGATTATTTCATATTTAATTTGAAAGGTGAGTTAATGTTAGTTTGTTATCGATAATGAGATAAATAGAAATATTATTCAAAATATTTTAAAATAACTTTGAATAATTAACATAATGAAAAGCTGGGATTAGAATTAAATAGACATTATTACAAAACTAATATAATTTAAATGATGGATACCAAATGGTAAGAAATTAAAATAATTAATAAAAAAAGATATATAATATATAATATAGATTAAATACTCTAAAATATGATTATATTTATAGCTAAAGATAAATTTAAAACTGAAAATATAGAATATGAATCTTCGCCTTTTATATTTGAAAAACTTGTGAAAAAAATTAAAATAGATGGTTATTTAAGTGTTATACAACCGACACCTGAGGATGTTCGTATTTATTATAAAATAGGAACTGTAGAAACAGAGGAGGTAATTAAACATTTAATATCTAAAGATAATGGTGAAAGTTTTGAAACGGATCCATTAATTTATGATAAAAATAAATCATATTGTCACAATTTAGTGGTTTTTATAGATGAAAATCCAAGAGTAGCGAAAGAAAACAAAATTAAAGCTTTGGGTGGTAGACATGGTATATCGAAGATATATCAACAAAAAAGTGGGAATAATCCGGTTATTGATGGAAAAAAATATGATAAAAACATATGTAAATATTTCATTGATAAAAAAAGGTGGTCTCCGGAAAATACTATAATATATTCTCCATTTGAAAAATGTGATAATTATGCTAATGGTCTTCATTGTTTTACCATTATAAATAATCAATTAAAGCATATTAATAATGATTTACCGATAGTATCAGGGTTTCATGAAGGGAGACATGATGGTTTTTATGGGAGTGTAGGAGTAAAAAAAATAAAAGATATAAATGAAAGTTTAAACAATGGATTGAGTTGTTTTGATGGAGCTCAAAATATAGTTTATTGTCCGATAAAAAATGAATATATTTTGTATGCAAGAGCAAATATAATGCAAGGTGTTAGAAGTATCCAATTTGCGACTTCAAAAGATTTAGTGTCATGGTCACGATTTGAACTGATTAAAGTTAATAACAGAGAAGAGTACATATTGAATGATAATTATTATTATTGTAATTTTTTTAAATCTGGGAATATATTTATAGGTATATTACCATATATTAGGAAAACAAAGGATATAAATAATTGGACTTTCGGGGGAGGCCATCATAGTTTTTATGGAGATGGAAAATTTTTATTGATGACATCATTAGATGGAAAAAATTGGGATATAATAGGAAAGGTTTTAAATTATAATTATGAAACGGATTATATAGCAATTGGGAAACCAGTAATATCTAAAGACAAAAAGAAACATTATTTTTATGTAAATCAGAAAGGAAATCTTAATTTATATTCAATACCCAAAAATAGGCTAGGTTGTATAAAATCAAAAACTGGGGTAGTAGGAACCATCATATTGGAAAATGTTAAACCTATATCTGACAATGTGAGTATTAATTGTAAGATAGAATCAGGTGGTTATATTAAAATATATGACAAAGAGTTTGGATGTGACTCTGAAGTTGACCCAATTATAAATATAACAGGACCATGTGATGAATTAAACAAAGTATTAACAGGTATAAAATCCCAATCGAGTTGGGTTATAAAGGTGTTCAAAGCGAAATTGTATAGTTTAGAGGGTGTAGAATAGGTGGTAAAGACCAAAAAAGGGGAATATGAAAGTGAAAAAAAAGAAAATATAAATTATAATTAATTGGCATTAATTATTTTTTATTAAAGGGAATAAAAAAATAATTAAATAGGTTTAATTATTTTAGTGAATAAAAAAATAATTAAATAGGTTTTTAAGATTCTAAATATTCATATTTGTTTATTAAAGCGAATAATAAAAAAATAATCAAATAGGTTTTTAATATTCTAAATATGAGTTTATTAAGTTATTAAAGTGAATACAAAAATAATCAAATATGTTTTCAATAATCTAAAATACTTATATTTAGACTCAGTCTGAGCTAAATTTAATAATATTCTAATTACAAGCCAAATAAATCCCATTGCTGATTATCAGGATTCCATAAATATACACTGGTTCCATTATAATAAATTGCTAACTTTGATGGATCACCAGGCAAAATATCATTTTGTTCGGGAGTCATTCCATTACCATTAAAAAAAAGTACATTGCTATCTAAACGTATAGCATTGGCACTAACTGAAGACAAAATACTACCTGGAGACCAAACACGTAACGTTTCATCGGCCTCAATCTCAATCGGTCCAGATGTAGGTTCATTACTAGCACCAGTACCAGAATCTATAATTAAGGAAACAGCATTTTCTCCAGCGGGTCCTTCTGGTCCAGCAACAGGACAAATGGGTGTCCAACAGACTTGGCCATTGGGTTTTTTGATCATGATCATATTTTCAGGATCAATGCTTGGACAGGAGATGGTACTACTGCAATTAGCCGGGAACAAACAAGGAAATGGTGCGATATTAGGATTAGCTCCAATAATATTGAAAGAAATATATGAGACAGACACATTCATAAGCTTGTTTAACTCTACAGGTCGGGCATTAACGTCGGGTGATGACCAACCTTCGCCATTAATGAATGCAGCAATAATTTGATCCAAAAAGGTTTCAGAATCAGGGTTGATAGTACCAAGGTTATGATTAACATAAATAATTGTACCATTAACAAGTTGATAGCCAACAATTTCAACTAGATTAGCTTCCCCAAAGCTTTTACGTAATTTTTCAACATCACAAATATCCAAGGTTAAACAGGTATTAAATTGAAAATCACCACCGGAACCAGTTTCTCCTGCGTCGCCACATTCGGGTAACTGACATAAAGCTAGATCTAGATCTGGTTCAGGTTTATCAATAGGAAGGATGCAAGCTAGATCGACAAAGCAATAGCCAGTAGGTCCTCGAATCAAAACCTTATTATCTTCTAATTTACCAAGACCAAGACAAGAAACGTTACAAATGTCAGTAATAGGAATGACGTAACTGAAAGGTATATCATTTCCAACCTCACCCAAAAGATTTAAACACATACCATGTATTAACAAGGGACTGGCAAACAATGTTAGCTCAACTTCAGTAACTAATCCATCAGTAGCAGAACCATCATCAATAAGATTCAATGGAACAGAAGTTTGCCAACCTAAATCTAGAGAAATAAGACATTCTACTAACAATCGTAAACTAAAAACATCGTCCTCAGAACTGCCAATTCTTTTTTCGACTGATACTACATCGCCACCTGATAGTTTATAGGCTAAAATCCAGTATGGTCCATTACTAGAAAAATGAGAGTTAATGATATCAATTAAGCCACTTTTTAGCTTAAATTTGAGGTCATATCGAGGTTCAACATCACAATCATTAATTTCTCCTAAAAGATCGGTACTTCCCAAATTACAATCAATAGTCAATCCACCACCGTTCAAACAACTAGGGGCAGACCAAGAATATAGACCAGTTTCAGATTTTGTAAGTACTAAATGAGTCTCATTTGTTCCTTCAGCTGTATCTGTTTCGCAATTGGCTGTGCAGAGTACCGGTAGATCAATAACTAATTTATCTCCCCCACTACCTTCTATTTCAGCATAACTTTGGCTATTTGGTGCCTGAAGACTGGTAGTTAAGGTAAAGACACCATCAGTTTGTTTGGACCAAGCCATTTGATTGATTAAGATGGTTTCCAATTGAGGGCGAGTACTAAAGTTATTTCCGACAACTGTTTGTTCTTGTCCACTAATTACAATTTTAGAAAAGTGCCAAGGAAAACCTACTTCAGCCTCTCCTAGATCTTTAATGACACATAAAGTTAACATGGTAGTGACACACGAAAAAGTTTGTCCAGTGCTGACAGGTAATTGGTCAAAGATGGGTTTGACTCCACCACGAACAACATCACCTTGCCCAGGAAATTTGTAGATCATTTCGAGTTCTCCACTAGCAATTGCTCCATCTGCAAGGTGAAGACATTCAGCGAAAAGATTATCAGAAAAGAAGAGATTTCCTCGATTATCTATCAAGGAGTAAGAACTATTTGTATCGTTGTTTTCATCAGAATATTTATAAAAGAAGTAAATAGAACTATTAGATTTAGCTAGAGACCAACCCATGGCACTTAGAATGTCAGCCCAATCTTGAAAGGATGAAACCATACCTCCTGCAAAAGAATTAGTTATATCTTCTCCGAGTAAGATAAAGGAATTTACTTTCCAAGGAAAAGGAAAGTTAGCTGGTCTGTTATTTAAAAAGGGTTTACTGGCATCTAGTTGAACGGTGCACTTAATTGAAGCACCTAAGGGTAATTCACAGATCTGTCTTTGCAATAAAGTCCCACCTCCACTCACCAAAGCATCCTCTAAACAATCCATTGATAACCAACTAATAGATGAGTCTTGATCACCTTTCTGAAAGAGAACCTTTCCACCATTTAGATCAGGACAGCATCTTGAAACCTCTAGATCGATGCTAGCGATAATGGACATGTTACTGTTTAAGAAGAAGATTTTATTAATATCACCATGGGGCGATTTGAGAACGGTTACTAAGTTATCTTCTACTATAATATGTAGCTGAGCCAAAGCTTGACTATAGGATCCAATACTATTAAAAGAGATAGGTCCTCCAACGACACCAGAAACGGTATTAAAAGCTGTTAAAATATAATATTTTTGTTGAATATCTTGTAAGAAGTCAAACTGATTTCCCAGGTCCAAGACACCTGTATATTGGCAAATATCAGTATCAGTATTAGAAGCAATTTCCGACAATTCATTAATGACTCCACTAGCAATATCTCGATTACTAGATTGTATTGGATCTTCTAGACGATTATTTATAGTTTTGCGATGTTCGTGAATGAGATCGAAGTTAAGGACAGTCATGTCTGAGAAGGTAATATAATTATCTTTATTCAACTCTTGGTTCTTATTATTATTAGATGTAATGCACAACTGGTAAGTTAATTTGAGCTGGTTATCAGAAATTTGAAAAGACCAGCCTTCAGATTCCAAAAGGTTTCCTAATTCTTGAGCATTAGAGAAGAGACCAGGGGGAACCGGAAGGTTTTTGCCACCAACTACGATTTCTGAAATGGATAATAGGCTTCCGAACCACCCTCTCTTTGAGAAAAGTGAGTGGTTAACAGGTAAATTAAGTAATAAAGTAGAAGATACCATAAATAAGACTATATACTTTGGTTAGAATTAAAAAATTCTAAATATCATATAATAACATACCCACTATTATAGCTCAATCCTTACTTAGATATGCAAGTTATCTTTCGGGTCGATAGTGCTTATAATATTGGTACTGGCCATGTAATGCGTTGTCTGAGTCTAGCCGATGGTTTATCAGAATCGCCGAACCACCCCAAACCTATCTTTATATGTAAAAACCATAAAGGTAATCTGGGTCAAAGGATTCAAAAACGCGGATACCAAACTTATCTGATTCCCAATACTTATGAACCCACTCTGAATGTATCCACTTGGTTAGGAGGTCCCTGGCAAGAGGATGTTGAAGCCACTATCGAGGTGATTCAAAACCAAGACCATTTTCGATCCCAAGCCTTGGCCACCTGGTTAATAATAGATCATTATGATATTCATTTGGATTGGGAGGAAACGATAAAAAAAGTGTATCCAAATCTTAAACTGATGTCAATTGATGATTATTTAGATCGAAAACATAATGTCAACATTCTTCTAAATCAAATGTATTTCAAAAACCTGACCCAGATAGAAAAAAGTTATCAGGAACTAATGGTAAACCCAAATACCAAACTTTTAATAGGTACGTATTATTGTCTCCTCAATCCAATAATTCAAAAGTATCGAAAAGCCAAATCCGTAGCACAACCCTCCACATTTAAAATTCTAATTAGCTTAGGAGGATGCGATCCAGAAAATGTGACCCTCAAGGTACTCCAAAACCTTACTCCAGTCCCAATCTCAACCCAAATTGAATATCATGTTGTGATTGGAACGTCAAATCAGCATGCCGATTCCCTTAGAGCGGAGATAGCGCAAAACCCTAACAAAATCCATCTCCACCAAGGTCTGTCCCAAGAGGAAATGTTCCAATTAATATCCACCATTTCCTTAGCCATCGGATCCATTGGAGTCAGTATGTATGAACGTCTCTGTATTGGGGTCCCCACTATCATCATTACCATTGCGGAGAATCAACAAGCCATCGCCCAAGAACTATCGGAAGCCAACCTAGTAGATGATCTAGGATTTGGCTTAAACTTCGATATAACTAAAATGAGACAAATAATAAACCAAAAGATATCGGAAGTACTACCAGGGTTACAATCAGAACTAGAAACAGAGGTGAAAGGAAAACCATTGATTGAAAAAGAACAAGAATATCAGAAAACCTGTGATGGCAGAGGAATTTCGAGAATAATAAAAGTCATGGAAAGTTATATAGACCAAGATATGTTAGAATCAACAATCAATCAAACTCAACAAAAAACAGGATGTATTATCCAAGCCCGAATGACTTCTACCCGCCTTCCGGGAAAAGTCTTAATGCCTGTTTATGAAGATCGGAGTATGTTAGAAATGGTACTCCAAAGACTTCAAGAATCGCGATACTTAGATGAAATTATAGTGGCGACAACGACAAATAGGACAGACGATCCGATAATTGATTTATGTGAGAAAAAACTAGGACACCTTAATAAAATAAGAATCAGGACATTTCGTGGTTCCGAACATAATGTTTTAGAACGTTATTATTTGGCAGCTAAACAATATAATCTAACAACTGTGGTCAGAGTAACATCTGATTGTCCTTTGATTGATCCGAATGTTTTGGATAAAATAATTAAGTTTCAAAAACAAAATCCTCAATATAATTATGTGTCTAATACTCTTGAGCGTACCTACCCCCGAGGACTAGATAGCGAAGTTTTTACTTTCAATGCCCTCCAAAAGGTCTACCAAACGGCCACCAAACCGGCAGAATTTGAGCATGTGACCACGAAGATAATAGGAGGGCCTAGCAAATCAAATGATTTTTTTCGCTATGCGTATCGGCAATCAGGATCTAAAAATGATTCACATTATCGTTTAACGGTAGACACACCTGAAGATCTGGTGTTAATAAAAAAAATATATAAAGGGTTAGAAAACCCACTATCTACGTTATCAGAGATAAAAGAATATTTAGCATCAAAACCCGAATTATTAAAAATTAATCAAGCTATTGAACAGAAACCAATTTAACTATTATCTAATAGATTTATAGTCAAGAACCTTTATCCCTTGACTATAACCTTAATGAGTTACAAACTATAATTAGTAACAACGTTTTTTACTTCTAATATCACTCTTTCAATGTCATTTTGACTTAAGCCAGGATGTAAAGGTAAAGTTATGATACGTTCCCACATTTTTTCAGCCACTGGGCATAACCCCTTTTCAGATCGCACACCTGGCAAATTTTGATAATAAGTATTTAAGTAAATTGGTTTGTAATGAACATTAACTCCAATCCCTTTTTCTCGTAGTTCACTAAAAATAGTATCTCTATTAACGGACAATGCTTCCAAATTCAAAACTATAATATAAATATGATAAGCCGAGCCAAAATGATTCACTAAAGGACGAAATAAATTTAACCTCTTCCCCTCACTACCGAATTTCCGAAATGCATCATCATAGATTTTAGCAATTTCTTGACGTTTCTTAATCCATTGAGGCAATCGTCGAAGTTGTGAAATGCCTAAAGCACATTGTAAATCGGTAATCCGGTAATTATAACCTAAATCTACCATGTCATAGTAATGTAAGTGTCTTTTTTGATAATTATTATCTACTCCATGAGCCCGAAAACGTCGACAAATATTAGCCATTTCATTATTATCAGTTAGTACCATACCACCCTCGGCGGTAGTCATATTTTTAACAGGATGAAAACTCAAAGCGGTTAGATCAGCAAAAGAACCAATCATAGGTTGATGGGGACATATCTCTTTACTGACACGTAATCCCACTGAGTGGGCAGCGTCTTCAATCAAAAATAATCCAAAGTGGTCAGCAATCTTTCGTAATCGATGGTAATCATTAGCTTGTCCTGTAAAATCAACAAAGATGATAGCTTTGACTTTATTATGATCGTTATGATTTAATAATTGTTCTAATTTATCCAAATCTAAGTTCATATTATCTTCCCGAATATCACAGAAGATAGGTGTTCCACCTTCATATAGGACGGCATTACTACTGGCAACAAAACTGATGGCATTGACAATAACCTGATCCCCGGGTCCGATACCACAAGCCCGAACACAAGCATGTAAAGCACTAGTACAACTGTTCATGGCAATACTAAATTTACAACCAATAAATTGACACATTTTATTCTCAAAATCAGAGACATGAGGTCCAGTGGTTAGATATTTGTTTTCTTTCATGACATCAACCACAGCTTGGATATCACAATCTTCGATAATTTGCTTACCATATTGAATCATTTGAGGTTTGGAAGTCATAACCTATAGATTAAATCTTTTGTATTATAAAAGATTAAATGTTTTTATTTTTAATTATATTTGAATAATGTCCTGAACCAATTTTTTCAATTCGGAAGTATTAATTAGTTCATTTTCACCACTAGAATAATTAGTTCCAGCCTCACATTTATTAGCTTTTCCAGCGACAGCTGAAAAATCCTCAATTTGAAATCTTTGAACATCATAATCCTCCAATGGGGTAATAATAAAAAAATCATCAAAGCGATAAGCCAAATGGGATTCATACTCACTCAACATCATTTCATGTAATTTTTCTCCTGGGCGAATTCCCGTAATTTTATGTTCTCCTCCAAATATTTCAACCAATTGCATAATATTATAACTTGGTAGGACAGGAACATAAATCTCCCCACCCACTGACAAGTCTACTCCCATCAAGACAAAATTAATGGCCTGTTCCAAGGTCACTGTGAAACGAGTCATTCGGTCATCAGTTACTTTCAATGGCGCACCCTTATCCTTAAAGTCTTTAAACAAATGTATGACACTGCCACGACTTCCTAAGACATTACCATATCGTGCGGCGCAAAATTTAGTTTTTTCGGACAAAATATTAGCGTTAATAAATAATTTTTCAGCACACAATTTAGTCCCTCCGTATAGGTTAGTTGGGTTAACACACTTATCAGTGCTGATAGCCATGACTTGACTTACACCATTTTTAATGGAGGCGCGAATAACATTTTGAGACCCAATGATGTTGGTTTTGACAGCCTCGTAAGGATTATATTCAATTGCAGGAACTTGCTTTAGCGCGGCTGCATGAAAAACTATATCAACCCCGGCTAATGCGGTTTCTAGACGGTCATAATCACGGATATCACCAATAAAATAGCGAATATTTGGAAATAGTTTAGGGTTAAATTTCTCCTGCATCAAGGATTGTTTATATTCATCTCTAGAATAAATGATAATTCTCCGTGGTGTAAAATGTTCCAAAAGGGTCTTGATCATTTGATTGCCGAAGGAACCAGTTCCACCAGTGATTAGGATACTTTTTCCATTGAATTTTTGAGCGAGGGTTTTGCAATTAGTGAGGGAATATTTATTGTTTGACATCGTATATTATATATTTATTTATAAATACATAAAGTTTTAATATGAAATCAATTTCGTTAGTTCAATTGATAGTCATTCTTTAGTAAACCAATAATGATAACATTAATATATTTGCCATTGTGAAAATGATGTTTCCTTAGGGTTCCTTCTATCTTGAATCCTAATTTTTGGTAAAGTCCAATTGCGTTTTGATTGAAATCAAAAACATGACTATAAATACGTTCTAAATTTAATACATTAAAGGCATAATCAAACAATAGATGAAGACTCTCCTTTCCTAGTCCCTGTCCATGAAAATTTTTATCTCCTATATAAATGCTAAAATCAGATGTACGACTTAGCCAATTAATATCTATTAGGCAACATAAACCAATCAAAGTTCCATCATTATGATGAATTTCAAAGTATATAGATTTACTATCAGAAAGTGTTTTTTGGTACCAATCGAGATGATTTTCCGTACTAATTAATGAATATTGGTAGAAATATTTAAAAATGTCAGGCATATTACGCCATTTTCGTAACTGTTCTAAGTTAGCTTTCGATAACTCTGTTAAATATATTTTGTCACTGGTTAATATTTGCTTATTCATATTTATATTCATAGGTTGATATAATATTAAGATTATCACTTATCCTTAATATTTTTAAAATTTAATTTTTTAATCTATCAATTTCCAATCAACTGGTGTTCCTCGTTCAATATTAAAACGTGCTTGATATCCCAGAACACTATCATAATATTTAGTGTGTAAACCATGACCGGGTCTGATTGATTTGACATTATCTTTTGTCAGTATTTCGCCTTTTTGTACATCTTTAACGAAAAATAAAGAACGTCGTAATTTTTTGCTTGATGTTTCTGAATCTACCCCTCCATATGTCACGGTGCCTAAAGTTTTTTCAGCAATTCTGACCGATTCAACCATTTGTTTAAATTCATGTGGTTCAAGCGAAAAAGAATCATCTGGACTACCATTATCGCGACTGAGAGTGAAATGTTTTTCAATAATCTTTGCCCCTAAAGCCACACTAACTACTGGTACTTCGATACCTAAAGTATGATCAGAGAGCCCAGAAAAGACACCAAATGTCTCAGCCAAATTAGGAATGGTAATTAAATTAGCTTGTTCTGGTTTGGCTGGATAAGAGCTGGTACATTTTAATAATGCAATATCTTGACATCCATTCTCCTTTAATACTTTGATTGCAGAAGCAATATCGCCGAGACTCGCCATACCAGTGGAAACAATGACAGGTTTACCAGTATGGGCGATTTTTTTGAGCAAAATATGATCAGTAATTTCGAAGCTCGCCACTTTATACACAGGAACACCCACATTTTCTAAGAAATCCACTGCGGTCACATCAAATGGTGAAGAAAAGAAGATCATACCTAATTTGTTAGCTTCTTCTTTTAAATTTTGTGTCCATTCCCAGGGAGTATAAGCTTTTTCATATAGATTGTAAAGTGTTTGTCCTTTCCAAATAGTATCCTTGAGCATAAAGTAATCTTTGTCAGAATCAATAGTAATAGTATCTGGACGATATGTTTGAATTTTAATAGCATCAGCCCCCGCCCAATGAGCTTTCTGGATTAGTTCAATGGCAACATCTAAATTCTGATTGTGATTAGCAGATAATTCAGCAATGATAAAAGTTTTACCTTTACCCAGCTCAAAATTATTGATTTTCATGGTGTTACTTTTCAACTCAGGTATATCTTTATGGCTATTTTTGTTTGCTATATTTTGTACTTATATATTTCTTTATCTATATTTATATATCATAATTCTATTTCTATATATATTTCTAAATTTATATAAATATATGTGCTTTTTTAAATTATCTTATTTATCAATGAACAATAAATAAAATGTGAAATAATTTAATAGATGTTCCGAATTATTAGAAATTTTTCGGCGTAAATTGTACCAATTTCAGAACCATTTACTTTAGCTAAATTCATAATATTTTGGTATGATCGTGTATGAGGATATGTTCTCATTTCCTCATCATAAATTTTTAAAGCCTTTATTTTGTGTTGAATAGCATTTTCATCCAAAATATAATACGTATGACTACCTGACCTAACAAAAGGATTATAATTAGTAGATGAAGGAACATAATAAGACAAAATAGATTGTTTTTTACCATTTTGTGGACGGAAAACTGTAATGGTAGCCCGATAAACAAGTGAATGATCAATATTAAGACAATCAGGATGATGGGTAAAGATTATGTCCGGAAGAAAGTCCTTACATTCTTTTTCAATAAAATGGCATAATTTAAGTAAGGGAATTGAATCAATTTGATTATCCGGAAAATCACCGGAAGCATAAGAATCAATACCTAAAGTCTTGGCAACTTTTTCGAGTTGTTGATTCCGATTTTCTAATTGATTGTCAACTCGAGAACTTACACCGTCGGTAAAAGTAATTAGTTTTATTTTATGACCTTCAGAGGCTAATCGAGCAATAGTGCCACCACAACCCAATGTCTCGTCATCTGGATGAGCGGCTAAAACTAATATATTTTGCATATATCCGTTATATATTATAAATAATAAATATAAGATAAATAATTTTAATTTATATTAAATGAAGTGTATTATTTTTTTGACTATTTTGGAGTGCGGGATACTAAATGAACAGGATAGTAGAATAATCGATTTCCCATGGTATTGAATTATTAAATAAAATTATGAATCTAATTAAGGTGAAAGATGATTAAAAGTATTGTTTCAGCAGATCCTGGAGTTTAGAAGATTATGGTCCAAATTGGTTAATGATATCTAATGATATTTTTGATGAGAAGAAATTTGTCAACCTACAATTCCCTAATCTTTTTTACTAATTTTAACATCACATAAGATTTCCGAGGTATCGAGACAATAACTTGCTCTAGAAAACTCTAAGCGAAATGCACCTAATTCTACATATGATTTAGGATAATTATTACCATCAAGCATTCTAATAAAATCGTATATTTGTCTCAAATTAGCATCTTGTTCAAAAGGTATTTTATTATCTTTGCGACGTTTATAACTTTCAGAAGTAGGTTTAGCTTGAGGTTGGCACTTGATATCTAAGTCCACAATACTTTTAATGAGATCAAAACTCGATATCGCAATTACATGCCAAATATCATTTAGGGTACCTTGTAAAGTAATAGGTTTCCTACAGTAGATATCTCCACCATCTAAATCACCAGTCATTCTAAGAGCATTGACATGTGAATGAACGACATTATCCGAAATTTGATTTTGAATGGGACTACCACCTCTACCGTTGGGCAAATTTGCGGTATGAATAACAATACATTCATAGTTACTAAATATTATTTCAGGTACAATAAATGACCAATGAAAAAAGAAGACTTTTTGAATTTTTTCTCTATTTTTTAAGGTTAGTGTGTCCTTTAATTCTTTTTTATTTTGAATCCAAGTCCAAGTTCGAGGCTCAGCCTCATTATTATCATTATCATTATTATTATTATTATCAAGATGATAATAATTAACCAATTTATTAAAAAGAAGTTTTGCAAATGGAGTATTTTTGGAAGCAAAAATAAACATGATGAATTTTTTTTTAAGTATATTTATAATATAATTAAAATTTATAAATATATATTAATTTTTTTTGTAAACCTTTTTACTAAAAGAATATCAGAATGGAAAAATAGCACTCGAAAATTATCAAGATGTGCTAAAGATAAGAGTGTTCCAAAAGTCAAATATTGATTAACTTGACGTCAAAGGATATTTTCGTAGTGTGAGGTATTTTATATTAACGTTATTAATTTAGGATGAAAACAACTCTAAAATTTTCAGCATAAAACACTCTAATGACAGATTCAATAGCTTTAGCAAAATTCAAAATATTATGATAATATCTGGTATGAGATATTATCTCATTTCTTTATAATATAAATGTCGACAAAATAACAAATACTTTCAAAATCTACATTTATATTCGGTTTTTTTTCTTTGATTTTATTTTTATTTTTTTTTTATAAATTTAAAACTTCCTTTAGTTCTTATATTTATAAATATTATTTAAGCCTTGTTATGTAAAATTTATATTAAATTTATGTAAGTTTATTTTCATTAAAATATTTTTGACCTTTGATTAAAAATTCATGGCTAATAATTTATCAGAAATAAGAGGTATGGTAGATTGATCAAAAAGTATATCCAAATATTTATTAATAGATTCACTTGAGGGTTGATCATTGATAATATTATTAATATTTTTGGCCAATTCGGGTATATTTTTAAAAATTATGGGTGCATCTAATTTGTGATTAGGATCCAATAAAATAGTTTTTGGATTAATCATAAGTGCCTCAGGGTAGGAGGTTCCAAATTCATGAACAATAATAATATCAGCAAATAAAAAATTGTAAATTAGCGTATTACCATTTTTAAGAGTATATTTATTTTTAAATTTTGAATTAATTTTTAGATCATAATTATGTTTTGTTTTAAAAATAATATAAGCATTAGGTATTTTTTTTATTATAGATTCAAGTAAATCATTGTAAAACATATTGCAATTTTGATAATTATGATTTGAGATAATTAATATAATTACTTTATTATTAGAGATATTATACTTTATTTTAAAATCATTTTTCCATTTTTCATAATATGATTTCAAATGGATTACTAAATCAAATTGGGGCAGTCCATTGATTTTTTTACATAGTGTATTGTTCATTAAATGTGATTTATATTGAAATGTATCACAACATAAGAGAGGTATATTAAATTTTTTCCAATTATATGATTTAATTGTATTAAAAATTCCATGATGAATATAGTAAATAGGTATGGATGGTATATTAAATTTTAAAGAGGGTGTAATTGAGATGAAGATAGCATCTGGTTGTATGTTTAATATTTTTTGTCTAATATTATTATACTCAATTGGAACGAATTTTACATGTTTATATAAAGGAAAATATGATAACTTTCTGAGCTGGACTAAAATATTTGAAGGCAAAAAACAATAATAATTATGAGTGTTATTTGTAGGAATTAATATTGTTCTTGTCATTTTAAGATTATTCAATGGATACAGAACATGAATAATTTTCATTTTTTCTCTATATAATGTTATTTTATTAATTATATTTTAAAATATATTAAAATTAAGAGGGAAAATATATTATTTGAATATTTGATAGATATACAAATAATATTTTAAAATATATTAAAATTAAGAGGGAAAATAGATAAGTGTCATAAAAAAAAATATCTTGAAAAACTGAACTATCAATCCCAGAGAGGGTTATGATTAGGTTAATGAAAGTGAAGATTTATACTATAAATGGTATTAAATAATAAATTTATTCAATCTCATATGAAATACTATAAATATATGACTTATCATACATGATAATATTAATATGATATTCATTTCCCATAATTATAGAAGTACCAATGGACCATTTTAATTTATGATTTAAATGATCTCCAGATAATTTTTCACTTCTATCTATGATAGATTTATCGTGTTTATTAAGTAATTCGATGATAATATATCCTTGGTGATATGTTTTAAAATTTAAGTGGATATCTTTGTTAATAAGTTTAAGAGACTTACTGGTTAGTGAAATATTGTCAACGCAATCATTAGTTATGTAGAAAAATCTATGTTTGGGGACTGAATAGCAATGTATTTCACATTTTCTAATATGCATTACATACACATAAAATTTATCATTATAGATAGCTATACCTGTAGCATAACAATGTGACGGTATATTTCTAATTAAACTATTGTCCAATTTCAAAGTATTATGTGTATTCCAATTGAGACCATCTTTAGAAAACATTATTGTTGTGTAAAATGATGTGTAATCACCTTCATTTGCAAATATAGGTGGAAAACCAATATAATATGGCGAATCAGGATATAAGGAAAAAGTAGGAACATAAATGTTATATGTTGGGTATCCTATGATGTTAATTTCTTGAAATTTAGACCAATTTAATAAATTTGTTGATGTAGAAAATTGGACATGCCTTATTTTAGGCGCTTTGTTGTATCTAGTGTAAAAAGAATATAATTTTGTGTATGGATTATAAATGATAGTACTAAGAGTATCAAAATAGTTACGCCATTTAAAACCCTTTAAAATTCGGTCATCATTCATATCAAATAAAATTTGTGATTTATTGTCCCATTTTGTATAATTATTGGAACCTATAATTTCTACTATATGTTTATTATTTTTTATATTGCGAAAAATAGACACATATGACCATCCATTCAGCATTTTATTTTCATCCATTAAAATAGGAAAATTATCAGCTACTAATCCTTTAATGATTACATTATTGGTACCAGATTGATCATCAGTTGTAGGAGTATTATTCAATTTAGGTCTATGAAAATTTAGTCCATCGGTGCTCTCTAAAATACATAAATGTGAATGGTGTGCAATAGCACCTTTTTCTTGGATTGATTTCGGTCTGGCATTGTATAGTAAATTGATAGTAGTTTTAGTTTGTAATATGTAAGAATAAAAAGTATATTTCCCTTCATAATTTCTAGTATAATCACCAAAAACCTTTTTTTCATAGTGAAGTTCAGATAAACCCAAATGTATTTTATTAGGAAAATGATGAAAAAATGATGTATCAAAAAAAGGCTCGGTAATTTTCATATCATATATAATATGTAATAAATTATATATTCATTAAAAAATTGTGTATATATAATTATAAATATTAATGTCTAAGAATATATTTAAAAAACCAAAATGATTGTTTGTGATACAGATTCTTTTATATTTATTCATATACCAAAAAATAGTGGCACCAGCATGTCAAAAATATTACAAGAATTATTTGAAAAAACGGAATTATTAATATGGGGAGATCCAAAGACAGGAGTTGATAAAATGCATCTATGTCAGGAAGTTATGCCTAAATATATTACCAAGGATAAAATAAAAAATTATTTTAAATTTTGTATCATAAGGGACCCATATGAGAAGTTATATTCCGCATGGCAATACCTAAGAAACCGCTTTCCATATAAAAACATCAACGATTTTGTGAAAAAAGAATTAACTACAGAATTTATATATAAACATGGTAGGGAACATTTTAAACCTCAGTATACTTTTATATATGACCATAATTTGGAAAAAAATGTAAATTTCATTATAAGGTATGAATATTTAAATGAGGATATACATGAATTAAATACAAAATATGGACCAAAAAGTAAAACGCCAAAGTTGAGTAAAAATATAACATTATATGGTAATAAATATAAACATTCAAAATATACACAGTATTATAACAAAGAATCGATATTAAAAATAAATAAATTATATTATAAGGACTTTGAATTATTACCATATAAGAAGAAACTTATGTAGACAAAAATCGATCAATGATAGTATCACTAACTTTTTGATGAACATCAAAATCAGGACTTTGAATTATTACCATATAAGAAGAAACTTATGTAGACAAAAATCGATCAATGATAGTATCACTTACTTTTTGATGAACATCAAAATCAGGACTTTGAATTATTGCGATATAAGAAGAAACTTATGTAGACAAAAATCGATCAATGATAGTATCACTAACTTTTTGATGAACATCAAAATCAGGACCAATAAAATTATGAAATAAATCTAGTTTATCTACTATTATTTGATCTGTGTCAAGTTTATCATATTTAATGTTTTTTAAATAATCTAATAGTTGTTCATTTGTTTTAGATACCATTAAGGAACTATTATTTGGTATATGATAGTTAAAATGACCTTGTTTATTTTCGTTTTGATACAAAATAGTATTGTAATTAATCATTAATGATTCAAAGAAGGTAGTGCTACCTTCTTGAACTATATTAATATCTGCAAATTGATAGTCATAAATAAAATCATGGCCATATAAAATATGTATATTTTTAGAATGATCAGTATTAAGACCAGGAATGGGAGTATATTTTAATTTTATAATAAAAAAAGGGTCGTTAAAAACTTGCTTAGCAATTTTCATAATTGATAAGTATGTTGATGCAGATCCCGTATAAGCAGGAGCATTACCACCAATAATTAAAATAATAGTTTTATGTTTACCGTCAATTCCCCATAATTTTTCATAAAATGGTCGTTTTTTTTTGATATTATCAATATTATTCATTAACATATCAATTTGAGGTAAACCACTAACTTTGAATGATTTATGTAAAATTGATGTAGGTAAATACACTTGTTGCTTTTGATCACACATAATATAATTGATTTTATTTGACCATGTTATAAGGTTATAAGTATATGATGGTACAAAAAAACCATGTTGAATATAATAAATATTTTTACATTTTATGTTTGCTAATAAATGATTAATAAAATCATTGCGAGGGGAAACAGATAATATAATTGAATTAGGATTGATTAAATTTGTTATATTAATATAGTTAGAAACTTGATGAATCTTTAAAAAGTCGTAATTATGATATTTTTTTATGTTATCCAAGTTATATGTTTTTGGAATAATTAAATGATATTCAACTAAATCATGATATTTTTGGCTAATCGATAAGATAGTTCTGAAGAAAATCCCTTTTCGATCATTAAAGGGGAAAAAAATATGCGCGATTATATGCATCAAATTATTATTTTATAATATATATATATAAAATAATGCCAATAGATTTTGACTTAGAAAAAATAAGAAAGCAATTTGATTGTACTAATTATTTCGAGACAGGATTATGGGATCCAAGAGATGAAAAAATAAGCACCAGGAAAGCACTTACTTGCAAATTTAAGAATATTTTTTGTGTTGAATTGAGGAAAGAATGGGTTGATTTAGGAAGGGAAATATTTAAGAAAGAAATTGAAGAGGGGAGATATACTTTAATAAATGATGACAGTAATTATATAGCCAAATATTTAACCGGGAATATATTTGAGAAAAAAACATTATTTTTTTTAGATGCTCATGTGGATAATGAGAATATTCGAGGATATATAAACAAATGTCCTTTAATAAATGAGTTAAATGCGATAAAACAAATGGTTCGCAAAGATAATATAATTATGGTGGATGATTTAAGAATATTACGTAATAATAACCCATGGGGTGAAACAAGTTATGGAAAAATTAATTTTATTGATAAAATTAAGGAAATTATATTAGAAATTAACCCTGGATATAAATTTAAAACACTAGACGGGTATGTTAAAAATGATGTTTTAATGGCCTATGTATAAAACACCTATCATAATATATTATTTAAAATTATATTAAATATTTTATGCTAAAAATTAAATTAATAGATTTTTGGCCAGAGGATAGCCAAATTAGTAATTTTAGAAAAATAATTGAAAAAAATACAGATGGGATAATAACTATGAACAATAATCATAATTTAATTATTTATTCATGCTTTGGAAATGAAAATAGAAAGGTGAAATGTAAGAAAATATATTACACAGGTGAGAATAAGAGACCAGAACCCCAGGCTGATCTTAATTTAACATTTGATTATACTAAACAAAACTACAATATTCGCTTCCCACTTTGGTATCTTTATATAGATTGGTATTCAAGCACACAGTTACCGAAACGCGTACCTTTTAATCATATCTCTAACCTATTTAGGAAAAATGACAAAATACTAGAATCAAAAAGGAAATTCTGCGTATTTATTGCAGGTCACTCTAGAAATTGTCCTCGGGGATATTTCGTTAAACTTTTAAGTAATACTTACAAAAAAGTAGATTGTGCGGGGAGTTGTTTGAATAATATAGGTAGGATATTAGGTGGAAATGAGGAAACAAAAGTTAAATTTATGCAACCATATAAATTCTGTATAGCTTTTGAAAATAGTCAACACTCTGGTTATTGTACTGAAAAAATTTTACATGCTTTTATGGCTGGGTGCATTCCTATTTATTGGGGTGATCCAGATGTTGATAAAGATTACAATGAACAAGGTTTTATTAGACTAAAAGAAGATAACATACAAGGAATGCAAAAGGTAATTGAAAAAATAAAAGAAATAGATCAAGATGATAATTTATGGCTCCAAATGTATAAAGAAATATGCTTCACCAAAACTAAAGAAGAAATGTTGAAAAAGTTAAAGCTAGTAGGTGAGAAAATAAAAGGTTTGATTTAAAAAAAGAATGAATTAAATGAGGTAAATTAAATTATGTGTAGAAAAATTATAAATAAATTATATTTAATGTTATATATAAGTTATAAGATAACATACGATTTTTAGAACATGGTCTTAAAAATTCCCTATGTCAATTTAGACCGCAGACCTGATCGAAATCAAGAATTTATAGAAAAATCGCAAAAGATTGCTAATCCAAATCAATATGAATTTGTTCGATATCCCGCAGTTGACGGGACTAAATTAGAAATAACCCCTGAATTATGTCATCTTTTGCGAAATAATACTTTTGGTCAACGGCGAAATGTGGTTGGATGTGCCCTATCTCATATCAATTTTTGGGAAAAATTGGTTAAGGAAGGAAGTTCCGATGATGACTACCGTATAATTGTAGAGGATGATGTAAATTTTTGTAGTAATTTTGCAAAGAAATATGAAGTACTTAAAACGTTAATACCAAATAAAAAAAACTTACATCTTATTTGGATTTGTTATCGTGTCACTCCGCATCTAGAAAATAAAATAAAATATAATGATACTTATGCCAAGTCTATGACATTGGTACCAATGAGAAAAAATAATTACTGGTGCGGAACAGAAGGTTATCTAATTACAAAAAGAGGTGCCAAATTCCTCTTACATGTGATTAAAAATCATGGTTTAAGAGCACCTATAGACACCATGATGATGTGGGCCATGGGACAAAAATTTGGAAAATTTAATGATTTTGGTGTAGTTCCACGAATGGGGCGGAGTTTTACTGCTACCCAAAATAATAATGTTGATTCAGATATCCAGGGAGATATGATCAAAATAAAATATAATCTCGAAATCATCACCACAGATCCTGAAGTAGCCCAATCTTATCCTAGTCTCATAACTCAACTACAATCCAATCCGAATTTTACTTTTCAAGAAGTCACACAAATTCCTGACCCCCCACAATCTAACACATTTATATTTATTTCCACTTTGGCCACAGCAACTCAAATACCCAAGATGACATATAAATGTCCCATCATCTACTTAGTAAGCGATCCCAAAGTGATCCAACTAGAAACACTAGCCACGGATCCACATTTTCTTTGCACCACTCCGCAAATTCAAGGAGTGATTAAGTCAGACAAAAAGTCAAACTTAACTCAAAATATCATTAATAATATTGAAAACTATTATTTTGATTTTTGGAAAAAACATTACAAGAACAAATAAATTATTTTTTATATATTAAACTTGACTTGAACACTAATCTTTTGTTACAATTTCTAATCAAACTAGAAGTCTCTTAATAATTACTTCAACAATTATATTAAATAAAAACCCATTTAATATAATTCCTTTTTCTAAAAAAATATCTCCAACTCATTACAAACATCCAACTAACTCCTCAAAGCTTTTATCTACTCCCTTCTCATACGATCGAACAATTTCTTGGCACTTATCCGTATACTCTTCTCGCCAATTCAATACCTCTTCCACTGCTTTCTTAAACTCACCCACCTCACGATGCTTGTCTACATAGTTAGCCAATCCAGCTGTCGCCTCTCGCAGACCTGGTAAGCCACTACAAACTACTGGCACTCCAGCAGCCGAAGCTTCTACCGCAACTCGACCAAAGGATTCAACGATGGAGGGGATGACTAAAAGCCTAGATTCCTGATAAACTTTATCTAAATCAGGAGTATTATTCCTAACGATAAGATTCTTGGGTAACTTATCAGGTTTATAATTATTTATATCTCCTTTAATACCTTTTAATTCTGGCATTTTCCCAACTAAATGATAATTATTTTTTAGATAGTCAATCTTCTCCACTGGACCTATATACAAAAATTTATCTTGTGGCATAGCCCTAGCTAATTCCACAAACAAATCACAACCTTTCAAATAATTATAAGAAGAAGAACCAATAAAAGTTATATATTTTCGATATCCATTACCATTTTTACCAACTTCACCAATTGCTTTAAATCGAGACAAATTAATGGCTGGATGATAAAACATAGATCGCACTTCTTTAGGTATCTCATTTTTCTCATGATCTAACAATTGGGCTGAATTAAAAATTAACATCTCCAGAGCTGGTGATGGAATAAATTGACGAGGACCATGTAACATAATCCATAAACGAATCTTTAATTTATTACACAATTGTGTTGCTATTCCTACAGCTCTTTGTTGCGTAATCATCACATCTGGTCTGAAATTTACTGCTTCCATTGGCGCATTCGTAATTATTACTTGATGTCCTAACTTCTTTCCCTCGCCCTTATCGCACCAGATTTTCAATTTATCATATAATGCTTTAGCAGTTAATTCAGATCCACCTAATGAAATAAAGTCAGGTACATAAATGGCAATTCTACATGGTTTTGAATCAAATTTCTTTACCAAGTCAACCCCTTCTTCATTATGTATATTTATTTCCCTGAAAGAATCTTTATTTAAGTGTTTGGGAGATTGAAGAGTATTTTCATTTTTTTGGTTACTTTTCATTAATTGTTTGACACCATCACTGACTGCAAATAATCCTTCTGAACTAAAATCAATTTTCTTAACAACCTTTAAAGTATTATTATTATTATTATTATTATTATTATTATTATTATTATGAATTTTGACTTTATTTATTTCAGATGGTTCAATGATAGTATTAATAATTTTCTCGGGACCATCCGAAGAAGATTTATCATGAGATTGATAATTAAAATCTCCTTCTTTTGTCATACCAGCAATATGTTTTTGAGGCATCTTTCTTTTCCTTAATCCAGAACTAATACTAAACAATCCACCATCTTGATATCCTATTTTTTCGGGTACACCATGTAAATGTTTTTCTTCCTTTAAAGTTTCTTGATTGGTTTCTGTTAATTGTTTACCTATCTGTTTAGCATCTATTTGATTTTCATCTATTTTAGCGTCCTCACCACCTAATTTCATTAGATTTGAATCTAATTTAGCTTTTTTTAGATCAAACTTCATTTTTTTTTCATCCGTAGGTATTACAGTAGCACCACCTTTATTACCTACCATTTGATATCCTTTGATACAATATTCCTTGATCAAATCTGATCTTTTTTCTAGCTGATCACTACTAGATTGATCTTGAATTTCAGCCATGTCAAAATTCAACCCAGCCAATGAATTTCTGGGACAGACTTTAAAAGTTTTGATACCTTGTGCTAATCTACTTTCGAAAGAGAATAGGATATCTTCTTTCCAATGCTCCAAACAAATTTCTTGACTATCATGCTTCTTGGCTAAATTCATAAATGTCTCAGTTGGACCAAACCAATGACCACAAAGATAATCCACTTCCTTTAATTCCCCAGTCATTTGGTCATTACTCAAGAATCGACTAGCTGAAATATGAGGGTGGGATTCCCATTTATTAACAATCTCCCCATTTTCAAAAATAGGTGAATGTAATTGCCAAGCCCATTGACCGAACAAACTTTTACCGACTAATTCAGGATAATTGGAAGCTAATTTCAAATAATATTCTAAATTTAATGGTCCAGGAATTCGATTATCATCATAAATGACCATATATTTAGAAGATACAGTGCTCATAAATTTTAATCTACCATCATATACAACACTAGTACCCTCAATTTTCATTGGATTCATTTGAGGTAAAACCTTTTTAAAACGTGCCAAAATCTGTGTAATTTCTTGAGTTAATTCAACATTACTTCCCAAAATGACATAAATCTGTTTAGGTTTTACGGATTGATTGGCCACAGCCATCATCAATTTTTCAAAATTAGGTCGATAAGTATTTATATGTACTACAACTGAAACATCTTCAGCGTCTTTTAATTGTTCTTGAACTTTGCGAAGAGCTTCAAGTTTTTCCGGAGTAATTTCAGATCGTTGTTGATTTATATTCATACCGCGAGTACCCAAAGGCAAGTTTGGTACTTTCTTAATGACTTTCTTACCTCCTTTCTTCATATAGTCGCTATAAGCCTTACGAAAGAATTCACCATTTTTTTGAATTCGTGCCAATTCACCTTCATGATTAATCACCCCCTTATCCAACAAGGCTTTATTTATTTGACACGCTTGTTTATATTTACCACACATATAAGCACAAAGAGCCACCTCTGATTTGAATAACCAATCGTGGACAGGTTTCTCAATAAATAACATGTCTTTAGGATAAGTATTATGGATGGCTAATTTTCCTAATTGATAGCCAATCTGAGGGTAACCATTCATACGACAATGATTGACTAATTGATGTAGTGCTTCTAATCTTTGTGGACGATACCAGTAAGCTCGGAGCAAATCACCCATGAAATCCCAAAAACTATCTCCGCGACGTTTTTTACACATACCTAATTGATATAATGAATAATAGACTTCTTCACCCCATCCTCCGAAGTCAACACGTTTTCGATAATAACTGATAGCTTCGTCAAATTGCGAAGTATCTTTATAACTTTGAGCCAAGTAAAAATAATAACGACTATTTTTAGGTTCCTCTTCAATACCTTGTTTGAGAAGACGAATGTCACGTTCGAATTTATCAGAACGAGATCCGCCATCAGCATAATGTTTAAAAAGGATTAAATCAGTGGCTATGATATTTTTGGCGGCTGGACAATGAATATATTCATGGGTAACACCAATATAATTCCATTTATATTTACAACTGACTAATAGATTTTGACGATAATCTAAGTGACCATCATATTTAACTAGATAACCATCAGCAGATAATTTTTTTTTAAAGTTTTTATCTTTGACTATCAAAATAAAATCAGCATCACATAAAAGAGTATAATCCGCTTTCCCTTGAGTACCCTGAATTGCTAAGGATCGGTTATAACCGAAATCCTTCCAAGGTGTTTCATGTAATTCTCCCGGAATCCTTTTTTCTTTGAAAAAATTTCTAATAATATCTTGTGTTCCATCAGTACTTCCCGTATCATGAATAACCCAATAATCTAAATATTGATAAAGGGATTCTAAACAACGCAAAATAACATCTTTCTCATTTTTTACAATCATAGTTACCGCCAAACTCTTTTCACCATTTTTCTTCGACTTTGCTTTACCAACAATTTTCATGGGGGTTAAATCGGTATTACTGTGTTTGTTAGTATTAGTACTAATAATTGTATTTTTATTTTTAGCCATTGGACTATATATTATTATTTAATACCATATGATGAGATATTTTTAATGTATAATTAGACCTGTTTCTAAAAGACATTAAAAGAATCGCTCTATTTAAGTTTATTTAAGAAAGATTTAAAAATCAATCAGGTTTATATTTAAGATTCAATTAACTTTGATTTCTATTTTTTATATATAAAAAATTATTATGTCTAATCAAAAACTTAAATTGACTATTCAACCTAAAAATACAACTCCAGTTCTTTCTATTAAACCTAAAACAAAACAAGAACTCAAAGTTGTACCCAAAACAAATCTTAAAATGCAATCCAAATCATCTTCGGATACATCTTCTCAAGCTAAACTCAAAATAACTCCTAAAAGCAAACCTAAATCCGACCCTCCTTTAATTTATGTTTTAACTAGGACAAGCCGTAGACCATATTTCTTTCATCAAAATGTGGTTTCAGTACAAGCACAAACTTATCCAAATATAAAACAAATAGTATCTTATGATGATGAGGAGACAGAAAAGTATGTGAAGAAATATCCAAGTGAAATTTTAGAATCTTATCATGTTTCAAAAAAGAAAAATTCTCAATCAATTGATAGTTTTTTTCCTTTTAATTTATATCTAAATGAGTTAATTGAGAAGATACCTGAAAAGGATCATTCAAATTGTTGGATTATGTTTTTGGATGATGATGATATCTTTACCCGTAAGGATTCAGTAGAGCAAATGGTAAAAGAATTGGATACTATAGATTCTGATCCAAATAGAATTTTAATGTGGCAAGTACAATTTCCTAGTCGTTTAGTTCCTAAGAATGTACCTAAGACTAACCGAGCACCATCCCCAGGAAATGTATCTTGTATAGGCTTTGCCTTTCATATTTCACAATATTTAGAGCATAAAGATGTCAGTTTTCAACCAAAAAAAGGTGGGGATCAATATTTTATCCGATCCATTTGGAAATATGTATCTCCACTTTGGGTATCACCTAAATCTAATTATTTGGTACCTGATGAATTGAAAATTAGATTTAGAAAGAGAGAAGCAGGTGATTCATCAAATCGTGTGACTCTTTCGAAGAAAAATGAGAATATAAAAATTCTTGATAAGAAAAAAGATCAAGTATTGAAAGAGAAACAAAAGAAAACACCTACTCGATATCAACGTCAAAAAAATTCCAATGATCTTTCAGATGATCCATTACCTTCTAATGTATGGACAAGAGTAAATTATGATCGAAATAGAACAATAGCATCGGGAAAGTGTAATGATATGAGATATGATTCCGTTCAAAGCAAAGAATATAAAATGTTTTTTCAAAATAATAATACTGAAGAACAACCAGTTGAAATGAATGATGAAACTATTTCTTCTACAAGTAGCTCAAGCATAGATTCTGATCAGGACCCTGCTCGCGAACAACGTCTAGCAAATCTCCTTTTAGAGTCAGAAGATACCAGTCCTAGTCCCAGCACATCCGAAGAAGAAATTAGTCAAGAGGAGAGTGATAGGAGTGAACAACGTAATTATTATTATGACAGTCAATCAGAAAGTGATGAAGATGAATATGAAGATCTAGATGAAAATGATAAGGAATATGAAGAAAATCAAGAATATGAAGAGACGGAAAAAGAAGTAGTTCAGGAAGTAAATAACCAAGTCCGAAACAAAAAAGTTTCTTTTAATCATGATTTGGTAAAGCAAAAACATATAACTTTGGAAAACAGAAAAGATAAAGAAGTATCCAATCATAATGATGATAATGATGATAATACTGAAGAATACCCCGAGTGTTCTAGACCTCTCCCACCAAGACCTGAACCAAAACCTGAAATGATTGATTTGATGAATAGTATAATGCATAGGATGTATGAAATTCAGACGAATATGCAATCAGCAATGTCGGAGAGTTTAGGAATATTAGAGCCAGAGAATTTGAAAAAAATAATTCGAGAGGTAATTCAAGAAGAACTTCCAAACATATCTAATTTATCGGTGACTGATTCTGGCGAAAAGAAAGTAGTTCGTTTTGCAAACCAACCTCGTCTCAAACGAAATCGAAAGCAAACTACAGATCCAAAAGCTTTATTACAAAAAATGTCTCAAGAGAATGAAGAAGATGAGACCGAACAAAAGTATGATAGTGAGGAGGAATATGATAGAGAAGAAGAAGAACCGGAATTAAATTCGGAGGATAAAAAACTGAATCAACTTTTGACAGGATATGCTGAGGTAGAATGTAAAATGGAGGAAGTTGTTCCGGAGCCGGAGAATGAGGAAGCTTTTCTACTACAACCATTTCAAGAGTATCTGAATATGATTTTCATATTAAACTTGGGAGGTAAGGCAAAAGAGCTTCAATATAAGTTTGAGCAATTAGGTTTTGATTCAAATTTGATAGAAATAGTGGATGGAAATTCTAAAAGATCATTTTATGATAATATGTTAGATTTGGCTAGACTTTGTAAGAAGAAAAAGTATAAGAAAGTGGCCATATTTCAGGATGGTTTGATATTACATCGTAATTTTACGGAAGAATTAGTATTAATGTTTGAGCAAATTAGGTCTTTAAAGAAGTGGAAATTGATAGCTCTGACGGCTGCCCAAAATTTGGTGACAAAGGGTGCAGATTTTAATCCAGACTTTTATCGTTCTCTCTATCCTGATTTAGAAAAAGCTAAACTGAAAACAGATCAACAAGTAACCCGTCATTGGAAATCATATGGTTCTCGTGAGAAACGTTATCCAAATAGGGGAATATTTCATCCAGATCATTTGACGGGTGTTTCTGGTGTTCTTTTAAGTGCGCAAATATATTCTGATTTAGATAAATTGAAAAAGGCACATCTCCGAATGGGTCAATATATGATAAAAAGTTATCCTAAACAACTTTATGCGGCAACTCCATTATTAGGTTTAAATGCGATGAATAGAACAATACGTTTGCGTAATAAACATAATATAAATTTATATGAAGAAGCGTAGAATAATAATTAATATTATAACTTTGAAAAAACAAAGTTATAATAAATAAAAATTAATTTGCGAAAAAAAACTTTTAAGAAATGATTTGTAATGTTTTTTTATAAAAAAATTTTTTTAAAGATTTTTTTATACGATTTATAATCTATTTTATTCTAATTATTTTTGGATATTTTTTAAATATTTTTATTATTTTAGTATTTTCAATAATAACTTTGAGAGAAACAAAGTTATTATATTTCATTAAATATGAAATATAATTTATATTTTTTTATAAAATTGATTAATAATGTATTTTGTTCAAAAAAATATTTTTAGAAATGATTTGTAATCTTTTTTTATAAAAAAAATATTTTTAGAAATGATTTGTAATATTTTTTTTATCAAATAAAATTTTATTTATTATAACTTTGAGAGATATAAAGTAAATAATAAAATTATATTCGAAAGTTATATGTAGATTTTAGCAATTCATAGGTTGATTAATAATTTCTTTTATTTTTATATAAATTTCACAAACAGGAATTTTATAGTGTTCAGCTAAATGTTCGATCATGTCAGGGTTTACTTTTTTATTTTTGATAAAGAGTTGTTTAATTTGGCTGGTAAATAAATTATCTTTGTCATTTAATCCTATTTTATTTATAACATTATGAGCTATATTTAAGTCAATTGTAATTTTTTGTGGTTTATTTTCATCCAGTTTAAAATTGTAGTAAAAAAGAGGGGTAATAAGAAAAAAAGTGGTCAAGATGATTATGAGAAAGATAAAATAATTTTGCATGGGAATATAATATTTAAAAAGTTTTTATTTAATGGTAGTTTAGTTTCTTGAGGTATCACCAACTATAATTTCGCGTTTGATAGTATTAGAAAGAATAGGAAAGTTATAGGGGGTTTTGTGAAAGTGTGTGAGTGGTTTTTTCCAATATACTAAATTATGTTCGGAAAGTTGGACATTATAATTAGGATTTTTATTAAGTTTATTGAATTCAAGTGGGCATTCTAGGGCCCAATGTGATGGAAAATAAACGATTCCTTTAGATGAAGAATGAGAATCAAAAGAAATTAATTGTTTGATAAATTTAATTTTGAGGTTACAATTAGTTGGTTCTTTGTTCAAATGTGTTTGTAAAATGGGTTGTGTGGGTAAAGGAAAGTTAAAGTTGATTTTTTGAGGATGAGATTTATTCATATTAAGTACAAATAAAAAATAAGAAGATTTATATGTGTAAAGTGTAAATATATTTTAAATATTTTTGACACGAAATGAAAAGGGATAGGAAATATGAAATTTATAAAATGTTAATAAATTTCAGGGAGTTTATATAAAATATTAAGTTTTTTATAATTTTTTGTAGATTTGTTAATTTTCTAGAGTATAAATATACAATGAAGAATTTTAGTTCTACATGTAGATGTAAAAACTGCAAGATATGTACTTTAAGAAGAAAAAAGGCGAGTGGTAAAAAGAAACGTAGTCTTTCAGCAGGATTTTACAAACCGGGTAGTTACTATAGGTGTAGTAATAGTAAATCAAAAAGCGAGGTAAAATCTGACTGTAGTTCTAAAACAAAATGTAATAAGGATAATAGTAAAGAATGTAATATTCCTCGATATTCGAAAACGAATAGAGGTCTTTTACCGATTCATCGTTTTAAAAACAGTAAAGGTGCTGTTTGTGGTAATAAGTGCAAAGGGAGTGGGGTAGATGGTCCACAAGGTGCTCAAGGTCCACCGGGAATAGGTTCGGGATTGACAGGATTAGGTTCGACGGGACCGACCGGTCCAGAGGGTGCTCAAGGGAGTCAAGGTCCACAGGGTTCTCAAGGTCCACGTGGTCAGGATGCGACGATGATTGGTCCAACAGGAGTGACCGGTCCTCAGGGTGCAGATGGACCTCAAGGTTCTCAGGGTCCACGAGGTCAGGATGCGACGATGATGGGTCCAACAGGAGTACAGGGTCCACAAGGTTTGCAGGGTTCTATTGGTCCTCAAGGAGAGCAAGGTCCCCAAGGAGAGCAAGGTCCCCAGGGTGACCAGGGAGCTCAGGGAAGTCAAGGACCAGAAGGTTCGCAGGGCGAACAGGGTGCACAGGGATCCGAAGGTCCACAGGGCGAACAGGGTGCACAGGGATCCCAAGGTCCGGTAGGTGCGCAAGGAGGAGAGGGTCCTCAAGGTGAACAAGGTCCACAGGGTGATCAGGGAGCTCAGGGAGCTCAAGGATCGGTAGGAGCACAAGGTGAACAGGGTCCTCAGGGTGAACAAGGTCCACAGGGCGAACAGGGTGCACAAGGATCCCAAGGTCCAGTAGGTGCGCAAGGCGAACAGGGTCCTCAGGGTGACCAGGGAGCTCAGGGAGCTCAAGGACCGGTAGGTGCACAAGGCGAACAGGGTCCTCAGGGTGAACAAGGTGCACAAGGTAGTCAAGGTCCAGCAGGCGAAGGAGAAACGGGTGTTCAAGGTCCAATAGGTGCACAAGGTGCTCAAGGTCCACCAGGTGCTGGAGGATCAGGAACAATCGGACCTCAAGGACCAACAGGTGCACAAGGTTCTCAGGGTGCTCAAGGATCGATAGGTCCACAAGGTAGCCAAGGTCCTGAAGGTCCACAAGGAGATCAGGGAACACAAGGATCACAAGGACCAGTAGGCCCACAAGGCGAGCAGGGAGCTCAAGGAAGTCAAGGACCAGAAGGTGCACAAGGTGAACAAGGTCCTCAAGGGGTTCAGGGTCCTCAAGGTGAACAAGGTCCACAAGGGACGCAAGGTCCACAAGGGAGCCAAGGTAGCCAGGGTTCACAAGGTCCATCAGGTACTGGAGAAACAGGTGTTCAAGGTCCGGTAGGTGCACAAGGTGCTCAGGGCCCACCAGGAGCAGGTGGATCGGGGTCAATAGGTCCACAAGGTCCAACTGGATCGCAAGGTAACCAAGGTCCACAAGGTACCCAGGGTCCACAAGGTGCTCAGGGTAGCCAAGGTCCTCAAGGAGAACAAGGTGCTCAGGGATCGCAAGGTCCTGTGGGTCCTCAGGGAGATCAAGGTAGTCAAGGATCACAGGGTCCTGTGGGTCCTCAAGGAGAACAAGGTGTTCAGGGATCACAGGGTCCTGTGGGTCCTCAGGGAGATCAAGGTAGTCAAGGATCACAAGGTCCTGTGGGTCCTCAAGGAGAACAAGGCGCCCAGGGTTCTCAAGGACCTGTGGGTGCTCAAGGTTCTCTAGGAAGTCAAGGTCCACAGGGTGTTCAAGGGACACAGGGTCCAGAGGGATTTGGTATTACTGGTGTTCAAGGTCCGGTAGGTGCACAAGGTGCTCAGGGTCCACCGGGAGCAGGTGGATCAGGGTCAATAGGTCCTCAAGGTCCAACAGGATCACAAGGTAGCCAAGGCCCACAAGGTCCGCAAGGTTCCCAGGGTAGTCAAGGTCCTCAAGGAGATCAAGGTAGTCAAGGATCACAAGGTCCAGGAGGTCCTCAAGGAGAACAAGGTGCTCAGGGATCTCAAGGTCCTGTGGGTCCTCAAGGAGATCAAGGTAGTCAAGGATCACAAGGTCCAGGAGGTCCTCAAGGAGAACAAGGTGCTCAGGGATCTCAAGGTCCTGTGGGTCCTCAAGGAGAACAAGGTACTCAGGGATCGCAAGGTCCTGTGGGTCCTCAAGGAGAACAAGGTACTCAGGGATCGCAAGGTCCAGTAGGTCCTCAAGGAGAACAAGGTACTCAGGGATCGCAAGGTCCTGTGGGTCCTCAAGGAGAACAAGGTACTCAGGGATCGCAAGGTCCAGTAGGTCCTCAAGGAGAACAAGGTACTCAGGGATCGCAAGGTCCAGTAGGTCCTCAAGGAGATCAAGGTACTCAGGGATCGCAAGGTCCAGTAGGTCCTCAAGGAGATCAAGGTGCTCAGGGATCGCAAGGACCAGAAGGTCCTCAAGGAGATCAAGGTGCTCAGGGATCCCAAGGTCCAGTCGGTGCTCAAGGAGATCAAGGTGCTCAGGGATCCCAAGGTCCAGTAGGTGCTCAAGGTAGCCAAGGTCCACAGGGTATTCAAGGTGCTCAGGGTGCCCAAGGTTCTGGCTTAACGGGGGTTCAAGGTCCAATTGGTCCTCAAGGTGTTCAAGGTCCTCCAGGTGCTGGCGGATCGGGAACAATAGGTGCTCAAGGCCCAACTGGACCTCAAGGTACTCAGGGACCAGTAGGTCCAGCTGGATCCGGTGGTGTGACGGGTGCTCTTTTTATGATTGAAACAGCCACAGGACCAACTAGTGGGGTAATAGATGGTCCATTTGATGTTAATGTGGGTGACACCGTACGAATTCATAGTGACACGTTGGCAATAAGCGGATCGACTGGAAGTGTAAGAATAGGAATTGAGACGCAAAACACACCAAGATATTTTGCTCAAGGATATACAGGAGGATTAGCAGGGGGTTCATCTCCGGGATATGCAGTAATTAGATCACGTGTACTTAATGGTACAGATGTAACAGCATCATTAGGTGCGGGGTCTTCGCCTGATATATATGACATAACAATATCTGAAGGGGATGAATTATACCATATAACAATAGTAGGTGGATTAGCGGGATCTGACGATAGTTTAGAATTTAGATTCAATTTTCCATCTAGTTATGGTTTTAACACAGCAGTAACGAGTGATACGTTTATACCAACATTCAATTTTTCACGTCATGGTAGTAGCTTAGCATTATTTCAGACACCTGGTACAATTACATTGGATGATCCATATATTCATTTAATACAATCAATAAGTAGTAATACTTTAGCAATAAGGGTAACAGCGTTTGATGAAATAAATTTCATAGCAAGTTTTTCATTTTAACATTTAAAAAAGTATAAAATTATAAAAATCAGTTGATAAATTACAAAAATATCATAAATTAAAAATGTGTATATAAATGTACATTTTTAAAGATAAACAATAATATTATTTATTCTTATATTATATATTAAGCATGTCTCAACCTTTACCATTTAATGGTGCTTTCGATGTTACAGCTATATTATCTACCACAGGGACTTCCCCTAATCGTGTATTTAAAGTAGAGGGAAATTTTGAAGATGATTGGAATGACAATGCAAGATTAGGGGCTGAACCAGGTGATATATTTTTTGATTTCAGAAGAAAAAAATTTATTTTTCAGGGTGTTGATCCGACTACTGGACCATTAGGAAACAGAAAATATTTGTTCAAAGAGGCTTATGAAAGTCCTTCGTTAGCTCAAATTGAATTAGGTAATGGTGTAATTTTTAGACCAACTCCTAATTGCGATTTATTATTATCAACACGTACAACAGCAGGTATAACAGAATCATTACAACAATATTTAAGAACCCGTACAATATTACAAATTGATAACTTACTATGTGGGACTGGTCCAACTGGTACAAGAGGAGCTATCAATATCTTAGGAAGTACAGCAGGGTCAGGACCAACTTTTGATGGTTTTACAGGTCCGATAAGTGATCGTATTAATCCTTTTATAGGGGATGAATGGGTAAACCCAGAAACAGGAGAGAGATATATATACCAAAATTTTACTTGGCAAATAGCCCCATGTTGTGCTCGAGAAGCACCTGATTTTAATGGTGGTGATACTACTACTATTATCATAGGAGGTGATACTGGATCGACTCTAGTCACTACACCGGGAGAGACTGGTAAATACGTCTGGTGTCAAGAGGAAGGGGGTACAGGTTTATGGGTTAATACTGGAACCGTAAATACAATTAACATTTTGGGTATTACTGGAACAACACCGCCAGTAGATGGTCAAACGGGAGGCATACCAGGTATTAGAGAAACTCCTGTGGAAGGTGATGAATATATTGACCAAAACACAGGTAAACGTTTTATCTATCAAATGGGAATGTGGCAAACAGCTCCATGTTGTGTTGAAGAAGCACCTGACTTTAATGGTGGTGATACTACTACTATTATTATAGGAGGTGATACTGGATCAACTCTAGTCACTACACCTGGAGAGACTGGTAAATACGTTTGGTGCCAAGAGGAAGGGGGTACAGGTTTATGGGTTAATACTGAAACAGTAAATACAATTAACATTTTAGGTGTTACTGGAACAACCCCGCCAGTAGATGGTCAAACAGGAGGCATACCAGGTATTAGGGAAACTCCAGTGGAAGGTGATGAATATATTGACCAAAACACAGGTAAACGGTTCATCTATCAGATGGGAATGTGGCAAGAAGCTCCATGTTGTGTTGAAGAAGCACCTGATTTTAATGGTGGTGATACTACTACTATTATTATAGGAGGTGATACTGGATCAACTCTAGTTACTACACCGGGAGAGACCGGTAAATACGTCTGGTGCCAAGAAGAAGGGGGTACTGGTTTATGGGTTAATACTGAAACAGTAAATACAATTAATATTTTGGGTATCACTGGAACAACCCCGCCAGTAGATGGTCAAACGGGAGGCATACCAGGTATTAGAGAAACTCCTGTGGAAGGTGATGAATATATTAACCAAAACACAGGTAAACGTTTTATCTATCAAATGGGAATGTGGCAAACAGCTCCATGTTGTACTCAAAATGAGGACGCTCCAGGAGACCAGACAACCTTTACAATCAACGGTCAAACTGGGATTACTGTGGTTACTTCTCCAGGAGAAACAGGGAAATTTATTTGGTGCCAAGAAAGCGGTAATACTGGATTTTGGATAAATAGTCTTGGTGTTACCGGAGCTCAAGGATCCCAGGGACCTGCAGGACCACAAGGTACACAGGGACCACAAGGGTCACAAGGACCAGAAGGTGCTCAAGGCGAACAGGGTCCTCAAGGTGAGCAGGGTCCTCAAGGAGAACAAGGTCCTCAAGGAGAACAAGGTCCTCAAGGTGAACAAGGTCCTCAAGGAGAACAAGGTCCTCAGGGTGACCAGGGAGCTCAGGGATCTCAAGGACCTGTAGGTGCACAAGGCGAACAGGGTCCCCAAGGAGAACAAGGTCCTCAAGGAGAACAAGGTCCTCAGGGTGACCAGGGAGCTCAAGGATCCCAAGGACCAGAAGGGCCTCAAGGAGAACAAGGTCCCCAAGGAGAACAAGGTCCTCAAGGTGAACAGGGACCTCAGGGAGAGCAAGGTCCTCAAGGAGACCAAGGTCCTCAGGGTGACCAGGGAGCTCAGGGATCTCAAGGACCTGAAGGTGCACAAGGCGATCAGGGTCCTCAAGGAGAACAAGGTCCTCAAGGAGAACAAGGTCCTCAAGGTGAACAGGGACCTCAGGGAGACCAAGGTCCTCAGGGTGACCAGGGAGCTCAAGGATCCCAAGGACCAGAAGGGCCTCAAGGAGAACAAGGTCCCCAAGGAGAACAAGGTCCCCAAGGAGAACAAGGTCCTCAAGGAGAACAGGGTCCTCAAGGAGACCAGGGAGCTCAGGGATCTCAAGGACCTGTTGGTGCACAAGGAGAACAAGGTCCTCAAGGAGACCAGGGAGCTCAGGGATCTCAAGGACCTGTAGGTGCACAAGGAGAACAAGGTACTCAAGGAGACCAAGGTCCTCAGGGAGACCAAGGTCCCCAGGGTGAACAGGGTCCTCAGGGAGAACAAGGTCCTCAAGGTAGCCAGGGACCACAAGGAACTCAAGGAGCTCAAGGACCTCAAGGAGTACATGGACCACAGGGTTTCCAAGGTCCACAAGGATCTCAGGGCTCACAAGGTCCACAGGGGGCACAGGGATCACAAGGTAGCCAAGGTCCACAAGGTTCTCAAGGTTCACAAGGTCCCATGGGAGAAGCGGGTCCTTTGTCAGCACAATGCTTTGATTTTCTATTTACGAGTGGTGGTTCTGGATGCCCGGCAACCGGATCTTTCTACACTGAACCAAGCAATGATTTAGGTACAATCACTAATATTTATGTGAGTGCGACGGACGAGATGGGAAATGATATAAGTGATTTTGTTCGTTCCATTCTTTTTAATCCAAATCCAAGTACTTTCCCAGGTCATTTGACTTTGACCAATAAGTTCGACTCTTCTGAGTTTACTCTTTTCCTTATTAAAGGTGGTACAGCATTGGATGGAATGGATATGGAAATGGATCCAACTGGTCCAGCAGATTGTTTTAACATCGAAGTCTGTTATGTATCAGGTGATACTGGAGCGATTTTTGCCACAAATGATGAAGTTGTAGTTTGTTTTGCTCGCACTGGTGACATGGGTTCTCAAGGTCCGGTCGGACCTCAAGGCGAACAGGGTCCTCAAGGTGATCAGGGTCCACAAGGAGAACAGGGTCCTCAGGGAGAACAAGGTCCTCAAGGTGATCAAGGTCCTCAAGGTGAACAGGGTCCTCAAGGTGATCAGGGTCCACAAGGAGAACAGGGTGCTCAGGGATCTCAAGGACCAGAAGGTCCACAAGGCGACCAAGGTCCTCA
>Ga0209943_1000179_pt1 | contig 44053 bp, 28 predicted proteins | sample SalPonR1_B_D2_MG_FD_185698 | JGI IMG/M metagenome (GOLD analysis project Ga0209943, IMG submission 185698) | Salt pond soil microbial communities from South San Francisco under conditions of wetland restoration - Salt Pond MetaG R1_B_D2_MG... ... | reverse complement strand
AAAATATTTCTAAAAATAAAAAAAATATTTTATACATTTTATTCATTACAAAATATTTCTAAAAAATTAAAAAAATATTTTATACATTATTTCTAAAAAATTAAAAAAAAATTATTTATACATATTTACTCTTAAATAACTATAAACACTTTAGTTATTATGATTCAAAGTTAAAATATAAGTTGTAGAAAATAATAAAATATTTATATACATTTTATTCATTATAAAATATTTCTAAAAAATAAAATATTTTATTTATTATTTTTCAAAATAATAATGGTAATAATATCATTATTATTTTTTCTTTTTCTCATAATTCTTGATCTGCTTTTATTTTGGGCATTTTATTTAGTTTGTCCCATTTTGCTTTAAGATTTACTAGATAATTAAAATCAGTGGCTATCTTTTTCTTTACATCTTTAAATAGTTCTTGAGTTTCTCTAAAAATATTTTCTTCTTCTTTGATTCGAAGGGATTCATCTTCGATATCCTTTATTTCCTCTCTTCGACCTTGAAGTAATTCTAAGCTAGTTTGTTGAGGGTTAGTCAAGGAATAAGCTGAATTATGATGAATATCTAAATCTATTTGTATTTTAGGGATAAGATTGAGAACCACTAAATAATGAATATAAAAGCGAAAAACATCTTCAATTTGAGGAGTTAGATTAACATCCATAAAATTAGGTAAATGTCCACCTGGTTGATCAGGATTATCATTATCAAGATAAAGATTTAGGTCGATTTGAAAGTCTAATAATTCCTTTAGTAATTTGGCATTTAGAGAATCCGCCTGAAAATCTAAACATATTAAGTACACTTCTGAACTATGTTTTGGACTTGCTAAAGGTTTGACTAATTTTACCTCTTTGAATAAGACCATTAATAAAGCCATCATTGATCTACTAATTTGTCGGAAGAATGTCCATTGTTTAAGAATAAGATGTCCATTTTTTTGGAGATTTTTGAGTGCAAAAAGTGTTTGACCGTATAAGCTGGGAAATGAAAGGAATTCAGATTCATTTTGGAATTCTTCATCCATCCAAATTAATTCAGCTGGTTTTGGTAACTTAGCATCATTTATAAAATCGGGAGATGTAAAATCGATAGAATTATCGAACAACCAATGTTTATTATTTTTTTGATATTTTTTGTAGAATGATGGTAGATTTTCTTCGATATCAATTTTATTGAAAGGACTAGCAGAAGTAGTCCAGTTAAATTTGATATCTTGTGATTTCAAATATTGATTGATACCACGCATTACTTCACCAGAATAATCATGATGAACATGAATATTAAGAGAAGAAAATTTGGTAAGTTCAGGGAATTGATTAATAATTTCGAAGGCAGTAAAAAATTTGGAATTAAATTTTTCATTTAAATCAAATCCAGAACTTAATATATTTGTTTTAATTTGAAATAATTGAAGTTGATCTTCGTCCTGAAAAAGATTATCAGTTTTAGCTTGTAGAGATTTGAGGAATTCTTCCATATGGGTAAAACTCATGAAAGAATAATTATTCTGGAAATGTTTGAAAATTTTTTCTTTATCTTTGCTCATTTTCTTACTTAGTGAAAAATTTATCATCTCTTGAGCTACTATTTCACCCATTAATAATACCTTTTCATCAGTTAAGTCAATACGTGTTTGATATTCCATGTTATGGTTTTTGCACCATTGAATAGCTATTTTAATTTGTTCTTCTTTGATTTGTTTAATAATTTTGGGGTCTGTTAATTGATTAGTATGTATTAAATGAATTCCTTTACTAATGAATTCGGATTGTAATTTAGTATGATCATCATTAATTTCTTCTAATTTAAGACGGAATTCATCAGTTAAAGAATCATTAATTAAAATATTAAAGAGACTATTAAGATAATTGTCATCTTGATTTGCTTCAGATTTTTCTAATTCATTCAAAATGTGAATGAACATTTTGGTGATAGCCTCTTCTTCTCCTTCGGGAAAACCGCGAAAACCTAGACAAATAATATATTTTTCTGAACTGGCTGGTCGACTAAAATTAGGCTTAGTAATATGAACTTCATGATAATAATTAGTTAATAAATAAATTAATTGGTAATTTACTTTTGTTAATAAATCGAAAGTCTTAAGAACAAAATTAGCCCCAGGTTTACTATTTAACATAGCAGTAAAAATTTCGCCTGTGAAAAGTGGATAATTAATAACTTCTATATCAGATGTAGCACCTTCATTCTCTACGGCTCCATCTGCTATTACTAAATCGACTTTAGGTTGATCCTTAAATTTCTTTTCTAAATCGATGGATACCCTAATAGGTGCTTCTTTAGAAGAAAGATTTAAATAATTAAGATTTAAGTTTTGGCCTAATTTTTTTAATTCTTTATCAGCTACTGGCCAATCCCATCTAAGATAAGGAATATCACTTTCTAATGTATAACCAAATATTGTATCGGGAGGGCTTTGATAATTGATTTTTCGATAATGTGAAAAGGCTTGGATGAAAGATCCAGGTGCTTCAGCTAATGCTAAAACAGTTAATGATTGATCAGAATCTAAATTGCTAACTAAATTTTTATAACGATTTAAAATTTCCCACATCTTATAATAAGCTCGTGTAATTACTTTCGCCTTAAAAGGTGGTATAGCAATTCCATTACCTTTATTATAAATACCAGGAGGATGAATTAATTCATATTCTTCAACTAAAGAGCGAGTAAGAGGCCAAGAATGTTTGTAATTGGGGAAGTAAGATTTGACAATTTTGAGATCAAGATCATCAAATCTAGGAACAAAATAAGAATTAATTTGATTTTTCGAATTCTTCATCATTAGCCAATTCTCATAATTCAAATACAAATTACTCAAGTAATTCGTAAATTCTATTTGACCTCGGAGTGAGGTTAGAATTACATCATTATTTGATGGCATCTGATAACTTTGATAAATCTTCGTCATTACTTCTAACAAATCGCCTACTACAAATATAGACCCTGCTTGACTATCAATTTTATGAGATAAAATCTTAATTCGAACGCGATTGTTCAAACGAGCTTCATCAAATAATTCGGGACTAGTTTGAATATCATTATCCTTAGTCAATAGCACTATCACTTTATTATTTTCAGACTTTGCCAAAATACCTACTCGATTGATGCTCTTTACTCTCGCAATCAATTCTTCACCAACTTGAGGAAGGAAAGTTTCGCATTGAAAAATTACATCATAATTCATGTTTCCAGAAAAGTCTGATGATCCATTTTTGTTTCCAACTGTTCGGGGTAAAACTTTTATTGTTCCTGGACGAACATATCCATAACTAAAGAATTTACCGGCATATTTATGTTCAATTTCTCGTTTAATATTTTGGTCTAAATATTTGTTCAATTGACGAGGAGTTAATTGAACCCGGGTTTTTCGAGCAGTAGTGATATAAAGTTCCTGATCCGTCATTCCTTATATATATTACGAATAATAGTTTTATTATTCTTGATAATAATTTTATTTATAATATTATTTAAAATGATTAATCAAATTTTTTAGATTAATCACTATTTCTTTCATTTATTTTATTTTAATATATACCTTTTTATTCAGTTATATATCTGATTTGCTAAATATTATATTCACATGTTTTTCTTCAAAACATAAAATCACCTAAATCATCCGCATTATAACCATAATCTTCTCCGCTTCCACAACTGCTACCACCTTTTTGTTTACGACGTTTAGGAGTTTTGCGTTTAGGAGTTTTGCGTTTAGGAGTTTTGCGTTTAGGAGTTTTGCGTTTAGGGGATTTTTTTCGTGGCGATTTTTTTCGTGGCGATTTTTTACGTGGAGATTTCTTCTTTCCTGCTCTACCGGGTGATTTACGCTGAAAACGTTCTGCTACTGCGCGAGTTTTAGCCGCCGGTTTATAACCCATTGCATCAGCTTTATCCTCGTATTTATCCTTCTTAGCTTTAGAAAGAGCATTCCAAGCTTTATTAGCTTCTTTGAACAAAGTGGGTCCGGAAACATTATGTTTATCTGCATATTCCGAAATAAAGATATTACGACCTGAACGTTTACGTAGCTTTTTTGGCACATATTTTAGCTTACCATCCACCACTCGCAATTTGAGACGGGGTTTCTTAGGGATAGCTTTTTTAGCCCCAGGACCAGACTTATATCGACGCCCACCTGTTTGTTGGGAAAGTTCGCCACCGAAGGCAAAATCATAATCAGAAAAGAGGTTCATCCTTATTTTATAATATACTAAAAGAAAAAATTTTAGTTAGCTATATGTCCAAAATTTTACCCCAATTTTTTATTCCCTTTTTTTGAACGAGTATATTACTCTCTTAAATTATTATTTTCCATTCTTAATGTCATATACCAACTTTGAAATACATACATCAATTGACAATCCAATTCTTCTTTAGCCTTTTTTACCTTATCTTTTTGAATACGATAATCTCTCACACAATTATCTAAATCCTGACGTGGTATCCTTAATTTGGCCTCTGGTCGGGCATCCATACGAGCCTCTTGAAACTGTTCTAAATCTTTTATGATTCTTTGTTGATAACAGGTAAAAATATAACCTATTTTTTTCTTATCTTCTTCTGTTGATAAAAATTGACTCTCCTTTTTCATTTCCAATATTTCATTGTATTTATTCTTTAGGGCTGAACGATACTTCTGATAAAGTCGATCTCGGTTTCTTGCCATTTCTGCCCTTAATTCCTCAGATGATCTACTAGATGTGTTCTGCCTCAATATTTTAGATTCTAATAAATGTTTACGATTTTTTATCTCCTCAAACATATTCTCAGTTTTTTTATAATGGTCGTATCCTTCTTTTAATTCTTTCATCAGAATTGTTAATGATTTTGAACTTATAGGAATATGAGTAGGTAGTTGAATAGATTCATATTTTAGACGATTAGATTCAATATTAAAAATCAAAGATTGAATATTCTGATCAAAATTTGACTGTAAACAAATTCGAATAAATATCTGACCAAATAAATTCCAAGGAATTGGTTTAGTAAAAAACGTTTCTAATTTGGGTAGATTTTCAATTTCTAAGAACTTTTCTGGTCTTATTTCTAATTTTATGTCATTTATATCATCTTTCAAAAATTCATTTTTATCCCATTTTGATACACATGATTTATTTAAACTATATGGACATTCTAAATAAATATAATTTAATTTATACATTGTAGAACTAGGAACATCTGATTTATATTTTATACTTATTATTAATGGATCTGTAGTATCATCATATGTTCTAAAATCTAAACGTAAATCCTCTAAATGTTCCAATGTCGATATATGATATAAATTTACCAAAGTCTTACTATTTAATTGTATTATTTTTATTTCTAGATAATCACTCTCATTATTTGTGCTAAATTGAGCATTTATTATTAATGTATGTTTCTGGAATGGTTGTGGATAAGGTGCAAGGGGACCTAGTATTAAATCAGGTGATATACAATTAGGCTCAGTCAAAGTAATTTGAAGAGCAGTATTGCGAATTAGTTTAACGGTTTGTAGGAAAGTTTTTAAATGATTGCGAAAAGAAAAATGATTTTTCATATATAAAAGATCTTTTATTTATTTGAAGTTGATAATAATTCTTTTATTATTAACTTTATTATTTATAATTTTAATTGTTTTTTGGATAATTATACTGCCATCTCCATTTTTATTCCGGGATAAGGATAGTAACCTTTAATTATAAAATCATCTGCTTCGTAATCTTCCACTTTTTTTTGTCCTCGCTCTTTCATTTCAAATAAAGGAAAAGGACGGGGTGTACGTTGAATTTGTCGTTTAAGTGGTTCAATATGATTGAGATAAATATGGCAATCCCCCACTGTGTGTGTTAATGATTTAGGAATAAGTCCTGTTAAATGACCAAAAATATATGTCATTAAACTAGCTGAAGCAATATTAAAAGGTACTCCAAGTCCCATATCACCAGATCTTTGATACATGGAACAATGTAAATATTTACCTTTTTCGACATAAAATTGATATGTAACATGACAACTAGGAAGACAAGCTTGGTCAAGGACGGAAGGATTCCACATAGTAAGGAAGATTCGGCGAGAGGTTGGATTATTTTTTAAAAGATCTAAAACATACGCCACTTGGTCAAATCCTTGACCTTCATAATTCGTATCACAATCTTTATAATCTGCTCCCCAATGTCTAAGATTAAAACCATATATAGGTCCGCCATCTCCTTCTCTTCTTTCAGAGTGTGGTGATCCGAGTGAATCTAGGAATTCTCTGCTAGTATTTCCTTTCCAGATATTAACTCCTTGATTCTCTAATATTTTTGAATCTGTTTGACCTCGAAGAAACCACAATAATTCTGCTTTTATAGCCCTCCAAAATGTACGTTTTGTTGTCAAAAGAGGAAAATTTCTTTCCAAATCGTACTTAAATTGCACTCCAAATAGAGCTTTAGTACCTACACCTGTCCGATCTGCTCTGGTTTCACCATAATCAATAATATCCTTTAATACCTCAAGATATCCTTGTTCTTCTTGATTTTTACTATAACAACTAGGTCCTTGTCTTAGAGCTTCCTGATAATGTCGTCGATAGACACATATTTCATATTTAGTTTTGAGGGGGATGGCTTGTTTTTCTGGATTAATATCAGACCAAGGAATTACTTGGGCATCGGAATTGGTATTGATAATTTCAGCTAAATAATAATCGGTTTGAGATAAATTAGGGAATTTTACATCACTCGGTAAATTCAAATTTGTTTGCGTCAGATAAACCTCATGACATCCCGGATGTTCCAGAGATTCTTCATAAAGACTTTTTCCACCTATTACATATATTGATTTACCTTTATATTTATTAAAAGAAAATTCGAGAGCATCAGAAAGACTAGTTGAAAAATGAAATTTTCCACTTTCATACTCCCTTTCTAACATCCTTGCTTTACTGCTTATTATTATTGAATTTCGATTTGGTAATGCTTGTCGATTCATAGATTCCCAAGTTTTGCGTCCCATAATAACTACTGAATTTTGTGTAGTTTCTGAAAAAAATTTCATATCTTCAGAGAATTTTTTCCATGGTAATCGGTTTTGGTAACCAATTCCCCAATTACGAGTAAGACCAGCAATACAAGAGAAAAAAATAGGTGTTGGGTTTTGTTGTGACATGATATATTTATTTATATATTTAAGATATTTTCATATAAAAAATCAAAATTATAAATCTATATCTAGATTTATACTTCATATTATGGTAATTATACATTTTTCAAACTTAATTTCAAATAACTATATGCATATTTATATATGAATTATAATTCAATTGATATATATATATATAGTTAAAAATTATCTAAAATTTATAATTAATTGAAATATATATACTCATATTTAAAATATTTATAACTATCATAAATGGATAACACTAATTTTCAATACGATCCATATACCATTCTTCAAATTGATCGTAATAGTACTTTAAAAGAGGCTAAAATTGCTTACAAAACTTTGGCTCGAGTATATCATCCTGATAAGGGTGGGCATCCTGAAATGTTTCGTATGTTAAAAGAAGCGTACAAAGAAATTGTGAAGTTTCTGGGAGGTGAATCAGATCAAGAATCAGGAAGTGGAGGTAGTCAAAGTGCTGAAGAAAGAAAGCGACGTTTAGCGGAATTAATGAGAGACCATAAAGTATCTCAACGTGGAAAGATAAGTAAAGAGAATTTTAGTCCAGATCGTTTTAATAAAGAATTTGAGAGTTTACGAAATATCCAAGAGGATTATATTTATGATGTAGATCTGAATTCAGATCGAATGAATAAAACATTTGATCAATTACAAAGAGAAAGATCTGTAATGAATGCTGAAATTGATCAAATCAAACCTGTTTTTAACCGTGGTATGGGTTTTGATACTAATGTTTTTAATCGAATTTTTGAAAGATATAAGAAAGATAAAGGTAATGGTGGCGCTGGAATGATGGCTGGAAGTGGCTCTGAAGGTATGATGCCAGGGCATGGTGGTACGATGGTTTCCTATGAAGAACCTAACCCTCTAATAAGTCAAGGTAATATGGGTTTTAGTCATGCTATGAATCCACATCAAATGGTTGGTAGTGGTGGAGGTGGCCTAGCTACAAGAGATTTAAGCCAAGGTTTTGCGCCCTTAGGAGATAGTCAAGGTGCTGGGGTATTTCAAAATCCGCAAGAAGTAGATCCTAATAGCTTTGATCAATATGGTAGAATGTCTGATATCACCCAGGTAGGTTCTATGGGTAGAGATGAGATGAAAAGAAGAATGAGTGAATACAGAAATCAAAGTTTCAATATAAAAAAAGGCATAGTTGGATCCGGAGATATTAGCGGTTATACTTTAGATCAAGTAAGAGGAAATAATAGGAATTTTCAACAAGAAAATCATAGAAAATACCAACAAAATCATAGTCAACCAAATTTTATTAATGAACCTTCAGGTCAAAATGATGAGGTTGAACTATTACGTAAACAATTGAGTGATATGGAGCGTAAAGTTAAAATTCAAGATAAATTGATTAGGAAGATTCATCAGGGGACTCAGGAAAAGGGTCGTGGGAGGCGTTGAAGAAATCTAAAGTAGTATGATATCCAATTTGATATAATTTTTTGCGTAGGTGAAAAGGAAGATCAAAATGAGTCATAGAGATTTCCTCAGTATTAATTTTAAGAATTTGTGTTTTGGAATATTCTCTTATCTTTTTTTTTGTCACTTGATTATAACCACACATCATTACATGGTAAATATAATCTTCATTATTATTTATCTCATATCTATCTTGCGTATTTTCTACCACAACTCCTAATGTGCTCGGATCATCTGGGTAAAGATCAATCGGAAAATTATTTATCAACCCGCCATCTACATAATAATCTTTTGACAATCCTTCATCTTCACATTCATTCAACTTTGGTACCTTGATTGGAGTAAGCATCATAGGCATACTTATACTTTCGCGAATAGCTTGTGCTACAGGGTAGTCTGGAGTATTATGATGATTATAGATTTTGGCTTGGTAAGTATTAAGATGTGTTACAACAATATTAAGAGTATAAGGATGATAATTATAAAGGTCTTGGAATGTGGGGTTATTAGTAGAAGTATTATTAATTTTATGGGATATAATTTTTTTTAAAAAAATTAATATATTTTCTCCTGTTTCTAATCCTTGGTTTACAAATACATTCAGAAAATCCCATGACTTTAATCTATTATAATCGAAACTTGTTATAAAACTATATAATTCATTTGGAGAATAACGTAAAGCTATCAAAGTTACTACTATAGCTCCAGCACTAGTTCCAGCTAAAGAAGATAAATGGTCTAGGAATTTTGAATCTAATTCTGTTAAAGCTTGGTAAACTCCAAAGTAAGTGAAACCTTTTGAACCTCCCCCAGATAGTACAAGATTTTTGATTTTTGGTTTAATTTTTGACATGAGAAGTACGTATGATTAGTTCAAGTTAATATAAGCATAAGATTTAATGTAAAATAGATAGACACATAAATATGTGGATTAAAATTTTTATGAATAAATAAGTAAAGTATTTAAGATTTTTTCTGTGGCGTCATTATATATACTATTATGTGTGACAGCAATTCCCAAAATATTAGATATATTAATACCTTATGTAACCCTTCTTCTTGCTATCCTTCTTTCGGTCAACCTGGTCCACCTGGTCCACCTGGTGCCCCTGGTGCCCCTGGTGCCCCTGGTGCCCCTGGTGCCCCTGGGTGTGCTGGGGCCCCTGGATGTCCTGGTACTGAAGGTGCTCAGGGACCGCAAGGTGTTCAGGGACCAATAGGACCAATAGGAGGGGCAAGTGATTTAAGTTTCTTTGTGCAAGGTGGTTCCTTTGATGGTGGAGGTAATTTTACACCAGATGCTAATCCTGCATTAGAAATTAATGATGGTGATACTCTAAATGTAGGTTCGGCTGGTGGGGTTACTGTCGAAGTCTCACCGGGTTCCGTTAATTTAAACCTTAATCCTAATAATTTAATTGGTGATACAGGACCACCAGGAGTAACCCCACCACCTGATGCTTCACGGCATGCTTTTTATTATGATTTTTTAGATAATCAAAGTATTTATTGGTGGGACTTAACTCAATGGATTAATTTAATGAGTGCTGGCGCTACTGGACCTTACCGCGATGATCCTAGTGCAGGAAATCAGAGAATTGTCCCTACAGCAAACAATGCTAATTCAGTTATGAGAGATCGTTCTTCAGTTTTAGCTGGTCAGAACAACGATATCATTGGAGTCACAGGTAGTGATAATATAATTGGAGGAGGTGATGGAAATTTTATTAGTGGTGGTGTTCGCTCTGGAATTGGAAGTGGAGAAGATAATGGAATCACTATAGGTATCAATAATTTTATTGCAGGTGGAGCTAATTTGTCTCTTGATGCTAGCACAAATAGTTTTGCGGGTGGTGGCACTGGAAATTTTATTTCAAATTCTATACAATCAACAATAGTTGCAGGTATTAATAATGGTATTACTGGTAGTACAAATTCTACTATTATAGGGGGACAAAATCATACAATGGGAGGACTTACTGGAACTAGTGTTAATAGTTCTATTCATGGAGGAACAGACCACAGTATGTTTTTATGTAACCAATCTGGTATTATTGAAGGACAGAATAATTATATCCACAATTCTAATAATTCTGTCATTATTGGTGGTTTTGAATCAATTATTAGATCATCATCACCTGGACCTAATGAAAACTGTGTAATCCAAGGGGGATCTCAAAATGAAATTTCAGATCAATCTATCAATAGTGTCATTTCTGGTGGTCAAGGGAATGATATTCAAATAAGTTCTAATTCTAGTGTCTTGGCAGGTTCTTCTAATTATATTAATGGTGCTTTAAATTCTACTATTTTGGCTGGAAATAATAATAATTTAAGCGGAAATAATAATTTGATTTCTGGAGAGAGCAATAATTTGGTGAGTAGTTTTCATTGTCTGATGCTTGGTGGAAAGGATAATAATTTACAATTTAATTCAAACTCATCTATTTTAGGTGGCGATAATCATAATCTTTATCGTTTTTCTGATAATTCCGGCATTATTGGAGGACAAAATCATACTATTAATTCTTTTGCGCCAAGAAATTTTATAGGTGGGGGCGAAAACAGTTCAGTGTCATCTAATTCCGTTAATAATTTTATGGGTGGTGCTACTGGAAATTTTATTATCGAATCTAATCAATCTTCCACTGTTGCTGGATCAAATAATGGTATTACTGGTAGTAATAATAGTTTTATTGGTGGTGGAATGAATATTTTGATTAATCCCTCCGATAATGCCTTTGTGGGTGGTGGTACGGATAACGAAATTCGGGGGTCTGATAATAGTTTTATTGGTGGTGGGATTGAAAATAAAATTTTGGGAGCCGGTACTCCAGGTAATTCGAATTGCTCAATTATTGGTGGCCGAAATAATTCACTTCAGGAAGATTGTAAAAAATGTATTATTGGAGGGGGGACTGGTAATAAAATGGATTTTACTGAAAATTGCGTAGTTTTAGGTGGTCAAGATAATGAAATTTACGGATCATATTCAAATTTTGATACTCGAAATTCTGCAATTATATCTGGTGCTCGGAATATCATTAGACCCCAGAGCCCTAATGATACACCTGATAGTTGTCTGATCGGTGGAGGTCAAGATAATATGATTAGCGGTTTTGCATCCAATTGTGTAGTCTTGGGTGGTGTAAATAACAATATTGATAACGGACCTGATAATTCATCTATTATTTCAGGTAGCGGTAATTCTATCTCTGGTGGTAACAGTGTTGGTTGTTCTATTATAGGTGGTACTGGTAGCTATATTTCCCCATTTGGAAGTAGTACTAGACATTCCACAATAATAGGTGGAGCTTATAATAGAATAAGGGGGGGAGCTAATTATTCAAATATCAGTGGTGGTTATAATAATTATGTATCTGGAGATGCCAATAATAGTTCTATTCAAGGTGGAGCTTTTACTAAGACTACCGTCCCAGGTGAGTGGGCACATGCTATCTTGCCTGATTGGACTCCAGAACAACCTACCACAGGAGAGGCACAAGTAGGTCATATTATGGCAAGTTTAGATAGTGACGGAAGTGGCATTTCTCAAAATATGAAATATATGGATGGGAACACTAATAGTTTTGTTATTAACACTAATGAAGCTTATGCAATTGAATATCGAATTTTGGCCTTTGGTAGTGTTCCATATCAGGTATATTATTGGTCAGGTAATCTCTTATTTTACAATAGTGGTGTTAATCTTTTAAGCAATTCATTAGCAATGCCTGATTTGACACTAAACTCTATGGTAACTCCAACAATTGACATTCTAATGCAAGTGGGAGGAGCAGTTAGTATTCTTTTTAATGATCAAAGCGTTTTTCTGAGGGTTGTCGCTAACCTAAAATATACGAAAGTTGGTTTGGGTTCCTAATTATGAATCTTAATCTAACAAAAGTGGGATAATTTTATTAGTATAAATTATATTGTTTATAGATGTCAAATACTAATATTACTTTCTTATGTGGTAGTAATCTTAAACCCCAACGTCCCGGACCACCTGGGAATCCTGGAGTTCCTGGTATGCCTGGAGCTCCTGGACCTCCTGGAAATCCTGGCACTCCTGGACCTATGGGATGTCAGGGACCTATCGGTCCTCAAGGTGATAGGGGACCAGATGGAGTTATGGGAGTGCAAGGACCTCAGGGACCATTAGGAGTGCAAGGACCTCAGGGACCATTAGGAGTGCAAGGAGCTCAGGGAGCTGTGGGACCAGTGGGACCAACAGGAATACAAATGAGGGGGTGTCCAGTTTTTTATTTAAATTATCTAGTTGATGTTCCTCCTGTGGCTCCAGCTCTAGATTGGTGTGACCCTGTTAATGCTGGTGCTATTAATAATAATCCAGGAGGATTAACTGATGCAGTCGCGTTAGATACCCCCGGTTATGTTCCTCAAGAAGGAGACTTGGTAATAGCTGTTAGTTATAGTGGTGGTACAATATTTTTTGCAAGTTGTATGTTTAAATATCAAGGAGGAATGTGGGTTCGAAAACAAATTGACGTACTTGCTTGATTTGATATTTGAGAATCAATTATCTTTCATATATTGTCATCTTTACAATATATGAAATCTTTGCTACCTAATTTATTTCATTCATATCTTTGGAACTTATTTTCTATATTTATACTATAGTTTACAGATAATGGTAAAATTTTCTAAAGCTAAATCTAACCATAAAAATAAAAGTAATTGTGCTAATACCTCTAATAATGGAAATACTTCTGCTAATACTAATAAAATTGGTGGTTGTGGCTCCGGACCTCTTGTCGGGGGAACTAGAGCCGGTTGTCCCCCATCCCAAAGTTCGTTCTCTAGATCACGGTGTTCGCAAGGTTTACGTGGACCTCGTGGTAAACCAGGTGCCATGGGAGCAACTGGTATAGGTAATACTTGGTATTTAAATGATTCTTGTAGTACACCTGTTGATGCAAAAAGGGATCCGATTATGGGTGATCTTCTTCTAAATACGGAAAATTGCGAAATTTGTTGTTATACATCAATGGGTTGGGAAGAAACTGGTAAAAGTTTAAATTGTGCCACTAATTGTGATTCAATTTTACAATGTTTGCTAGATTTACCCCGTCCTGAAGACACTTGTGTTTTTACTTTACAACTTCCTTCTTGTGATAATCTTTTTCAACAAAGTGGTGGAGTCTCTGTCCTTCAAATTACTATTAATAATGATGATCAATTACCTGTTCCTATCGGTAATTTCAGTACACCCGCTGATTTAGCTAATCTATTACAACCACTAGGTTGGCAATGGATCCCAACTGGGCAAACTAATCTATATTTAAACCAGTTTTCTGTTATGGGAGATCCGACTGAAATGGGGATAGATAATTCATTTACGTTTTCATTCAATAATAAAAATGTTTCCTTGGCAGTTCAATGTCAATCCGATCAATGTAATCCTTGTCAAAATACGATGAAAGGTGGAGACGTACTTTTATTGAAAGATGATAAATTAAAATGGGTTCCCTCTGAATGTCTCTCTCCTACTGGAACTTGTCAGCCAGAACAAATTTTAAATGTTATTTGTAATGATGTTCAGGTACCTGAAGTTTCTTGCGAATATTGTGGTTATCTAGATCCAGATTGCTTTGACTTTCTAAATGACTTAGATGCAAGTAGTACTGAATATAAAATAGCCACTACAAAAATGAATGGTGATATCGTTCTTGGTTTCCAAAATTTTAATGATGATGGCGAATTGTTAGATGCCCTTAATGCTCTTAATGCTATTAGGATTGGAGATTCATTAATCAAAATCTATTCATCACCCGAACCAATTTCTTACCTTACCTTCTATAATCAAACTAATACACCTATTGCTAATGTTAAATTAGCAGAATTTAATTGTTGTCCCACTGGAATTGACCAAGATACCAAAATATTATCCAAAATTACTGGTGGTTTGGCTTGGGTTAATGCGGATTGTCTAGTTAAAGATGACATAAACTTAACCGAAAAAATATTAAGTCTACCACAATGTCAGGATTTTAAATGTACCATCATCTTCGATGTTTGCCTTCCTTTTAATAAAAATAACCTTAACTTCCCTTGGACATTCAGTAAATTTACAATTTTAGGTGCTAATCAACCTTGGTATATAGGAAAAACGATTAACTCTCCTCAAGATATTTTCAACCTCTTGCAAAATGATCCTATCAATGATTGGACTCCTGTTTGCCCAACTGGTAGTTGTGAATACCAATTATGTGTGTACAGTGATAGTGAAGTACCAGATGAAGAAAGTTGTTATAGTTTAGAAGATAATGTTGGACACATCTTTATTAATAAAGATATGAATGTTGACTGTCATCAGTTCCAAAATCAAGATTTCCAAATTATTGTTAGTGGTAGTAAAGACGGCGTTTTCCTATGTGATGCTCCTGATATTATTGGGAATAGTTTGAAAGAATTAGATTGTCTCACTGTTCCTGATGGTCAAACTTGTGTAGCCATTTTACAAAATGATTTAAAGGTTTTAGCCATGGGTCAAACTTCATGTTATTGGATCCCTCAACAATGTGTTGGTGGAGGAGTTTGCAGTTGTGATTGTGATTGCCAAAATGGTAATACTGGTGGAGGAGAAGTAAAACCATGTGATTTAGATGAAATTCCAGATTGTGGCTTTGAAGGACAATATGATATTCAACTCAAAATTAAAAAAGATTTAATTGACATTATTAATTGCCATTTTGTTCACAATGAACCTTACTGGATCGCTAATTATAAACTATCTGATGGTACTACTATTGATGCTTGTCAGGCTATAGATCAACCTTTTGGTCTAAAAACATTAGGAAAGGCATTTGAGGATTTGGGTTGGATTGTGGTTCCTGAGAGTTGTAATATTACTACCCAAACTGATGATATCATGGTCTTTAAGAATAATAGCTCAGTGGAAATTATTAGTGTCTGCATTAATATTTTAGGTAACAAGGGAGAGCAATTACCTATTAGTTACCCTATTCCAGTTTTTTGTTTGACTAATGTTGGATGCACTGGTCTTTTTGAGGAATGTAAAGTATTAATTCGAGGTCCTGAACCTGGTGACTATTGCTTTGTAGATAAAGATTGTTTGATGCCAACTCCCCAGGTCGATTTACCAAAAGAATTATCCAAATTGGATGAGTGCGATAGTGATGTCCAATATAAGGTCTGTCTCTGTTTGGACGAATGCGATGTTCAAAAATTAAACACTGTTTTCGGAGAAGATCCCGTCCTTAAAATCTTGCACTATGAATTGGTAGGAGGCGAGATTGTTCCGGTTAATCAGGGTCTACCAAATGCTACCCTTGAAGATTTAGTTAATGCACTTTTAGCAGAAGGTTGGGGTATCAGTTCTGGTTCAGTCGTAGCTCCTCCGGTAACATTAGAAATTTGTGGTCCCAATAATATTCAATATGTAGCTGTACATGATAATAGTTCTATTTTAGTAGCTCCTTATCCAGTTCTTTTAGGTGTGACTTGTACAGTATTTAAAAATTGTGAGAGTCAAAACCCTGATAACATGGTTTTAATTAAGAAACCTGATAATGAAATCTGTTGGACTCCTATCTGCCCTAATGATGGTGGGGATGGTAAACAGCTAAGTCCAGTAATACCCATAACCAAGCATTTCTTGTTTACTCGCCGTAATAACCAAGCTCCGTCTGCCCAGTTGGGTGGAGCCGTTCGGCTAGTAGCTCCAAGCTGTCCGGGAGATACTCAAGCTGAGGTTTCGCACTTGATTTGTGATAGTTTTGAATGGGCTGTTCGAGCTGGTAGTGATAACGCAGATGGTTTAGCATTGGAGTTCGAAGGTTCCAGTGTTTCTGACAGTGTAGGTAATATTTATAAAACATTCTTTTTCACAAATCTAGCTCCAGGTGATACTCGTACTATCAGCTTTTTCAATTTTGATAATTCTGTGGCATTCACTGAAGATAATGCTGGTGGAAATGCCATTTATGTAGGTAAAATTAGTCCTCGTGGAGTTTGGATTTGGGTAGCTCGAGTATTCGACACTGATCCAGCTCCCGTTAGTGATCTCAGATCTCCAAATATTGATGTCGATTCAGATGATTATCTTTATATTTCCTTTGAAGTTGGTGGGGGGGATCTAAATGGTTTAAATAGTTTGACCTTTGTGAATTCGAATGGTATTACATTTGAACAATCATTCCTAGCTAATCCAGATCGTAACTTCTTCGTCACTAAAATTAATACTAGTGGAGCCTGGCTATGGGGTGGCGCAGCCACCGTCAATTCAATCAATAATAATACCTTAATTAATGAAGATTATCCTAGGAATAATGATCTTTCAGTAGATTGTGTCAATAACTATATTAATGTAGTCGGTACCACTGACCGAGAGGTTTTATACTTCTTTAATGCAGGTAATACTGGTGCCAGTCCAGATTTGATGTTGGATGGTCCAACCGGCTCTACAGGTGTTTTTGATATTTTCGCCGCCTCATTAGATAATAATGGTGATTGGAGATGGCGCGCTAGAGTCGGAGTCGACGTTTTAAATAGTTCAACTACCTCACCTACCGATTTAAATGAAGTTCAACCGAAAATTAGTACTGATTGTCATGGAAATAGTTATATAGTAGGTCAAGCAGAAACAGTTGGATTGGAATTTTTCAGTGATCCTGATAATCAAATTAATCCCTTTTTAGACAACCTTGTTTTTACTAATTTCAGTGGTTTGACCGGGCCTTTCATTTTCTCATCTAGAATTAATCAAAACGGTATTTGGACTGACGCCCAACCACTCTTACCTGATCCCGCAGGTTTTACGGGCACCTCAAATTTAACTACACCAGACGTGGCATCTGATTGTGATGGTAATATTTATTTGACAGGTATTTTCAATAATATTAGAATTAATTATACTATACAAAATGTTGAATATCACAGTGGCCTAACAGCTGGTAATATTAATTCTATTTTTAATAATAATAATAATCAATTTGATAATTCGGACTTTTTCATCTTTAAAAGCGATAGAAATCAGGGTTCAAATATCCCACAGTTTTCTGCTAAAATTGGTGGCGCATCTGATGAAAACATGCCATCAGTTAGCATTGACAGTCAAGGTCAAGCATATGTTGGTCTAGTAAGTACTTCTGAGCAAGTCCGGTTTTATAATAATAGTAATAATACTGGTATTGGTAATTCACAACCTAGTTTCTTTCGCAGTAATATGAGTTCTATCTCACAAAAATATATGGTAGTTGTGACCAATATTTCCTCTCAAGGAGCTTGGAATGACCGAGCTACTCTTCTAGTTACTAACGCTATTGATCCTCAATTGTCTTTTGATTGTGATGATAACTTGATTCTGACTATTACCGTCATCGCCGATGATCCAAATCCTACTCAATTTATTAACCCAGATATGACCGTTGCTTTTGCTGTTACTGTCTCTGATACAAGACAAACCATGACTGTCAAAATCGCTCGCGATCAGGTTGCTCAAACATTAGGGTTTTTAACTAGCTTGCCGGATATTGATAATCGGGTAACCGCTGAATTCCCTGGTAAACAAGTCAGTATACCCAACCAAAGTCTTGTGCCTAGTGCTAACTACTATTTAGATTGTTCTGGTTTAACCAGTAATTGCTGTTGTGGTCAACGTTTCATGGGTACTGCTTGTTCAGTTAGGGAAATTTTAGCACATAACGGACGACCATGTCAAAAATGTAGTTGCAAGCCTTAAAAATATTTTTTTTAAATTTTTAATTCCAAAAACGTTCTGGAATTAAAAATATATTAAAAGTTTTTTTTTTTAGTATATTGTCCGTAGGCTGGCGTCGTCTTAAAATACTTATGAAGTTTGGCAAAACTTCAATCAGCAACAACTTTTTTTTGACTTATAATCAAAATTCTAGAGGTTCGATTCCTCTATACGGAACTATACTCACAATTTTTAATTCTCTAATATATTCCAGAATTAAAAGTTTTTATATTTTGTTTATGATCCAATGTTATTTGGATAAATCTATTATATTTTTAACTTCAATTTGAATTCTCCTATAAGCTGTTATTTATTCAAAGCATTAACTACATCCATAAAAATATCCCGAATAGTATCATCATCATCAATATTAGCAGAGATTTGACGGCGAAATTTCATACGTTGGGCTTGAGTTAATTGACGACGTTTTGGCGTGGTTCTTCGGGCTGGGGATTTTCGTTTTTTGGGGGATTTACGTTTCTTCGGGCTAGTTTTCTTTTTAGGGATTGCCCAATAAAGATTACCTGCTTTGTTTTTCTTGAGTATCTTTTCATCTCCATCTTTATCCTTCATTATTAAACCGATGTTTTTCTTAAGTAATTTAGATGGTAAAGGAAGACCAGTTTTACCTACTTCGACAAGTTTTTTACCTACTTTGACAGCTTTAACCATGATTGTAAATTAATTAATATATAATAAATTAATATTTTAGATAATTAAACATATAATTATCTAAAAACTTTTTTTTAATATTACTATAAACCTATTAACTTATTCTTAATTAATGGCTTAAACCATGAGTCACTAAAATACGAGCAAATAATTCCTTAAATTTTCGTTCATGGCCCTTCTTTATTCCACCCTTTGGCGTCATTAAACTAGTCAAATTACGACGTAGGTCATCTTTTTGAGCCTTACTGACATATCGAGGGGCATAGAAATGAGTTGGTGTACCGCGACTCTTAGCAACTGATTTACGTTTAGGAGTCTTACGTTTAGGAGTCTTACGTTTAGGAGTCTTACGTTTAGGAGTCTTACGTTTAGGAGTCTTACGTTTAGGTGTCTTGCGTTTAGGAGTCTTACGTTTCTTTGGTGATTTGCGTTTTTTTGGTGTTTTACGCTTTGGTGTTTTGCGTTTTGGTGTTTTACGTTTTCCAGAACGACGTCTTGGAGATGACTTACGTTTTGGCGATGATTTACGTTTTGGACTTGCCTTAGAAGCACGAGCCCAGTAAAGAGCACCAGCCTTATTTTTTTTAAGTACACGTGTAATACCTTCCTTATCACGACGACGAAGACCGGCGTGTTTCTTCATATATGTAGATGGCAAAGGTAAGCCATATTGACCCATTTTCTTTTTAGTAGGAGATTTTCGAACCATCGTTGGCTTTATATAATAATTAAAGAGAAAAAAATACTAAGCTAAGTTTAACTCTCAAAATTGATATCTAAAATAGCCAGATAGTTTTCTAAATATTTTTTTCAGATCACCAAATTCTTATTTAACCCTAAAGTTTTTTTTTCATAAAATCCCCACGTTTTTTTATTTCCCTCATTTCACATCTTTTCCCTATTTAATTCCAAAATATTACCAATAATTACAAAGTTATAAATAAAAAAGTGGATCAATTTAAAAATTGACTTTACATTTAACACACATATAGGCGATTTTCATTTCTGTATTATAATGAAAATAAACATTCTCATATTTTTTATATTCTTTTTTGTTCTTCTCATCATTCGTCACACATTTTGGATTTGGACAAGATGGTTTATTCGTTCGTGGTAGAGACCTGTCATCACTCATATATATATTAATCTGGCGGTCAGGTATCTTATTAGTATTTGTCTTGGTAAAAAGAACGCCTCCTTTTTTAATATCTTCATCAGAAACAGGTTCATCATCTTTTTCGCAACTTTCACATTTATAATATAGTGTAGGCGTATTTTCAGTTTTCAGAAAAAAAGTGTATATATTAGTACAAACTGGACAAAATTTAACCATCCTAATATTTTATATTTTCATAAATATATAAGGAATCAATTTTTTATATCTTTATTTAGATTACTAGATATTTTATTGTCTTAAGATATACATTCTTCATGAATATTGATACCAACACTCTTATTCGCTTCGCCATTCGCGCCGTACTTTGGGGTTTAACTTACTATTTCGTTCGACGTGGTCTTAACCCTGAAATTACCGACTTGAGCAAATATCAATCAGATGCTTTTTATGGTTCATTAGCATCATTTGTTTCAGCTATACTCTTTTTACTGATAGATCAATCTCTATAAATTAAAAATAAATAAATAATATAAATAGATAAATCTCTATAATTAAATTAATATTAATTTTTACATATAAAAAATTAATATCATTGTTTTCTAATTATTTTTTAATCCTTCAAAGTTTTAAATTGCTTAATACTTCGTTCCCTAATATTTTAGATCTTTTCATACCGTGCTAAATTTTCTTTACAAAAAATATCTAGCATAAACTTTCAAGGGTTTAAATTGACTGAGAAAGAATACGAAAAAGACTGTTACTTATAATCACTTCATCTTGTGATTCATCACTACTCTCACTTTCGCTCTCACTTTCGCTTTCACTTACACTCTCATATTCATATTCGTAACTATAGGATTCTGATTCTGATTCTGTTTCATACTCTGTCTCCGTTTCACTTGGACTAGTTTCACTACTAGAACTACATGAGCTTGAAGATTCTTCTGACTCTTCAGCTTCTTCATCAAGCTGGGCATAACTACCAGTCTCAGTTTCGGATTCACTTTCATCTTCATTAGACATTTTGCTGACTAAGTTTAATTTCGGAATTAGCACTAATTCAAAGCGATCAATCAATTGATAACTATTATAAATGTATCCTTTAATCAATTTATAAAATTTAATTTTTTTATGGCCAGGATAAACTTCCACCTTATAAGAAGAATCTTCCTTAACTTGATTGAAAATTTCGTGTTTAATTATTTCAAACGCATAACTTTTTGAATAGCAATGTCCTAAAAGTTTTTTATTACGATAAATATTAACCGTGAATTTATTATTGTGAATCATTAGTTCTTGTTTTGGGAGGTCTAAAAATTCTACTCCCTTACCGAAAATATTAATTAATTCATCTTGTGATTCTTTATTTGAGTATTTCACTCCTTCTTGGTTTGTTATTTCTAGAGTATGTGACATATCTAAGTAAATATATAATTAATAAGGAAATTATTTTTGATATATTATCCTGAATGAAAAGGTAATACGAATTAATATAAGGTTAAAATTATTTCAATCTTACATTCTAAATAATTACTTCTCCTAAAACTTTTTTTTATCATGTTTTCATTATATCAAGCTCTTAGTGATAATCTCAGTCCCACTGATAATAGAGCCGATCAGCAACTTCTAACAGAAAATGGTGCTCCATCTTATTCTACTGTTTCAAATGGTAGAGTTGAGCTCTTTTTTAAAAGTGTTCGAGGTCTCTCAGGTTCTCAATTAGATCAGATGTTATTAAAATCGTGGAATGAGGATCCTCGTGACACGCTAAAATTAATTTTTCAAACTCGTGATTGTCGTGGAGGTAAAGGCGAAAAGACACTTTTTGTAGAAATGTGCAAATGGTTAGCTAATCAATCTCGTGATAATTTAAAATATAACTTGAAATTAATTCCTGAATATGGCTCTTGGTTAGACCTCGTCAAAATTGCTGAAGCTGTACCTGCCATTTCACCTACTTGCTTTAGTATACTCGCTGAACAACTTAAAAAAGATAAGTCAGCTATGGAAGCCGGAGAACCATGTACTTTAGCCGCTAAATGGGTACCATCAGAAGGTTCAAAATGGGACCGAAAAATCCAAGCTACTCATAAAATAGTAAAGTTTTTAGATATTAATAATAAACAACTACGTCAAAATTATTTAACACCCCTTCGTCAATATCTAAATATTGTTGAGCGTCTCATGTGTAATCGTGAATGGTCTGATATAGATTATAGCAAAGTTCCTGGACATGCTATGACTAAATTACGTAAAGCTTTCGCTCGCCACGATCCCAAAAGATTTACAGCTTGGCAAGAAGCCTTAGGTAAAGGGGAAGTGAAAGTAAATGCAAAAACTCTACATCCACACGAAATCATAAACAAATACAAACTAGAAAATAAATTCGATCAAGTCTTGGAATCTCAATGGAATGTTTTACAAAATGAATTAGCTTCTCTCGGTTGTCTACGTAAAACTCTCGTCCTTTCTGATGTTAGTGGTAGTATGACAGGTTTACCTATGGATGTCTCCATGGCCTTGGGTCTTCTAATTAGTTCCTTAGTAGAACCACCATTTCGCGATGGTATTATCACTTTTCATTCCGAACCTACTTTTCATCAAATCAAGGGAAAAACTTTATATGAACAGCTTAATAGCATTAAAAATATGTCTTGGGGTTACAATACTAACTTATCAGCTGTCTTCAAATTAATTTTAGAACGAGCCCGTCAACATGATTTACCACCAGAACAAATGCCCGAACGTCTAGTAATTCTTTCTGATATGCAATTTGACAGAGCAGATATGGGTTTCTTTAAAGGTACAAATTATGAATATCTAGTTAAAATGTATCGTAAACACAATTATAAAATACCTCAAATCATCTTTTGGAATTTACGAGCAAATACCGTTGATTTTCCTACACCTGGATCTCACATGAAAAATGTTTGCTTAATCGCCGGATTTAGTCCTACTGTCCTTAAAGCCCTTTTAAAATCTCCCATCATGACACCATATACTATAGTCCGCAGTACTATTGATGATTCTCGTTATGACTCAATTAAGTATTATTAATTATATATTATATGGAAAAAATACTTATATAACTCCCATCAAAGTAACAATAATTATATATTTTTTAGACCCTAACACTATTGTAAATAAGTATTGTTTTATTTTAAACTTTCAAGGGTGTATAATAAAACAAAATCAGAATATAAATTTGGTAAAAAAAAAACTATTACAAATTTATTTTAATCTTTACGCTCGGTAGAATATATGTCAACGATTCATAACTTTTAAGAGGATAGATAATATTTATTGTCTGCTAAATATATATGATTTCTTATTGTTCTATCTTTTTTGCTTTGATTCTCTTTTTTTCCTTTTATAATAGTTTTCGACTATTAAGAGTTACTCAGATTGAAAGTTTTTCCAATAATCATCCTGGTAGTAAGTTAGTTGGTAAAACTCCCTATTATAAAAAAGTTTATCAACCTGGTGAAGATGCTCCTTTCATTGGTACAAATCAATATAAAAACACTAATAATTATTATTATACCCCTTATGTAACTAATATCCCAAAACAATACCAGTCTATCTATCAAGCTAAAAATTTCTGGCCATTCTATACTCAAAATGGTGTTCACCCCGATAATCGATTAGCTTGGGTTAAAAATGCTCCTTACTTTGGTAAATATCATTTACCTGTAGTAACCGAGTGTCCTGATCGAATTCGTAATTTCGAATGGTTATTAACTAGTCAACCTGGGCCAAAGAAAGAGATTCCAAAAGGGATATCAACCGGTTGGGAAGTAAAAAATTGATTCATTTAAAATTATTTAATTATTTATTAATTAATTCATATGTCTTCTAAATATACTGCTGAACTCACAAACTTCCCTGATCATCCTTGGTTAGACTTAATTGTAAAAGGTTATTTAAAAAATAATGGACATAATGTTTATAAAACTATTGAAGCACATGTAAATACAGGAAAATGGAAGCAAATGCATGCTGGTGATGAATTACTATTGAAAGAAACCGAGGGAGAAAAATGGGTTAGGTGTTTAGTTGTGGCTAGACATGAAAAGCCAAGTTTTCGAGAATTGGCTCAAGAATATGGGCCATTTTTAGCACCTCATTTAAAAGGAAATGTGGATTTAATGGAAACTACTCACCTAGAAATTAATAATCAAATTAGGAAAAAAAACCCAGATTATTCTATTGATAAAATTATTAAAATAAATGGAGTCGTCGGAATTGAAATTAAGGTCTTAGAATATGAGGGATTTGGTTTTTAAAAGGAAAAAAGGGTGATTTTTAAACTATAAATATAACTTTGAATAATGAAGCATATTTAAGTTATAAAAATTGATCTTTTTGTAATAATATTAATTGATAGTCATAAATTAATATTATTTTTGAAATAAATGAATATAAATATTCCTACTAATGATTCTGGACTCCAAATTATTATTTGTTTAAAGCGCAAATTTACAGAAAAAAACATAGAAATTCCAATTAATGAAATAAAAATGAAAATTACTGATATTGACAAAGCATATCATATTCTAACAAATTATTATTCATTTATTAATAATAACCTAAATATATCTAATAATATGAATTCTTTTGGTGTTACCATCGATTATATTCATAAATCAAATATTATCAAACAATTAGTTTTTCGTAATATTAATTGGTTTTATATCACTGAAAAATATACTAAATATGCTAAAGTCTTGGTAAAATATCATCGTAGTTTAATTAGTAAAAATTTGAGGAATGGTGTAGAATTCAATAAATCTTTTTTTGACACCCATATGAATCACCTAACTTATCAAAATTATACTTTAAATTATTCAAATATTAAAGTACTGGGAACAAATTTTAATCATTTTAATAATAAGATAAAAATTCTTTATGAATTCAATATTGATCATAATATCTCAGATAAAATGTATAAAGATTATCCTCATACTCCTTGCATGCTTTATATTGAAACTATAATTAAGAAAATCGAGAACTCATATAGGCCTGTGATAATTGGATACAGAATTTTCAATAATAATTATTTATCATTATACGGTAGTTATTAATGGAAAAAACTATAAGTAAAAATTATTCCCAAATAATATAAAAATGTTTTAATTCACCTATATTTATTACTTTGTCACAAAAATAAATTGAAATAAAAATAGAAATAAATTAAATATTTATCTTAAATAAATTACACCTAATCAAATGTCTAGTTTGCCCATCAAAATTTTAACCACACCTGGTAAAGGAGGACATATCAGATATCTTTATCATCTAAGTGATATCCACATCCGAAATCAGACTAGACATCAGGAATATCGAACTGTTTTTGAACGATTATATTCTTCTTTACAAGAAGAACCTAAGGGTTTGATTATTATTACTGGTGATATTGTTCATAGCAAGTCTCAAATTTCTCCTCAGTTGATCATCGAAACTCGCGATTTTCTCACTAATTTGAGTAAAATTATGCCTACTCTTTTTATCGCTGGTAACCATGATCTTAATTTAGCTAATAAACAACTTCCTGATACATTAAGTAGTATTCTTCACAAAATGAATGTTCCTAATTTATATTATTTAAAAGAAAGTGGACTTTACCATTGGGGGCAGAATATATGTTTTGCTGTCATGTCCGTTTTTGATTATCCTTTGATTAAGGCTTCAAATATTCCAGGGACAGATCGGAAAAAAATAGGTTTGCTTCATGCTACATTAGATAAATCTAAGATTAGTTTAGTTGGTGGTCGTACCCATGAACTCGAAAGTGAAAAATACAAAGCTAATCAACTTAACAATTATGATGCTGTTTTACTCGGAGATATTCATTTACACCAATATCTTGATACTTCCAAACGAATTGCTTATGCTGGATCACTTATTCAACAAAATTTTGGTGAAAGATTAGGTGGACATGGTTACCTAAAATGGGATTTAGATTCAAATAATAGAAAAAATGAAATTGTTAGCGGACTTGTTGAAATTCCTAATGATTTTGGATATTTAAACTTAAATCTAGTCAATAATAATATTGATACCAATCTTCAATTTATTCAAAATCAAATTAAATTACCTACTTACCTTCGCGTTAAAATTCAAATTAAAGATAGTTTAGGGCGCTTGGAAACTGCTAAGAAAATCATTACTAGTCTCAGAAAAAATCATACTCTAGAAGAAACTATTATTATCCCTTTTACTCCACATTTAATTAATGAAAAGGCAAGTTTAGGAGAAGGATTCGAAAGTGAAAGTGAAGAAGATGATAAAGGTGATACTAATCTGGAAACAATAAAAATGGAATGGCAAAAATTAGATGGTCAACAAAAGTTTTTAACTGATTATTTACAAAACACAATTAATTTAGAAGATAAAAATACATCTCAAAAAACTACTAATAAACTACAATTAGAAAAAAACAAAAAAATCTTAATTGATCGTTTGATTGATTTACATTCTAAATTTCATCGAAAAAATGATACTTGCATTGATTATCATATGTATAATTGGAATTTAGTTTCCATGGAGTTCGAAAATTGTTTTTCTTATGCTGGTAATAATTTCATTGATTTTAGCAAATTTAGAGGTATCATCGGTATTTTTGGCCCTAATTTTTCAGGTAAAAGTAACTTATTAGATATTCTTTTATTTGGTCTATTTGATAAATGTAGTCGAGGAGATCGTAATGATATCTTAACCCAAGGACAAAATAATATGTTAATCAAAATTACTTTTAAAATAGGTGATCATTTATACCAAATCTCTCGTTCTGGTACTAAAAATAAAACTGGTAAAAATTATACTGTTAAAATTGATGTCCGATTTAAACGCTCTGATTTTGACCTTACTGGAGAAAATCGTCATAAAACTAACCAAAAAATTCAAGAATACATCGGATCTTATTCTGATTTTCTTTTAACTTCTTTAAAACTTCAAAATGGAGGTAATGGTGGTAGTGATTTAATTAGTTTAAAAAATAGTGAAAGGAAAGAACGTTTAGTACAATTATTACGATTGGAACTCTGGGATTCCTTTCATCAAACTGCCAATCAAGAATTAAGAGATTGCAAAAAAATGATAACTCTCTATGAAAAAGAAATTGCTAATATTAATAGTAAGGACTTAGAGAAAAAAATTAATCAAATTGAGGAAGAAATAGATCGTTATAATAGTGACAAAAAAAGAGTATCAGAAAAATTCACTAAATATTATTATCAAATTTCCGAATTGAAAAAATGTTATGAAGTTGTTGATCTTGAATTAGTACGTTTAGGCAAAAATTATGGTTATTTTGACATTGATCCTGATCATCATCAATCTATTGAACCACCTCCTGAGGTTTCTATTGATGACTTAGAGGAAATTAACACTCATATTCAACAAATACAGGGAAATATTACTACTTTACAAAGTCAACGTAAGGCTACTCGTTTTTCGGATTTACAACCCAAAATCGATGAACTTAAACAAAAAATTAATTATATTAAACAAGAATTAAAAGAACTTGGTGAATTACCTGAGGAAGAACATGAGGAAGGTCGTCAAATGTTAGAAGGTTATAATGATTTAGTACTTGAAGTCAGGGGATATAAACAAAAGATTAAAGAAATAGAAAGCAAATCTCAAAAATTATTAAAACTAGAATATGATCCTAAATGTAAATTTTGTATTAATAACGTTTTTGTAATTGATGCTAAACAATGTCAACAAAAATATGAAGAATTTACACAAAAATACCAATTAATGAATGAAAAACTTACAGTCTTAGAACAAATTAAAGCTTTTTTTGAAAAGGCAGATAAATTAAAAGTTTTAGAAGAAAGAATGCAAGAATATCTAGACGATTTTGATAATCATAAATTTAACGAAGATATTATTCATAAAAATGATATTCTACAAAAGGATTTAATCCTCGCTCAGAAAAAATATAATCATATCAAAAAAGCTATCAGATTATGGAATACTTGGCTACATTGCCAAAAACACCTTGATAATAAACGTTTAGATCATCAAATAGCCAAATTAGAAGAAAAAGTCAATAAATATGATCAAATGAAGAATCAAATTTCTGAAGAACTCATTCATCTTACTAGTCAAGTTAAATTTATGACTGAACAAAAGAAAAAATGGGATACTGCTGTCCAAGAATTAAATGCTTATCAAAAACAGAAAGAATTATTAGAAGTATATGGACAAGCAGTAGGTAAAGACGGAATACCAAAATTTATTTTAGAAAAAAGTCTACCAGATTTTGAGCGAATTGTTAATTTAATCCTCGAAAATATGGTTGACTTCCGAATTGAAATGGAAGTTGGTGATAAAAAATGGAATATCTATGTTATTTATCCTCATAAAAAATTAAATGTCGATCTATGTTCTGGTTACGAAAAATTTATGGTCGGATTAGCCACCAAAATCGGTCTTTTCCACTTAAGTCAAATGAGTAAACCCCGATTCATGATAATCGATGAAGGATTCGGTAATTTTGATCGAGACAATCTTGATAAATTAAGTCGTGTCTATCAATTTTTACGTAATAAGTACAAATTTGTTCTACTAATTAGTCATATTGATCAAATGAGATTCGAAGTTAATCAAACTCTTAACATTACTCTAAATCAAGATAACAAAATAGGTAGGGTCTCTCATGTCGATAATAGAGAAAAAGAAAGTAAAGCTGGAGAAATTCTCAAATTTGACTTTATTTATGACAAGTCTGATCATACAGAATCTCCTCAACCTATAACGAAAACAAACAATAATACTAATAAATCTAAACCAAAGATAACATTGAAAAAAGAAAATCCTGATACCAAAATAAAAAATACCCTTTCTTTAACTTTAAAATGATACCATCATCCACTTTTTTTATACATAATATCTTAACTTATTTTATATTATAGTTGATGCCATACAAATATTGTAAAAGTCTTTGATCTTCAATCTTCGATCAGATGGACGAAATTGTACTCAATTTCGTAAAGTGAAATAATAATGATTAAATAATTCAAAGATGAAAAATAAATGATATTCATAATTCATAATATCATTTATCTGATAACAAAATTCGCATTAAGTCTTTTTTTAATTTTTGAGGACTGCTTTTCTTTTTCTGAAATACTTTGATATATTTACCATGATCTATTTCTTTATAAATAGAATATCTACCTAAATTAATCAAAAAAACAGTTATTTTTCCCTCTTCTAAATTTTGTATTAATATTTCGTGAAATAGTCTTTTGCCTAAATTTTTTTTATAAGGTAAAAAGATTTGTTCATAAAAATATATACCTAAAGTAATTATCATTATTATTACTATTGGGTATATCGCCTCATTTTCAAATTTTGGTAAAGGTAAAGAATATATTCCTTGAACTATCAGTGAAATTATAGCTATTTTTAATAACAAATACCTAAAATTCATCATATTTTATCTTATAAATTACAAAAAGCTAATCAATTTTTTAGACCCATGGGGATATTATCTATTCTTCATTATCTGGACAAATATTATTTATTGAATGTGTTGCTGCTATTGAACCTCCTACCCATGACCAAAAATTAAAACCTATCAAAAATATAAAAGTAAAAAACAACCAATTACCCGTTATTATATTTAATATACCCACTATTGTCTTCTCTAATAATAAACCTATTATTGGTATACCACCCAATATTTTTGATACCACCATTAATAATCCTATACTCAATGGACCTGGTGGTAATAAACTTACAATTAATGGGTATATAATTATTAAAGGTGTACTAGAAACTATTATACTCACTATATTTGGATCTCCTATTAAAGACATTAAGGCAGGCCAAAGGGCATATTGCATTTGTTTAGTTACTGTAGTTTCAGCATCACATTTTTTGTTAAGGGCTCGCGGAACAGTCCAAAATGTTCCTATTAAAAAATTTACTATAAATAATACTATACCTCCTACTATAATTGCCAACCCACTCGGAGGAGCACCAAAGCCTTTAAATAAACTATTAATTATAAAACTAAAAATGAGGGCTATTGGCCCGGAAATGAAATGAAGTGATGCTTCACGAGTAGCTATCTTTGAAGTTTGAGAACCCATTAATTATAATTCTATCCAAAAATACTATATCATTAGAACAGATTATTTGTTAAGAATTTATCTCCTCTAGTTCTATCAAAAGTCCCATATATTTCCTAAATATGTAATATATTAGAGTACCAAATACTGTAAATACTATGAAATTTAAATCCCATAACTCTGGTCTCCAAAAATCTTTCTTTTCAAATGGATATTTTAACATCGGTAACGCCCCTAATGGATTAAAATGTGTTTTCCCATCTGACCAAGGTCGAAATAATATACCACCCATCCCCGGACTATATTCAATATAAATAAGAAATGTAAATAATGATAAAAATACCCCCTCAAAAATAATTAGTAAATCATCATTATTTTGTACAAATTTTGTAAAATTAGTAGATTCTATTATGCTGAATAATCTATTAATAAAGCTTTGACTTTTTATACAATTATTATTCTCTGTAATTTAATGCTTTAGATATATTATTATAAAGGATTTGTTTTACACAAAAATAAAATATTATATTTATTCAAATCATTTTACACAAAAATAAAATATTATATTTATTCAAATCATTTTACACAAAAATAAAATAAAATATTATATTTATTCAAATCATTTTACACCGGACCTATTTTTAAATATTAATCCTTTTTTCATTATTCACCTATCACATACAAAATTTACATTTTTTCTATTTATAAATCCTCTATAACATACTCTTTCTCCTTTTTTCCTCTGCGACCTTCTGATACCACAATTAGGTCTCCTTTCTTCTCAAATTTCACATGCAAACGTGATTTACCGCCTTCATCATCTAAAAGTTCACGGCCAAATTGTGCATATATAGATGTAATATCATTATGAGAACCTGGTTTATCAGGACCAATAATAATAACATAATTAGTACTAGTTGTTAGATCATCTAATTTTTCACTAAATTTAGTTTCAGGTACCTTATGAATCCAATCATTTCCATTACCACGTTTACGTATTTGAGAACCATGTGGTCTGCGATTCTTTGTTTGTTCCATCTTTACCAACTCTCCTTTTCTATTAAATTTATCTTTACGACGATATTCATCGTTATCGTATCGAACCATAGCTAAACGATCATCTTTAGCTACTCGAATAGTCTGATATTCCTCATTTAGAACACCATATTCGAGTTTTATACGTTTACCCTTAAATTTTACTTCAATCCAAGTACCATCAATAATGTTATGGTTTTGAAACAAAGTTTTAAATTTAGTGGCTAGTTTTTTATAATCAGGCATAATGACAATTTATCAAATGTTTTTCTTATATTATCGACAAAGAATAAAATAAAAAAAATAATATTATAACTTTCTATTTATAAAAAAAATAGTATAAAAATATTTTCCTTTTGTCATATTTAGTTACAAAAAATAATATAATACTTTGAGAAATAATAAAATAAATATCAATATTCATTTTATCGAAATAATAAAATAAAATAAAATAATAAAATAAAATATAATAAAATATAATAAAATATAATAATAATAAAATAATAAAATAATTAAATTATAATATATTTTATAATAAAATATAAATAATATAATAATTATTACAAAGTAATATTCAAAGTAATAATATAATAATAAAATAAAATAATAAAATAAAGTAAAATAATAAAATAATAAAATAATTAAATAAAAGTAATTATTACTTTGTTTTATTCAAGGTAATAATATAATTAAAATAATAGTAATTATTACTTTGTAAAATTCCAAGTAATAATATAATAATAAAAATTATAATAAAATAATAAAATAATAAAATTATTAAATAATAAAATAATTAAATAATAAAATAATTAAATAACAAAATAATAAAATAATAAAAAAATAAAATAATAAAATAATTAAATAATAAAATAATAAAATAATTAAATAATAAAATAATTAAATTAAAATATAAATAAAATTTATAATTACTTTGTTTTTTCACAAAGTAATTATTAATTACTGATTAACCTTTTTAATTCGGTATTTCTTCTTTTTTACTTCTCCAATTAATCTTATATCATCTGGATACATCTCTAGATATTTCAACGTATCTTTTGGATCACAAAAAATGAGGAAGCCATAACCCATATTGTAAGTTTGGAACATTTCATCATTATTCACTTGAGTTATAGATTGAAGCATTTTATAAAAGGGGGGCATTTCATTGATAATATGTGAATTCCATTTTATTTTTAGATTGTTGGGTAGAACGCGTTTTGGATTATCAATAAGACCCCCACCTGTTATATGACAAAGTCCACTAGGATAGAGTTGAGCTTGAGTGAAGTGTTTAAGAAAAGGATGATAATTACGGTGATTTCCACATAATTCTTTTTGATATTTTTTAATATGATTTTTGGTTAGCAAATCATCATCCATTAAACGATTTATTAGAGTATAACCATTTGTATGAAGACCATTTGATTTAATACCTAAAACATGATGGTTTTCTTTAATCATTTCTTTGACATAAATTGATTGTGCTGAGTCGTTTTTAATTTGACCCACTAAACAACCGACCAATTCTATACTATTTGGTTGATGAGTTTTCAATTCAGCTGTTTCACCCCCAATAAGAGAGGTTTCGGTTTCCTGACAAGCATCACTTATACCTTGGACGTAATATTGCAGGTCTTCAGCATCAAGTGTATGTGTACTAAAGTAATCAAGAAAGAAAAGGGGAGTTACATTTCGAGCCGTTACAATAATATCATTAAGATTTGCAAAAAAGACGTCACGTCCTAAATTATATAGCGCATCAGCTCTATTCATGACCCTAGGTAAAAATTTGGATTTTGTGCCAGTACCATCAATAGATGTGGTAAGAATAGGATCATTCATATTTTTGGTGATAGGAATACGAAAAAGACCACCAAATCCTCCGAAATTTCTGAAAACATTATCAGTATATGTTTTTTCTACATACTTTTTTATCAAATTTATTGAACGTTCCGCCTCATTTACATTTACACCTACAGATCCATAAGTAAAAGGCTCTAATTGAATATTTATTTGTTTACGATTAATAGGATTGTTCTTTTGAAAATATGAAACAAACTTGTTTCCTATATCAAAACGATAACGCAATTCTCCTTGAATCAGATGAAGTAATTCTCTACCTTTCTTTAATAAATTAAAATAATCCTCGTCTTGGACACAGACTGCTAATGTTCTGGAATGACCTGCCATTCTAATACTTTTATTATAAGGATCACTTGTACCTAAATACTTAACACTAGCGAAAATTAAATTATCTTTTATTTGTTTTTTACTTAGACGATCTAAATTTAACAATTGATCTGTTGGCATTTCTTTTCTTGAATTTGGATAAGTCAAAGGAACCAAATAATGAACCAAACAATGTTTATGAGAAAACTGTACTTTATTTGTCAAATCTAAAGTTAGTTCATTTTTGAGACTTGCTTCACATAAGTCAATTAAACTTGGATATTTTAAGGTTTCTAATATATTAATAGATTCAGGATCACCAAACCGAACATTATATTCAAGAATTTTTATGTGACCAGTTTTGGTTTTAAGATAACCACCAAATATAATACCTTGATATTTTTTAGGTAAACATTTCATCATTCTACTATTTAATCTTCTTATTAACCTTAAATCCTTCTCACTTAAAAATGGCAAAGAATTAGAAGCCAAACTTAAAGTACCCATCCCACCCGTGTTTGGACCTTGATCAAAATCATAAGCTTTTTTATGATCCTGTACAGGTGGAAAATGTAATAATGGATGTTCTGGATCTTCATCTGAAAGTGACATTAATGATATTTCTTCACCCTCTAAATACTCTTCTATTATCAAACCATTAGGGGATTTAATGATAGATGTTTCTGAGGAAGTCTCAGTCAATGTAGGTTTATCATTTTTTGTATTAAGAATCTGAGAACAAAATTCCAGTGCATCTGTAAAATCATCTAAACAATCCTTAAAAATTTTTACTCCCTTTCCACCACTTAACTGAGAAGGTTTTACGACAAACCGGAAATTGAACTCTTCAAAACTTTCCAGTATTTTATCTCTCAATTCTTTATAATCACCTTCAAATATTCTATGACGAGGCACATATTTCTTTAATAAAGAATCCTGGGTCATTAATTTACGACCATAAATTTTTGAACATTCCAATTTTGATAACGCCTCATTTGGACCTATACAAGGTATTTTTAATGATTCTAATACATCAACTACTCCATTAGCTAAAGGTTTTTCAGGTCCAATTATAGCCCAATTAGGTTTTTGAGACTCAGGAAGTGTTTGGATAGCTTGACTAATTTTAAGAGGGTCATTAATATCTAAAATTTGATAGAAGTTATTAATTTGAATTAGATCGCATTCTGAATTAATAAGTCTATCTATTCCAGGATTTAAATGAGTCCCAAATACCATTATCTGATATTCTTCAGTATTTAATTGAGTATTTAATTCTCTGGGTGAATTATTAGGGGTGATATTAATTTTTTTCCGAGTAAGCGCTCGAACAATAGCATGTTCCCGACCACCAGAACCAATAACCAAAATATACTTCATAATTGATATTATTTTTGTTATTCTGAATGTTTTTATATAAAAGATTAGTTTATTTTTAAGATATTAAATCAATAGTTCCTTTTTTATTTTTTTACACAACAATGCTATTTTTTTATCTAAATTGAGACACATTGAAAAATCTTCACACAAAATGCTTAATATAATCTCATCATTCAATAAATATTTTATTAATTCATTATCCTTATTTTTTATCCAACGCAAAAAATATAATGTTTTATCCTTTTTTCCTTCATCTTTGAAACTACTTCCTTGGGTTAAACCATATTTATTAAAGGTAATTTTAGTTTTCTTATAATTCAAATTTAGTTTTTTACTTAATAATTTCCTACTACTATCAAAACATAGAAATTTATTGTAATTAAAAACTACATATTTTTTTTCAGCTATGTGTTCATAATTATCTATCCAATATCTTATTGTTTCTTTATCTGTTTCATAATAATTTTCTTTACGATCAAGAGCCTTTTCACTTTCGATTCTACTACTAAATAAATTAAGTATATCCCTTAGTACTATACATTTATAAATTTTATTTGTATTTTTAAATAAACCCGCTATTTGATCAATTCGTTTAACTTTTTTATTTTCCATTGATAGAATTAATACTTTTATTTTTTTCTTTGACTTACCCATTAAAAAATCATTCATATCTCTTTGTTTTACTAAATTTATATTAATATTATTATTTAATTTTTGGCCGTATTTATTATCTGAACATACTGTATGATAATTTATTATTCTTTCCAGATTTAATTTTTTGTTACCTATCAAACCATGATATGTAGGTTTAATATTGTTAAGATAATAAACCTGATCCCCATCAAAACCAGAGATTAACCAAGATAAAAATAAATGATTTCCACTTCTCGCTAATCCATTTACTACATATAATCTCTCTATTTTATCATTATAAAACATATTACCTATAATATGTAATTTATATTAATTTACAATATTATTATAGTATTAATAATTAAATTACATATAAACCATCAAACAAAGAAGTTTCGAAGTTACCAATATCTTTATTAAGTATCTGGAAATTTTTTATCATCGGTTTTAAATCTTGATAAATTATTTGGTCCGCTCCCAATTCCTTTGCTATTTCTTTATAAGTCTTAAAACGCGATGCTATTAAAATACTGCTATCTGGAATATCTATTCCATATATGTTCTTATGTTTTATTGGAGGGGATATTGAAGCAATTGTAATTTCTTTGGCTTGACATTTTTCTTTGAATAATTTTACTATATACTGAAGAGTTGTTCCTCTAACTATTGAATCATCAACGATCATAACATGTTTATTTTTTAATTTTGAAATAGTGACTGGATTGGGTATCTCGAATTTTTCAGATACCGCTTTCACCCTTTCTTCTTGTGTTGGCAGAATAAAAGTTCTTGCTTTCGCGCGATCTTTCTTCAATGAAAGGGCTTCTAAATAAGGAATATTAAGAAATTTAGCAATTTCATGAGTGGCAGGACAACTAGTTTCAGGAACAGGTATAATATAATCAGGTAAATCATCAGTATGAAGATACATTTGAATTTTCTGAGCTAGGATTCTACCTAATAATTTCCTAGCTTTCATTACATTAATAGAATTAAAAGTGGAATCTGGATGAGCTAAATAGATGTATTCAAAAATACAGGGATGAAGTTTTCGTATTCCTTTTTTACATTGATAACTAATTGGAGGATAATTTGGACGCAATATCAAACATTCACCTGGTCTCACATCCCGATATGTTGTTTCTCTGTTATTCCCAAATACTGATATTTTTGATAAAGCTATGTCCTCAGATGCTATACCTTGTGCTTGAGATGAAGAAGCGTAAACTAAAGGTCGAATCCCATAAAGATCGCGAAACACAACTAATCCAAAATTATGGATCATTAAAACGCAAGAATAAGATCCTCTCAGAGTGTAAAATAGATTTTGAATGATTTCAAGGACTTCATTTGTAGTTATTTCACCTTTTTTTTCTTTTAATAAACTTTCTATCAAATTTAAAATGTAAATAGTGTCAGGAAGACATTCTTTTGATTCTACTTGCCCATTATGCACTAAACATAGATTCTTCGATTCGTTTATCAAAGGTTGGCTAGATCCATTTGTACATTCACCTTTAGTTTTATATCTAGTATGTCCCAAACCATAGTTAGAAGACTTATTTAACCTACTAAGTTTTTCTATAAATTTTTGATTGAGAACATCTTTTATCAATCCTTTCCCTTTTCCCAATATTATTTTATCAGGGCTATCTAAAGCTATTCCTGCACCATCATACCCTCGATGTTGTAATTGGATAAGAGATTCTTTGAGTAAAGAAGCACATGGGTTTAAAGAAGGAGATTGTTTATAATTATTTTGTTTTATGAGAAGAGCAGTAATACCACACATAAAGAGAAGAAATGTAAGATATCTTGGTGCTAGATAAAAATTTATTTTGATCTTACTGATATCACATAAATAATAAAAATAATTTATTTTTGAATATTATTATTGAAATCTTCTTAAATTTTATATATTCTTTTATGTTCATTTATTATTTCTATCAACATCAAGTTACCCAATTTACTACGAACGACCTTCTTATTAAATATTTTTATGTAATTATTGATGGACATAAATTGACTAATCTTGATATTAATAAATTAGAGGATATTTTAAATGCTCAACATTATTCTTTACCCCCTAAACATCATCATCATCAATATTATGAAATAGCAAGCAGAGCCGAAATGGTAAGTCCATGGTGTTCAAATGTATTGACTGTTTTACATCGTATGGGTTTTAAGGATATAGTAAGAATAGAGAAATCAATGTTATATCCAAAGGAATTATATTATTTGGAAAATGAGAATGAGAATAAAAATAAAAAAAAATTATTATTTGATCCTATGACACAGCAACTTTGTAACCATCCTGATAAAAATTTAAATCTTCACACATTGCTATTTGATAAAGGCAATATTGATAATACTCGTATTTATACTCCAAATCAATTGAACATTGCTAATTCGGAATTAAATTTGGGGTTTGATGTACAGGATTTGAATTATTACCGGGAGGTTTTTGCTAAACGTTCGTATTTGACTGATACAGAATTATCCGATTTAGCTCAATCAAATAGTGAACATTCTCGTCATTGGCTTTTTAACGGAATTCTTTGGGATCAAGAGAAAAATAAATATTTATCCCATAGTTTATTCGATTTAATCAAAAAACCTATCAAAGTTAACCCACGTAATAGTTTAATTGCTATGAAAGATAATTCTAGTGCTATTCTTGGCACTTGTGTTCCTCATTATCGATATAATTTTATAACTGGTTCTCTAGAAATTATATCTCTACAATCGTCTATTAAAGGTAAATGGCTACATCCTATTTTAACCGCTGAAACTCACAATTTTCCCACAGGTATTGCACCTCGACCTGGCTCTGCCACTGGAGTTGGAGGTAGAATCAGAGATATACAAGCTATGGGTCGGGGTGGACAAATGATTGCTGGTATAGGTGGTTATTCAGTAGGAAATATAAATATCTATGAATCCGAAGATAAATTAGAATATCCTCTACATACACCTTCTTATACTTTGATTCAAGCATCTGACGGTGCCAGTGATTATGGTAATAAAATAGGAGAGCCAATGATTCAAGGTTTCTGTCGATCATTTGGAAAAATTCTTCTCCGTCAAGGAGGTGAAAGTTTAAGATCTGAATACGTTAAACCCATCATGTTCAGTGCTGGTGTTGGACAAGTTTTTGATGAACATTTGATAAAAGATTATGGTCAATTAGGATACCTTATCGTTCGTTTAGGTGGTCCTGCTTATCGTATTGGAGTGGGTGGTGGTTCAGCATCATCTCATTCTCAAGAAGTTGATGGAGATGAGGGAGAGATGATGAGATTAAGAACGGCAGTACAACGTGATAATCCAGAAATGGAAAATCGTTTACAAAAAGTTTTAAGAACTTGTGTCGAACTTGGACATCTAAATCCTATCATTTCCATTCATGATCAAGGTGCTGGTGGTATGGGTAATGTCACCAAGGAAATTATTATGGATGCTACACCTCAAGATAAATGGAAATTGGCCGTTGATAAACATTTAGGTGGATTTATTTCTTTAAATAATGTTGTATCAGGAGATCCTACTTTGTCAGCTCGAGAATTATGGACTGCTGAATATCAAGAACAAAATACTATCTTAATTCATCCTAAAAATAGCAAATTAATTAAAGATATTTGTAAAAGAGAAGGTTGTCCAGTAGCATTTGTCGGAGTTCTAACAGATACTGGTAGATGTGAAGTATATGATTCATCAGTAGAGAATTATTTGGATCCTTCAGGAAACCCAGTAAATTTTAAATTAAAGGAAGTTTTGGGAAAAATGCCCCCCAAAAAATTTAATATGTCCAGTAAATTATGGGAAAATACAATAATAGCACCAAAAGAAAATCTAGTTAAAGTAATTGAAAATTTTGGATTTGGACTCAATAAAATGGAATTAAATGAAATACTTCAGAAAGTTTTTGGTCATCTTAGTGTTGGTTCTAAACGTTTTTTAACTAATAAAGTTGATCGCTCTGTTTCAGGAATGGTCGCTCAACAACAATGTATCGGACCTTTTCATACTCCCCTCAGTGATTATAGTTTAGTCGTTCATAGTTTGTTGAATAGTTTTTCAGGCATTAGACCTGGTATTGCAACAGCTGTTGGGGAACAACCTGTGAAAGGTTTATTAAATCCGAATAGGATGGTTGATCAGACGGTAGGTGAAATGTTAACAAATTTAGTATGGGTAAAATGGAGCAATTTCGAAGATATTAAATGTTCTGGGAATTGGATGTGGGAAAAATCTAATCCTGAAGAATGTTATGCCCTTTATTTAGCCGTCTCTAGAGTTTCCAATCTACTCTTAGACTTAGGAATTGCTATCGATGGTGGAAAAGATAGTCTTTCTATGTCTGCCAAAGTCAAAAATAACCAAGTTATCTCACCTAGAACTTTAGTTATGACTGCATATGTAACAGTACCTGATATTAATTGTCGAGTAACACCTGATTTAAAAAATATAGGTAACCATTTGATCTATATAGACTTGGGTTATGGTCAATATAGATTAGGAGGATCAATAGCTATTCAGCAATATTCCAAAAATAGTTTAGGAGACCAATGTCCTCGTATTGAATCGACTCAAGATTTTAAAAATATTTTACTTTCTATTCAGAAACTCTTATCTCGCGGTCTTATCCTATCAGGTCATGATCGATCTGATGGTGGTTTAATTACATCTTTAACTGAAATGGCCATTGCTAGTCCTTATGGTCTTAAGTTGGATTTAAGTGGCTTAGGAAATGGTGATTTATTCAGTGTTCTTTTTGCTGAAGAATTAGGTATGGTGATGGAAATCAAAAAAGAAGATGTCTCTACTGTAATAGGAGAATTAAAGAATAGTTCTTCAGTGGGAATTTATGATATAGGAATAGTAACAAAAGAACCAAAGTTAGATTTATCATATAAAACATTTCACTTTTCTCAAAAAATTTCAAAACTTCGTAGTTGGTGGGAAAAACCTAGTTATTTTATGGAATTACTACAATGTTCCGAAAAATGTGCCAAGGCTGAGTATCAAATGTTGTGTCATCCTGATTTACATCTTAAAATACCTCAACATCGGTTAGCACAAGGAATCCAAGAAAAATTAATGTCCTTTAATAAACTAAAGAAAAGAAGTCATTCTTTAATCTCTGATTCTAAACGAATCAAAGTTGCTATATTACGAGATATGGGTAGTAATGGTGATCGAGAAATGGCACATGCTTTTTATATGGCGGGTTTTGAACCTGTTGATATCACTATGACTGATTTAATTAATAATAAATATCAATTAGCTGAAGGAGAATTTAGAGGTTTGGTCTTCGTCGGTGGTTTTACTTTCGCTGATGCTTTAGGAGCAGGAAAGGCCTGGGCGTTAAGTATAAAAAAGAATGAGAAACTGTGGGATGATTTTCAAAAATTTAGACTACGGTCAGACACTTTTAGTTTAGGTGTCTGTAATGGTTGTCAATTGATGTCTGAATTGGGATGGATAAAAGGTAAATTTGTGAAGAATGAGAGTAATCGATTTGAAAGTCGTTTTTCAAATGTTCGAATCCGAAAAACCAATTCTATCATGTTGGAAGATATGGAAGATTCTGTCCTCGGTATTTGGGTTGCTCATGGAGAAGGTAAATATGTCGATTCATTTACTAACGATCACTCTTTGAAACCCAATGAAGTCTTATCTTATGTTGATGCTTCTGCTAAAATTACCATGCAATATCCCGAAAATCCCAATGGTAGTTTACGTGGTGTTGCTGGTATTTGTTCTGATGATGGTAGACATTTAGCTATGATGCCCCATCCTGAAAGATGTATCATGAAATGGCAAGTGCCTTGGATTGCACCCACCCTAAAAAATGAGCTTGTTAAAAGTGAATGGTATCCTTGGATACAGATGTTTAGGAATGCATATTTGTGGTGTTTGGAAGAATAAAATGAAAAAAAATTAATAACTTTGGAATAATAACATAAAAAAATAAAAATAAATAATATTAATATTCTATTATTATTTTTTATAATTAAATGAAACGAGCTTTAATTAGTGTTTCTGATAAAACTGGAGTTGTCGATCTCGCCCGTTATCTTTTCCTCAAAGATTTTTGTTTAATTAGTACGGGGGGTACTTATAATTTGTTAGTTGAATCATTTCCTGAACAGAAAAATAAGGGTCTTATTCAAAAAATTACTAGTCTCACTCATTTTCCGGAAATTTTGGGAGGTCGTGTCAAAACTTTACATCCTAATATTTATGGTGGTTTATTAGCCAGAGCCGATTCAGAACAACACATGACTGAGTTAGCAGATTGGGGTATTGGGAAGATTGATTTAGTATGTGTCAATTTATACCCTTTTCATCTAGCTAGTGCAGAAAAGCTAGGTCTCAAAGAAACTCAAGAATTAATTGATATTGGAGGGGTTTCTTTATTAAGAGCAGGAGCTAAAAATTTTCAAGATGTAATTGTTCTTTCTAGAGTCATCGATTATAAACCTTTTATGTATGTATATGATTTAGGTTTACTAGATGTTTCATCAGTCACTGGTTTGGCTTTTCGAAAAGAAATGTCTCAGCGAGCTTTCCAAATCACCTCTGCCTATGATAGAAGTATTCAAGCATATTTAGCAAGTTTTGATACAGATCGAGAAGTAAAAGAGGTATTGCGTAGTTATTCAAAATTAGATGATTTGAAATATGGTTGTAATCCTCATCAAACTCCCGCTTCTGTTTGGAATATCGATTCACTAAATGATAAACCATTCACTATTCTTAACGGTCAACCAGGCTATATCAATTATTTAGATGCTATTAATGCTTGGCAGTTAGTTAGTGAAGCTCGCGATCTATTCTGTTCTGAGAATCCAGAAAATGATAATTTGGCTATTGTCGCCAGTTTTAAACATACTTCTCCTGCTGGGGTTGCCGTACGTAAAACTTTAGCAGAAGCTTATATCACAGCACGAGATTCAGATCCCATGTCCAGTTTCGGTGATTTTGTAGCATTGTCACAAATCTGCGATTTTGATACTGCTAAATTAATTAAAATGGAAGTCTCTGATGGAATTGTTGCACCAGGTTATACTGATCAGGCTTTAGAAATTCTAAAAATGAAAAAGAAAGGAAAATATATCATTTTAAAAGCTAATCCATACTATCGAAATACTTCTGATGTAGAGTATAGAGAAATGTATGGCATTGCTTTATCACAACCTGTAAATAGAGCTGTGCTTGGATTTGATATTTTCTCAGGAGAAGAATTAACAAATACTGGGAAAAGAATTGGTACTGTTACCCAAAATAAAACTATTCCGATTGAAGCACAACACGATTTATTATTAGCTAATATTACCATGAAATATGCCCAGTCTAACAACATTGTATTAGCTTATCAAGGTCAAGTAATAGCTGTGGCCGCCGGACAACAAAGTCGAGTGGATTGTGTTAAATTAGCTTGCCGAAAACTTAGTATTTGGTGGGCTCGACGTCATCCATCTGTTACCTTGATCCATAAGAAATTTCGTACTGACATTGGACTTAAAAGAAATGATAGAGTCAATTGCATTATCCGCTATGTTGAAGGAGATTTTACTGATATCGAATATCAAGATTGGTGCAAAAAATTTACTGAAATACCTCCACCACTCACTCATTTACAAAAACATAATCATTTAGCTACATTAACTGGAGTTAGTATGGCATCTGATGCTTTCTTCCCCTTCCGCGATAACATTGATCATGCCTCTAAAGTTGGTGTTAGTTATGTCATACAACCAGGTGGTAGTATGGCAGATAAACAAGTAATTGAAGCTTGTAATCAATATAATATGACTATGGTATTCAGTGGAGTAAGGGTATTTACTCATTAAATAAAAAAATAATAACTTTGGAAAGCAAAGTTATTATAAACAATCATTTACAAAATTCTATATACATTATTAACTTTGGGAAAAAAATAACTTTGGAAAGCAAAGTTATTATAAACAATCATTTACAAAATTCTATATACATTATTAACTTTGGGAAAATAATAAAATATAAAATCCTTTGAATAGATTATTAATAATTTATAAAATATCCTTTTGAATAAAATAGATTATAAATCATTTATTAAAAAATTCTAAAAAATATATTTTGAATAAAATAGATTATAAATCATTTATTAAAAAATTCTAAAAATATATTTTGAATAAAATAGATTATAAATCATTTGAATAAAATAGATTATAAATCTTTTATTAAAAAATTCTAAAAATATATTTTGAATAAAATAGATTATAAATCATTTATAAAAAATAAAATATAAATAAAATATAAACATTATTACTTTGGAAAACAAAGTAATAATTAAAAAATTAAATATAAAATATAAACATTATTACTTTGTTTTCCAAAGTAATAATTAAAAAATTAAATATTTATAAAAATAAAAAAGTAAACATTATTAAAAAAATTCTATAAAATATATTTTGAATAAAATAGATTATAAATCATTTATTAAAAAATTCTAAAAATATATTTTGAATAAAATAGATTATAAATCATTTATTAAAAAATTCTAAAAATATATTTTGAATAAAATAGATTATAAATCATTTATAA
>Ga0209943_1000177_pt1 | contig 44182 bp, 28 predicted proteins | sample SalPonR1_B_D2_MG_FD_185698 | JGI IMG/M metagenome (GOLD analysis project Ga0209943, IMG submission 185698) | Salt pond soil microbial communities from South San Francisco under conditions of wetland restoration - Salt Pond MetaG R1_B_D2_MG... ... | reverse complement strand
ACCCAGTGCCGTCATTTTTGCGGATCCGGATAGTATATTTGATTGTACCGTTCGGACGATAACTCTTTCGACGGATCCGGAAGAGAATGTGATCTACTCCTGGCAAGGTCCTGAGGTGGCTTCTACAGGGCCTAGTGTGAATGTATTTAATTCTGGTGTGATCACCATGCTGGCTGTGGATACGATCAGTTTGTGCTCCGACACCGCAAGTATAAACCTGGAAGATTTTGATGACTTCCCCCGAATATCTATAGCCCCACCACAGGAATTAAACTGTGTAGATTCTGTCGTTTTATTGGATGCATCAGAATCATATTTTGCAGATGAGATTATATACGAGTGGTTTAATGAAGCGGGAGAATTAATATTATCTGATACCAATCAAATCGAGGTGACAGAAGCGGGTTGGTACGTATTTAGATCGACGGATGCCGGAAACGATTGTGTGAATGAAGACTCTGTTTTAGTCACGGCAAATTTTGCAGTTTTAGATATAAGCATAGTGGGAGACACGAATCTTCCATGCGGGGTTAATGAGGGAGTTCTTGATGTAGAAGTCAATGGGAGTCTTTCCCCTTTATCTACTCGGTGGTCAACAGTTAATGGAGAAATTCTTTCTGATCCGAATGCAGCGTCAGTCGAATTTATGGGGGAAGGAGACTACAGCGTAGACCTCGTTCATCCGGAGTCATTTTGCCCGAGTTCCACTTCGGTAAATGTATCCGCTTCCGGTGACCTTTCGCTGGGAAATATCCTTGTAGACAGTATCATTTGTTTTGGTGATGAAGGGCGCATTCAAGTAGAAAGTGTGGAGGGTACGCCGCCTATCGAATTGCGTTTGAATGATAATTTGATCGAGATCGGAGAGTGGATACCCAATTTGCCTGCTGGAGAATATATAATAGAGGCTGAAGACGCGAATGGCTGCCGGGCAGAGACGCGGGTGACTTTGGCTGAGGGTGTTCCCATCGAGATCAGTTTGGAGCCATTGAGTGCGAATGTTGATGAGGGGGAGACCGTAAGGGTAGAAGTTCAGACGAATTTAGAAGAGGATGAGATCGCAAGTGTTCTCTGGGCTCCGCCGACGAATTTAAGTTGTTCGGATTGCCTGAGTACGACAGTTACGGCCATTTCAGATGAAGAATACGAGGTGACCATCACAGATATTAGAGGATGTTTTGCCACAGCCATCTTCCGGCTCTTGGTTCGTTCCCCCCAAATCAATATTTTCATACCTAATATCTTTACACCGAATGGGGATGGTGTAAACGATGGGTTTACTTTGTTTACGGACAGCCAATTGAATATTGATCGACTATTGATATTTGATCGATGGGGCAATATGATGTTTGAGGAGCGCAATGTGCCTCCAAATGATCCCGATTTAGGATGGGACGGTCGCTTTAAAGGTCAGCGGGTTAACCCAGGAGTGTATGTGTACTCATTCCATGTCTCCTTTCCTGATGGAACAAAAGAAATTATTCACGGCGATATTACTGTAAATAGATAATGGTTATGATGCAAAAAGGGATTTTAACTCTATGGTTTTTACTTTTAACTTTATTGCATGGATGGTCACAGAACCAGCAAATTTGGGAATTTAATAGTTTCCAGAAAATAGATCAAAGCATCCAGTCCATAGCTATTAGTCCAGCAAGTCTAGATTCGACTCGCTTGGTAGAAATTCGAAAGGAAGTCTCTAATGGAGTTCTGTTTAATATTAGTGAAGAGTGGAAGAAGGGAGTTTTAGCCTCAAAGCCAAATAAGCTGTCTATTTCTTTGCTTTCTCCAGATGGAGAACAAATTGAATTAGAATTGACCCGGGTAGCTGGTGCACTTGACCGCGCTCAAATCCGTGTTGCCTCATCAAACATTCAAGTTGATGCATCTTCCTCAGTTCACTATAAAGGGAAGGTTAAGAATAAGTTGGGGTCCAGTGCCGGCATATCGATTCTACAGAATGAGGTGATGGGTATTTTTTTCTGGGATGGCCAAAGTTACACTTTGGGAAAACTAAAGAAGAGTGATTCAGCGGAGAAAACTCACATTTTTTACCGAAATAATGACCTGCTTTTAGATTTTCCTGACATCTGTCATATAACAGAGGCTCATCATATGTCAGCTAAAAAGCCAAGTCGCCCCGAATCATCAAGCTCGGATAATTGTGTGCATATGTATTTTGAAGTTACCCATGACATCTACCTGGACAAAGGAGACTTGAATTCTACTTTGGATTATATAAACGGCGCATTGTCTCAGGTGAAAATCTTGTATGAAAACGAAGAGATAAATTGGGAAATAAGTGAAATTTTAGTGTGGGATGTACCCGATCCTTATGATGGACCAAGCAGTGGTGATTACTTAGTTCAATTTAGAAATGAACTCGACGGAAATTATAATGGCGATTTAGCCGCACTCCTTGGGTACGGAGGAGGAGGTGGAGTAGCCTATGTAGACGTATTATGTAATAATTATTGGGGTGTTTCATACAGCGGTATTGGTTCCTCTTATAACGATGTACCTCAATATAGTTGGACCATTATGGTGATTTCTCATGAGATCGGTCATAATATAGGCTCACCTCATACTCACGCCTGTTTTTGGAATGGGGATGATACAATGATTGATGGCTGCGGCGGGTCAAACCAGAATTGTCCACTTGGTCCCATACCACCCTCAGGAGGAACAATTATGAGTTACTGTCACGGCAATAGCGTTGGGATTGACTTGGGTGAGGGTTTTCATCCGCAAGTGGTTGACTTATTTGAAGATGAAATAGGTAATGCATCCTGTCTGGGACCCTGTGAATCAACGATCCCCAACTCAGATTTTGGAGTAGTTGAAACTCAACTCTGTACAGGCAGTTCTGTTCAATTTTACAGTTTGGCGTCCCAAAATACCACAGAATGGAATTGGATTTTTCCGGGAGGAAGTCCCTCAAGTAGTACTGAAGAAAACCCAATTGTTACTTATGAAAACTCTGGCACCTATGATGCCATTTTAGAGGTGGCCTCATCTGCCGGTCAAACAGACGAGTTGGTTAAGGCCGATTATATTTCCGTAGACAATAATGGAAGCGAGGTAAAGATTTATCAAGATTTTGAAAATGGAATGGGAGATTATGTGACAAATAATTCATCCGGCGTGGGATTTGAAATCACCTCGAATGGATCTGGTAGCACCTATGGTTTGTCTTCTTTATGGTTAGATAATTATAATAATTCAAATGGAAGCTTTGATGATTTGAAGAGTCCCTTATTTAGTCTTCTTTCCTATAATTCTGCAACCTTATTCATAGATTATGCGGTGACTCGACGTAATAATGTTAGTGACTCATTGGTCATTTATGCTTCCAGAGATGGAGGCTCAACTTTTGAACATGTGGCAGGCTTTTTTGAGGATGGTTCTGGGACTTATTCGACTCATTTGAATACTAATGACGAATTTATACCCCAGACTGGAGAGCATTGGTGCTTAAGTGGACCGGGGAATGCTTGTTTGGAAATCGACTTAAGCTCTTTTGCACGCGAGGATAATGTTCAATTACTAATTCGAAACAAGCATTTTGGCGGCAATAACTTATTTATTGATCGTTTATGGGTGCAAACCGACTGTTATGACTTAGATGCTCCTAATGCAGATTTTAGTGCTAACTTTATTGAGGGCTGTGAAGGTATGGTCGTGGACTTTACAGATTTGTCTACTGAGTTTCCGCAATCTCACGATTGGATTTTTGATGGTGGGGTGCCCAATAACTCTTCTGATCCCAATCCTACCATTATTTATGACGAACCGGGAGAATATGCTGTTACGCTTTCAGTAAGCAATCCAGAGGGTACAGATACCGAAACCAAAATTGGATATATTACAGTGGGTGAGGAGCCTACGGCTGATTTTGAATTTGATGTTTCAGAGCGGACCGTTGAATTCTCCTACATCGGTGAACGAGGGGAAACGTTCGATTGGACGTTTGGTGATGGGAACGGATCAACAGAAGAGAATCCTACTCATACCTATCTCGAGGGCGGAGAATATATTGTCGAATTAACAGTAGCGAATGCCTGTGGAACCGCGACTTCAGAATTGCTAGTCGTTTTATCGACCTTGCCGATGGCAGAAATTGATATTTCATCCACCCAGGTTTGTGTGTCTTCAATGGTCTTTTTCGATGCTAACGGAAGCAGTAACGCAGATGAATATTATTGGGAGTTTGAGGGAGGATCACCTTCAACTTCTACAAATGATACTGTCAATGTAACCTATTCTGAGGCTGGGCATTACGATGTAACATTAATAGCTTCTAATGAGAATGGTGACGATACCATATATTATGAAAACTACATTTCTGTGGATACAATTCCCTTCGCAGAGTTTAGTGCGCTTATTGATGATCTCACAGCTTCATTTCAAAATTTATCTCAAGATTACACAGATGTGTTATGGGATTTTGGAGATGGCAATACCTCCTCATCAGAAAACCCTGTTCACGAGTACGCACAAGAGGGAGTCTATGAGGTTGAGTTATTAGCAATAAATCAGTGTGATACCTCTAATTTTTCTTTGAGTATAGAGGTTTTTACGCTACCCACTTCGGATTTTTCAGCAAGTGTAACAGAAGGCTGTGCAGATTTGGTCGTCAAGTTTCAAAATAGCTCAACTGAGAACGCGTTAGATTTTCAATGGTTTTTCCCCGGGGCTGATCCAGAGGTTTCATTTGAGGAGAATCCTGAAGTCATCTATTTTGCTCCTGGTTTGCATCCAGTTACTTTAATTGTTTCAAATCCGTCAGGTTCTGATACTCTAGTGATTGAAGAATTTATTAATATTTATCCATCACCTCAGCCCTTTTTTGATTATGTTGTAGATAGCCTAACGATAAGCTTTGAGGATTTATCGAACTATGTAGACCGATATTATTGGGACTTTGGAGATGGAGAATCCGACACCATTGCACAACCTTCCCATACCTATGATGTAGACAGTAGTTATGAAATCACTTTAATGGGAATGAATGATTGTGATACTGTATGGATAACCCGAACTGTAGGTACAGAAGGATTGCCGCAAGCTAATTTCAAAGTGTTAGGCGAACGACTGGGATGTGTCCCTATGACTGTTGAGCTAAATAATGAAACAGCTGGAGATGGTATTGAGTATCAGTGGATATTTCCAGGTGGAAGCCCGGATAGTTCAGATGCAGCAAATCCTTCAGTCACTTATGACAGCGCAGGAATTTACCCCATTACGCTAATTGCATATAATGACAATGGTTCAAATCAATTTACACTTCAAAATGCGATTCATGTCATCGAATTGCCTTCTTCAAGTTTTATAGCCTCTTCCCAGTCCGATTACACCTATGCTTTCGAAAGTGAGATAGAAGGAGAGGAAATCTCCAACATACAGTGGTTTTTTGGAGATGGAAGTGGGTCGAGTGAAGAAAACCCCTCGCATACCTTTGGAGCAGATGGTGTGTATGATGTGATGCTCGTAGTTTCAAATTTTTGTGGGAATGATACTTCCAAGCAAACACTACAAATACAAACGACTAGTGTGACTTCATTTGAGGAGGAATCCATACAAGTGTATCCTAACCCCGCAAATGAGCGGGTTTATATTTCTCCATGGCCTGTAGAAGCAAGAATTGAAATTCATAACAGCTTAGGTTCGATTAAAGAGATTTGGAGGCCGAGTATAACTGATCAGTACCTATCTGTGAATAGACTACCTGGTGGAATGTACTTTATACACATTATTCGAGATCGGGATCGAATTATCGCGCCTCTTATTATTCAACGATAAGAGATTTAGTCTAATTCGAAAATTCATTTTATACCGATATTTTATTCAACAAAATATGGTCTGTATATGTAAATAGTTTGAGCTATTCTATACATGAGTTGAACATGATTATACTTTTTGAGTTAGATAACTAATAAGCTTGAAAAAGATGTTCTTGCTTCGAAATAATTGACAAGCTTTCATAATTATGTGTTGCTCAGATTTCTTGATAGTAAGATGTATTGCAATCCCAGCAAAAGATTATGAAGTTACTGTTGTCAATTAACATTTGGTTCAATTTTCGGTTTTTCGACTTTTGGTCTGTCTACTGAAAATTAATATCTTTAGGGACTACATGTTGACTGGAGATGGAGAGTATGAGGTATTAAATTCTTCATTGGTAGACTATTGATTATTGACCGAATGGTGTCTGGTATTTAAAACCAAATCGCACCTCCAAATGGTCTTTATTCTGAATAGAATGCAAGTTCCAATATGTAAAAGACAAAACAAGGATTGTTTATGTTTTCTTTCCTAATGAGACAAAATATATTAATCACGGCGATATCAATGTAAACGGATAAAGGATATGATGCAAAAGGGGATTTCAATAATAGGTTTTTTACTTCTCACTTTTTTTTATGGATGGTCACAGAATCAGGGAATTCAGGAATCAGATATGTTCCAGAAAATAGATCAAGATAACCTGTCCAAAGCCATTAGTCCAGCAAGTCTGGATTCTACCCGTCTGGATGAAATTCGAAAAGAAGTCTCCAATGGAGTTCTGTTTAAAATTAATAAAGAGTGGAAGAGTGGTGTTTTAGCCTCAAAACCAAAAAGCTTGTCTTTTTCCCTGCTTTCTCCAGAGGGAGAGAAAATTGATTTAGAATTGACTCGGACAGCTGGTGCGCTTGACCGCACTCAAATTCGCATTGCGTCATCTAATCTTCAAGTAGATGCTTCTTCTTCAGTCCATTATAAGGGTAATGTCAAGAATAAGCCGGGTTCGAGGGTCGGCATTTCAATACTACAAAATGAGATAATGGGTGTTTTTTTCTGGGATGGTCATAGCTACACTTTAGGAAAACTTAAGAAAAGCAAGTCAGCTGAGAATGCGCATATCTTTTATCGAAATAATGACTTACTCTTGGATTTTCCTGACTTATGTCACGTCACTGAGAATCACAATATTGGGAACAAGACACAATCCAATTCAGAGTCTGCAAATTCTGATAATTGTGTGAAAATGTATTTCGAGGTAACTCATGATATTTACCTGGACAAGGGCGATTTAACTTCCACCCTAGATTATATCAATGGTGCTTTATCCCAGGTGAAAATTTTGTATGAAAATGAAGAAATAAATTGGGAAGTAAGTGAAATTTTAGTTTGGGATGTGCCTGATCCTTATGATGGACCGAATAGTGGTGATTATTTGGTACAGTTTCGGAATGAATTGGATGGAAACTACAATGGCGACCTGGCTGCTTTACTTGGATATGGAGGAGGAGGTGGGGTAGCCTACCTAGATGTCTTGTGCAATAATTATTGGGGTGTGTCTTATAGCGGTATAGGTTCATCTTATAATGATGTACCTGAATATAGTTGGACAATTATGGTTATCTCTCATGAAATAGGACACAATATCGGCTCTCCACACACCCACGCTTGTGTCTGGAATGGAAATGATACTCCGATTGATGGTTGTGGTCCTGAGGCGGGCTACTCTGAGGGCTGTGACGGTCCTTTGCCATCCCAAGGGACTGTAATGAGTTATTGCCACCTCCTTGGTGGCGTAGGTATTGACTTGGGGGAGGGCTTCCATCCCCAGGTGGCTGATTTATTTATGGATGAAGTGAGTAACGCTTCTTGCTTAGATGTTTGTGACTCAGATATTCCTACCTCCGACTTTGGTGTTGTGGAAACGCAATTATGTGAAGAGACCACTGTTCAGTTTTATAGCCTCGCTTCGGAAAATACAGCTGAATGGGAGTGGCTTTTCCCAGGCGGCACACCATCCAGTAGTACTGAGGAAAACCCAGTTGTTACCTATAACAATCCTGGAAATTATGACGTGACACTTGAGGTTACATCTGGTGCTGGGGAAACGGATGAACTGGTGATGACTGATTTTATTTCAGTAAATAATAACGGGAATGAAATTCTCATTTATCAAGACTTCGAAAATGGGATTGGAGACTACATTGTAGATAATCCCGGAGGTCCCGGATTTGAGATTACAACGTCAACGTCCGGAAGCACTTACGGAGAATCGGCATTATGGATTGATAATCATAGTAATTCTAATGGAGCCTTTGATGATCTTTTAAGTCCTACCTTTAGTTTGTTGGCTTATAATTCAGCGACCTTATTCATTGATTATGCAGTTACCCGGAGAAATAACATTAGTGATTCTCTGGTCGTCTACGCTTCAAGGGACGGTGGAAGTACTTTCGAATGGGTTGTCGGATTCTTTGAAAATGGTAGTGGAACGTACGCTACTCATTTTAATACCGGATCACCCTTTATTCCTGAAAATGCAGATGAGTGGTGTTTGGAAGCACCAGGGAGTTCTTGCTTAGCCATTGATTTAAGTGATTTTGCTCGAGAAGACGATGTACAGTTGCGCATTCGGAATAAGCATTTGGGCGGTAATAATTTATATATTGATAGATTGTGGGTACAGACCGATTGCTATGACCTAGCACCGCCTACAGCGGATTTTGCCGCGTCTCCAATCGAAGGATGTGCATCAATGATCGTTGACTTTACAGACCTATCCACAGAATTTCCCCAATCCTACGATTGGATTTTTGATGGTGGAATTCCGGGCACCTCATCCGAGCCGAATCCCACTGTAGTTTATGATGAACCGGGTGAATACGCCGTTACTTTAACAGTAACAAATCCAGAAGGCACAGACACGGAGACTAAGATTAATTATATTGTTGTCGATGATGAGCCCACCGCTGACTTTGATGTCAGTATTACAGATCGAACTGTTGATTTGACATACACAGGAAATCGGGGAACCTCATTCGATTGGTCATTTGGGGATGGCAATAGTTCTACAGAAGAAAACCCATCACATACCTATTCTGAGGATGGAGAGTATACTATTGAGCTCACCGTTTCAAATGATTGCGGTACAGCCACGTCTGATGTTCTTGTTGAGATTGCAACATTTCCTGCAGCTAGCGTTGAGGTTATTCCAACTGAAGGGTGTGAGCCCCTTTCTGTATTTTTTGATGCTAGCGAGTCGACCAACGTGGATGATTATTATTGGGAATTTGATGGAGGAAACCCTTCAACATCAACAAATGATACGGTTTCTGTTACCTATTCTGATCCAGGCGTGTATGATGTATTATTTATAGCCTCCAACGAAAATGGTGATGATACTATTTCTTTAGAAAATTATATTACGGTGGATCCACTTCCGGAAGCGGAATTTAGTACAGGGGTAAATGGTCTCACTGTAACCTTTTTTAATTTATCTCAGGACTATACTGATGTTTTTTGGGACTTTGGAGATGGGCAGACTACCAGTCAAAATTCGCCTGAGCATACCTACGATGACGTTGGCACATACACTGTTGAGCTCGTTGCAAGTAATGGGTGTGGAGCAGATACATTCTCACTTGAGTTAGAACTCTATGTCCCAGTCCAAATTAGCTTCTCGGGTAACCCCATTTCAGGATGTGCCACATTGGGGGTCCAATTTACAAATAGCACCTTGTACGCTGACTCCGTCCAATGGAATTTCGAGGGTGGCAATCCTTCTACTTCATTCGATTTCGAGCCTTTTGTTTTCTATGAAAATGAAGGTGCGTTTGATGTTGAAATTATTGCCTGGAATGCTTCATTTTCCGACACCTTATTACTAGAAGATTATATTGAGGTCGATGGGCCACCAGTGGCTGGGTTTTCATTCTTTCTGGATCATCCTACTGTTGAATTCACGAATACATCAACTAGTGGAAATACCTATTCCTGGGATTTTGGTGATGGAAATAATTCAACAGAGGAAAACCCAGTTCACGAGTATCAGTCGGATGGGGTGTATACAGTTGTCCTGACAGTTACGAATGATTGTGGGTCCGATGAGTTTATTCAAGAAATCACGATCACGACAGATCCCGTGGCGAACTTCTCAGCGGATCCGGTAGAGGGCTGTCCAGGGCTTAATGTTCAATTTTCAGATCAATCTTCTTCTAACGTAGTCGAATGGTCCTGGAATTTTGAGGGTGGCACCCCTTTGAGTTCCTCGGAGCAGAACCCTGTTGTAACTTATTCTACATCAGGTACTTTTGATGTTACCTTGATAGTCAGCTCATCTTCTGGGAATGATACTTTAGTCTTTACAGACTTTATTACCATCAACCCATTACCAGAGGCTGACTTCAATTATAATGTATTTGAAAGACAAGTGACCTTTGAAAATACTTCCAGCAGCAGTGATACCTATGAGTGGGATTTTGGAGATGGAAGCTCATCGTCTCAGGAGAGCCCATTGCATGAATATGATATGGATGGAACCTACAATGTGAGGCTGATTGCCTCAAATGACTGTGGTGCTGATACTATTTCCTATAATATTGATGTATTTACTCTTCCTACGGCAGCTTTTTCTTCGAATGTTCAATCAGGGTGTATCCCTTTCGAAGTGGAATACACGAATTTATCTTCCGATAATTCAACGAGTTGGTATTGGGTATTTGAAGGGGGACAACCCGAAACCTCTACAGAGCAAAATCCGATAGTAAGCTATGCGGTCCCAGGTTGGCATGAGGTGACCTTAATTGCCACTTCCGGAGCAGGAAGTGACACACTTACATTGATGGAATATGTAGAGGCTAAACCCGAACCTATTGCGGCTTTTTCCTATGATTTGTCAGGTAGACTGGTTTCATTTATTAATGACTCTGAATACGGGGAAGATTATATATGGTCCTTTGGTGATGGAGAAATGTCGACTGAAGTTGAGCCGGATCACGAGTATGCATCGGATGGCATTTATGAAGTTGAATTGTGGGCTATGAACGATTGCGACACTCAGATTGTCGAAACTGAAATTGCAGTGTTCACTCAACCATCTGCTGAGTTTTCAGTTGTTGAAAACAGTGGGTGCCCCTCCTTTACGACTGTATTTGAAAACCTATCCAGTCCTAATGCCACCTCCTATCAATGGGAGTTTCCTGGCGGGCAACCAGAGACTTCAACAGAAGAAAACCCGGAAGTGACCTATGAATCTTCAGGAGTGTATAATGTTATATTAATTGCTCAGAACCCGGCAGGATCCGATACGCTGGAAATAGAGCAGTTTATCGAAGTCTTTAATCTTCCCGAACCCGGTTTTGACTACCTGGTAGATAGTCTGACGATTGAATTTTCAAACACCTCATTACATGCTGACTCTTACATTTGGGATTTTGGAGATGGACAGACAGATACTTCAGAGCATCCGATTCATACTTATGATATCGATAGCAGCTATCAAGTGACTTTATTTGCTATTAATAATTGCGATACCCTTGCGTTAACTCGAGAGGTTGGAACAGGGGGATTGCCACAAGCTCAATTTCAAATTATAGGGGAAAGGCTCGGATGTGTGCCTTATACCGTAGAGCTTGAAAATATGACGGACGGATTCGTTACTGATTATCAGTGGCTTTTCCCTGGCGGAAGCCCCGATAGTTCTCAGGCGGAGCAGCCAATTGTCACTTATGACAGTGCCGGAGTTTACTCCATAACCCTTATTGCCTACAATGCAAATGGTTCAAACCAATATACTTTGCAAAACGCAGTTCGCGTAATAGAGTCTCCTTCCGTAAGTTTTAGTTTTGATGCTGAATCAAACTTCACATACGCATTCGAGAGCGAAGTGATCGGGGAGGAAATTTCCGAATTCAATTGGGATTTTGGTGATGGTAATACCTCTAGTTTGGAGAATCCCACTCATACTTATAGCTCGAATGGCACGTACGAGGTTATTCTGACTGTCTCAAATATCTGCGGCACGGATACATCTCGCCAACTGATTGAAATTGTAAGTACAAGTATAGATCGGGTAGCGAAAAAAGATATTCAGGTTTATCCCAACCCGGCCAGGGATAGAGTATTTATTTCTCCCTGGCCTGAGGGTTCTCGAATAGAGGTTCAAAATAGCCTGGGAGGAACAGTGCTTCTGAGAGATGCTATGGATGGCCCACGTTTTCTAAGAATGGATAGGTTTTCTTCAGGTATGTACTTTATTCATATCAGTACCGAAAAAGATCGCCTTGTAATCCCTGTAGTCATTCAAAGGTAATTCCTTTTTTATACCGGCAGGTGAAAATACTTGCGTGAGGTGCCTGGAGGGCCCCCGCGTCTAGCGGGGGGTGCGAATACAGAGTCGTGACCAGAGTTACTGGGGACGACTCGGAATGAGCACGGAACTCCGGAAGGGACCGACCCGCTCGAATCTGACGACGAATAGTCAGATTTGAGCGGGGCACGCCCAAAAAAAGAATTGAATCTAATTTTTTCGGCGATTATGACGAGGGGATGCAAGGATATACTATTTTTGCGTTTTAAGGAAGCAAATAATACATGATAGAAGAAGAGTTACGAGAAATCGTGAGGGACCTCATGGTTGAAAAATTTGATGTTGATTCGAATTTGGAAGTATCGGTGCAGGCTACTCGGCAAGAGGTGGAAGGAGATCTGACTGTTGTACTATTCCCACTTTTAAAAGTGGCTCGGATGAATCCCATGCAATTAGGTGAAATGCTGGGTGAACAACTGGTAGAAAAATGCGAGAAAGTGGTATCCTTTTCGATTGTCAAAGGCTTTTTGAATTTGAAATTGTCGGACGCCTTTTGGATACAAATTCTTCAGGATGCAGGATTAAAAGCTTCCTATGGAGTATGGCCTTCTACAGGCGAAAAAATAATCGTTGAATTCAGTTCTCCCAATACCAATAAACCCCTTCATTTGGGGCATATTCGAAATATTTTACTCGGGAGTTCACTGGCCCATATTTTGGAGGCTAGAGGACATGAGGTGGTGCGAACTCAGGTGATCAATGACCGAGGTATAGCGATTTGTAAATCGATGGTTATACAGCGAGATTTTATGGAGGGAGCGAGCCCGGAATCGACCGGAAAGAAAGGAGACCATTACGTTGGGGATTTATACGTTCGTTTTGAGACTGAATTTCAAGCGGAGTATGCGGAATGGCAAAACTCACCTCAGGGCGAAGAGCTGTTTGCTGCCCAGTCAGAGGAGAATGAAGATCGATCTGCTTTTTTTAAGCGATGGAAAAATGAATATTTTAATCAATTTTCTAAAATAGGACGTGAGGCCAAGGATATGCTGCTAGCCTGGGAGGCGGGTGAGACAGATGTGATTGAGCTTTGGCAGCGAATGAATTCTTGGGTTTATGAAGGATTTGAAAAGACCTACCGTCGATTAGGAGTGGGGTTTGATTTGGATTATTATGAGTCAGAGACCTATTCATTGGGCAATACATATGTAGATGAGGGCCTGGCAGAAGGAATTTTTAAGAAAAAGGCGGATGGTAGTGTTTGGGTCGATTTAACAGATCGCGATTTGGATGAAAAAATCCTGCGTCGCTCTGATGGGACTTCACTTTATATTACTCAGGATATTGGAACCGCGCAGAAAAGATACGAAGATTTTAAGCAGGACCGGATGGTCTATGTTGTTGGGAATGAACAGGAATATCATTTCCAGGTTTTGTTTGAGATTTTAGATCTCCTGAAGGCTCCATATGCAGATCAGTGTTTTCATTTGTCCTATGGAATGGTAGACCTTCCGGATGGGAAAATGAAATCCCGGGAGGGAAATGTGGTGGATGCAGACGATCTGATGAATGAGGTGGTAGAGCAGGCGCAGGCAAATGCTCTTGAAAGGGGTGATTTATCTGATTTGGATGAGTCTGATCGAATGGAAATTTTCCGTCGCGTAGGTATGGCCGCCTTAAAGTTTTATATTATAAAGGTCAATCCACAAAAGCGTATGGTGTATAATCCCGAAGCTTCTTTGGATTTGCAGGGACAAACCGGACCGTATATCCAGAATGCATATGTGCGGATTCAATCCATTTTCAGAAAAGTAGGCTGTCCGGATGTTAATAAAATGCCCGAAAAATACGACTGGGCACCTCAGGAGCGCGCAGTCGTCTCGGCTGTTTATCAATTCCCTGCTGTTATTGCGGAGGCTGCCGATCGGTATGATCCTTCTCATGTTGCACACTACGCGTACGATTTGGCGAAATTATTTCATAAGTTTTATCACGATATTTCTATTCAGAGAGCAGAGAGTGAAGAGAAACAGCACTTGCGCTTGATTTTATGCCAGGCAGTAGCTGCTGTTTTGGAGAAAAGTATGGGTCTGCTCGGAATGGAAATGCCGCAAAGAATGTAAGGATATGAGTGAAAAGAAAGGATTGAATTTTATTGAACAGATCGTTCAGGATGATATTGATAGTGGAAAGCATGATGGTCGAGTGCACACTCGCTTTCCACCGGAACCGAATGGATATTTGCATATTGGTCATGCCAAATCCATTGTACTGAATTTTGAATTGGCTGAGGCTCACGGAGGTCTGACCAACCTACGTTTTGACGACACGAATCCATCAAAGGAGAGTGTGGAATACGTGGATTCCATCAAGCGAGATGTGAGTTGGCTGGGGTATAATTGGGGTGATAGGGAGTATTATACTTCGGACTATTTCCAGCAATTGTACGATTTGGCCGTACAGTTAATTCGTCAGGGGCAGGCGTATGTAGATGATTCTTCGCCAGAAGAGATGGCCGAAATGAAAGGTACGCCTACGCGTCCCGGTGTTGAGAGTTCTTTTCGGGAGCGCGCTATTGAGGAGAGCCTGGAGTTATTTGAAGGAATGCGTGACGGGAAGTATGACGAAGGGAGTCGGGTATTGCGTGCCAAAATTGATATGAGCTCGCCGAATATGCATATGCGAGATCCCATTTTGTACCGAATTAAGAAAGAGTCTCATCACAGGACTGGAGACGCCTGGTGTATTTATCCGATGTATGATTTTGCCCATGGGCAGAGTGATTCTATCGAAAAAATCACTCACTCTCTCTGTACTGTTGAATTCGAGAACCATCGACCGTTATATAATTGGTTTATAGAGAAACTGGATATTTTTCCGAGTCGGCAGATTGAATTTGCAAGACTAAATCTCAATTATACGGTCCTCAGTAAAAGACGATTGCTGCGCTTGGTAGAGGATGGGATTGTAGATTCGTGGGACGATCCGCGGATGCCTACAATTTCAGGCATGCGACGTCGTGGGTATACACCAGAGGCTATTCAGAGCTTTTGTCGGGAAATTGGCGTAGCCAAGCGTGACAATCTGATCAGCATGTCTTTATTGGAATATCACGTTCGCGAACATTTGAATGAGGTAGCTCCCCGCGTCATGGCAGTAACGGATCCGATTGAATTGGTCATTACGAGCTATCCAGAAGGCAAAACCGAAGTTCTTCCTATTGAGAATAATCCAGAGCGACCGGAAACTGGGGATCGCTCGGTTAGTTTTAGTCGAAACGTTTGGATTGAACGCGATGACTTTATGGAAAATCCTCCTGAGAAGTTTTACCGCTTAGGCGTAGGTCGTACCGTACGCTTAAAAGGTGCTTTTATCGTTGAATGTACTGATTTCGAAAAGGACGTTGATACGGGTGAGGTAACACGAGTATATGCCAAGCACTTTCCGGAGAGTAAGAGTGGCGAAGATGATTCGGGAATTAAAGTAAAGGGAACCATTCATTGGGTGAATAAGGGCGATGCCCTGACTGCCAGGATTTTGGGATATGATCGCCTTTTTAATGATGCGACACCGGCAAGCCATGATGACAAAGAATTCACGGAATTCATCAATCCGGATTCATTGGAAATCATAGAGGGTGCAAAAGTGGAACGGTCTCTTCAAGATGCGAAGCCAATGGATCGGTTTCAGTTTTTGCGCAAAGGTTATTATTGTGTGGATCAGTCGAGTACTGCGGATATGTTAGTTTTTAATCGTACGGTCATGTTACGTGATCCATGGAAAAAAGTGGAAAAACAACAACTCAACCGCTTAAAGCAGAAGCAGCAACGAGAACGTAAGAGGAAGGAAAATAAGCGCTAAAAATCGATGATTTCTACCTCCACTCGGCGATTCAACTTGCGCTCTTCGTCATTTCGCTCTAAGGGGTATAGGGGTTGGGTGCGTGCAAATCCCCGGTAACTCAATCTAACCGAGTCTATTCCGTTTCGGACAAGGTATTGGTAGATATTATGTGCCCTATTAACAGATAAAAGTTCTTCTTTTGTGTCTTTATCGATTCCGTCTCGATTCTTTGGTGCGCAACAAACGTGACCCTGCAGTTCGATAACTAAGCTCGGGTATTCTTTCAATATTTTTAACAGGTTTTTCAATCGAGGTATTGATTCAGGTAATAAAATATGTCGCCCGGCTTGAAAGTGTAAGCGGTCGATAACAAGTTTATCTCCTTTTTCGAGACTGTCTAAATGGAAATCTTCAAAATTTAGGGGTTTTGATCGATTGGCTAAAACGATCATTACCTTGCGGTCTTCCGGCACTCTCTGTGTTTGGGGTAGGTTACGGTCAATACTACCTTTTCCTCGTATGGATTCGATTAGGGAGATGGGGACTTCCAAATCCTGCAAGTGAGTGACAACGGCTGCTGCTCTTCGCTCTGACAATTTTCGATTGTAATTATGGGGGCCGGTATGATCTGCGAAACCATGAACGAGTAGGATTTTATTGGGTGTATTAAATAACTTCTCCTTTAATTCTGCTAAAGGTTGCTTGTATGTTGCTTGAATTTCTGTTTTATCGTGGTCAAAATAAATGACTAGCGTATCATTAGGCGCATCTTTTTGTGCCCAAACTCCTGCATTTCCCAATAAGAAAAGCAAAAGGACCATATATCTTAAGGATTCTTTAAATCTATGATGCAAAATGGATGTTTTCGAAAAAAAACTTTTTAAATATGGAATTGAAATTGTCATTGAGGCTAATCTTCGTCAGATTTCGGATTATTTATATGTAACAATTTCATGTTCTGCATATTATACCTAAATTAGCGACTTTATAGGAAAGGCGCATAAAATATACCTAAAACTTCACACCTAAAATATAGAATATATCATGAATTCGGGAAGATTACAGGCGATAAACAGCATCTTAGCGCGTGACAAAAGTCAATTGGGCCCTCATGGAAACATTGGGGAAAAGATTTCTAGTTATTATGGGTCACTGGTATTTGGGGCAGATGCCATGTACGAATATATGTCCAAAAAGGTGTTTAAGGAAATACAGGAGTGTACTCACAGTGGCAACAAGTTGTCACGTGAAACAGCTGACGAAGTGGCGGCTGCGATGCAATCGTGGGCTATGGATAAAGGGGTGACCCACTATGCACACTGGTTTCAACCCTTGACTGGGCGTACGGCAGAAAAACATGATTCTTTCTTCACGCTGGATTCAAATCAACAGGCGATAGAAGAGTTTAATGGAAGTGAGTTAGCTCAGCAGGAGCCTGACGGATCCAGTTTTCCAGGTGGGGGACTTCGAACGACTTTCGAAGCCCGGGGATATACAGCCTGGGATCCCACCTCACCCGCATTTATTTTAGAAATGAAAGGGGGGAAAACACTCTGTATTCCTACGATTTTCGTCACTTACTCCGGAGAGGCTATGGACTACAAATTGCCTTTGCTGAAGTCGCAAACCTTTCTTGAAGAGGCAGCCATTAAAGTGGGACAGTATTTCCAAAAGGATATTCGCCGAGTAAATGTCACTTTGGGCTGGGAGCAGGAATATTTCTTGATTGATGAAGCCTTATTTTATTCTCGTCCTGATCTCCTGATGACCGGACGGACACTCATAGGTAAAACAGCTCCTAAGGGGCAACAACTTGACGATCATTATTTTGGAGCCATTCCCGAGCGGATTTATGGTTTTATGCGAGATTTAGAGATCGAATCCCATAAATTGGGTATTCCCGTGCGTACCCGTCACAATGAGGTGGGCCCCGGACAGTATGAGTTGGCACCCATGTTTGAGGAAGTCAATGTAGCTGTAGATCACAATTCTCTGCTCATGGATTTGATGGACAAAATAGCCATCCGCCATAAACTGAGAGTCTTATTGCATGAAAAACCCTTTGAGGGAGTCAATGGTTCCGGAAAACACAATAACTGGAGTATGGCTACCAATACGGGTAAGAACCTTCTATCTCCAGGGAAGTCTCCGGGCAAGAATTTGCGTTTTCTCGCGTTTTTTGTTACCGTGATCCGGGCTGTAAAAGAACATAGCGCTCTATTAAGAGCATCCGTGGCTTCAGCTTCAAATGATCACCGCTTGGGTGCTAATGAAGCGCCCCCTGCCATTATTTCCGTTTTTATTGGCCAGACTTTGACTCGGATTCTCAATGATATCGAGAAGAAAGAACAAGTGGACGAGAAGGACGTAGCAGAGATTTTGGATTTGCTAAGTAAGATTCCCAATCTGGAAAAAGACAATACAGACCGAAATCGGACTTCGCCCTTTGCATTTACAGGGAATAAGTTTGAAATTCGGATGGTTGGTTCGACCATGAACTGCGCAGCACCTATGACGGTAATGAATACCATTGTTGGCGCACAGTTAAAGGACTTTTACCATAAGGTCGAACAGTCGCGCGAGGATGGGGTAGACTTGCAACTCGCTATTTTGGAACAAATCCGAAATTACATCACCGAGTCAAGAGATGTTTTATTTGAAGGTGATGGCTATAGTGTCGATTGGGAAGAGGAAGCTGCCCGGAGAGGATTACCAAATACGCCAAACACACCGGATGCGCTTCCCGCGTATGTCTCACCCAAATCCATCAAGCTTTTTGGGGAGGCCAATGTGCTTTCAGAGCGTGAGTTGAACGCACACTATGAAGTCATGTTGGAGAATTACATCCTGAAGCGACAAATTGAATCCCGAACGCTTGGGGAGATGGTTTACAATCATATTATTCCCGCGACTATCAAGTATCAATCACGCATTGGCGAGAATATTCGTAATATGAAAGCCTGTGATTTTGATGAGGATCAATTGTCTATGCAATATGATATTTTGCAGCGAATTCAGGGGCAGCTCACTCGCATCAAAGACGGCATTAACCAAATGACGGACATCAGGCGAACGGCCCATGAGAAGCCTGAAGCTGAGTGCGCTCAAATGTATGCTATCGATCTTATTCCCGTAATGGAAGAGGTTCGCATTGCAGTTGATCGATTAGAGTATTTGGTAGATGATGCCGATTGGCCGTTTGCGAAGTACCGCGAATTGTTATTTGTGCGTTAGTAATTCTTATGAGGCTGATTACAGCGGTTGGGTAGATGCCGCGGAGCTATTTTAATTTCAACTTATGAAAAAGTGGGTGGTTTCTATCCTTATATTTCTTTCGTTTGGATGTCTTTCCTTGCTTGCTCAAAAGGCACACCTTCATGGAACTATTCGTTCTGTGGATGGTAGCATTCTGCCTTATGCTAGTGTTTATTCTCAAAAGACGGATGTGGGAACATCAAGTAACGATGATGGCCGCTTTGCATTTTCCGTATCTCCGGGAAAAGACCAAATCATTTTCCAGTATCTGGGTTTTGAGCAAACCTCAATTAAGGTGGATCTGGATCGAAATGATACTCTGGAATTAGATATTCAATTGAATCCGCTGTCCATGGAGTTGGAAAGGGTGGTAGTAGCTGGTGACCGCAATCCAGCAGATGAAATTATGCGGGAGGTTATTCTGCGAAGGCCCGAATTTGAACGAAAATCGAATGCCTATCAGGCTGGAGTATACATCAAAGGGGTATATCGCATTAAAGATGCACCTGAATCCATTATGGGTTTCAAAGTAGGGGGGATTGATTCGCTAATGAAGGATATGCCATCCGACATTATCTATCTTTCCGAAACGCAATCCGTTTATGCCCGTTGGAAAGGTGAAACCAAAGAGGAGGTTCTGGCCTCTAAAACATCGGGTATGCAGAATTTTCCGAGTATCAACCGAGCCTCCCTTCTCGATGTCAACTTTTACGAATCCGACCCGGAAATGTTCGGTCGAAAAGTGAAGAGCCCCCTTGCATCAAATGCATTTTCCCACTACATCTATTCTTTTCTAGGGCAATATGAGAATTCAGAGGGTGACTTAATCTACAAAATTGGAGTGGAGCCCAAAAGACCGGGCGATCCCCTTTTTTCCGGTTTTGTGGAAATCGCAGATAGTGAATGGCATTTAGAGGCCGTCAATCTCAAGACGGACGGTCGTCGTCTTAATGTTGAATTCATAGATTCTGTTCGTATCCGTCAGAATTTTATCCAAAAAGTAGATGCCACCATTCCTCCCGTGGTTCAAACGGATTATCGCATTGCAGGATCTGCCTTTGGATTTGTAATTCAGGGCGGGTTCACTGGAGTAAAGAAAGACTTTGTTTTTGATCGGGATTCGTTCACGCTTTCCTTTGACCGGACGCTGCTGGCCTATCGCGATGATGCATTAGATAAAGACAGCTTATACTGGCTCGAAGAGCGGCCCATCTCGCTGAGTAGCGAAGAACGCGTCGATTACGAATATAAGGACAGTGTATCTAATCGGCTAAATGATCCGGAGGTTTTGGATTCTATGGACAGAAAATCCAATCAGTTTGATCCGATGGATATTTTATCCGCATATACTTACCGAAAACGGACAGCCGGGATAGAATGGTCCATAAACTCCCCACTCAGTGCCCTCTTTTACAATCCGGTTCAGGGGTGGAATGCCACAATAGATGGTCGATTTCGGAAAGATTGGAAAAAGGGGGTGCGAACCCTTTCTTCTTTTGAAGCCTATGGAAATGTCCAATATGGCACTAGCGATGAGGTGTGGCGTTCGTGGGGCGAATTGGGGTTTAAAACCGGAGTGAAGAAGCCCTTGGTGATTAAGGTTGCAGGGGGATATCGCTTGAATCAGGTGCCCAGAAACCAGCCCATTAGCTTAAATGCCAATCAATTTTCAAACTTGGTTTTTAAAAACCATTACATCCGCTTTTACGATCAGCGTTTCCTGCGTCTTGAATGGAATAAGAATCTGGGCGGAGGGTTCCGTTGGAGCCAAAAGTTTCAATATGAACAGCGGAGTCTGGTGGAAAATACATCGAATTATTCTTTCTTTAGGGAAGACGAGGATTATCCTGCAAATGTTCCCAATCATCCCGACATTGAAGCAGATGCGGACTTATGGACAGATCATAATGTGTTTCTGATTTCTGGTAGACTGAACTATCGACCCGGGTTAAAATACGTGGAGCTACCTCAGAGTCGAATTGAAATTCCGGGAAATTGGCCTGAATTTGGATTGAATTATATGTGGGGTGTTGACCAATGGAGCACCCGTGCAGATTTTTTACAGTTGGAAGTCGATGTCCGATATAATGTCCAAATGCGAATTGCAGGCTATTCCAATTGGGTCGTAAAGGCGGGTAGTTATGTTCATAATAATGACTTGACATTTTTTGATTACAGACATTTTGCGGGCAATGAGTTTTACGTCTCCAGGGGGGCGTATAGTGATATATTCATGAATCTACCTTTTTACCAGTTTAGTACTCAGAATGATTATCTGGAATTTCACTGGCTTCATAATTTTCAAGGCTACCTACTAAATAAAGTACCTGGGATTCGAAGATTAGGGTTGGCTTTGGAGGCGAAAGGAAGCTACCTATATCACGACGATATAGGTCACTACAATGAATTGAGCCTGGGGATAGACCGTATAGGATGGGGGCTTTTCCGCATGTTTCGCCTGGACTTTGTCGTGAGCCTTAGAGAGGGAGAATACTCCGGCTGCCGTTTAATTTTCGGATCTCAGTTTTCTTTTGACGACCTCCGCCAAGAGGGAACGCGCTTGTAAAGAAGATTTACGATCGCCAGGAGGTGAGAGAGAGGTACATGATAATTCCTCCTAATAACATCATGCACAGATATATCAAAAATCCCATGCCTTCAGAAAAGGTTTTCATAAATGACATGAAAGCCAGTTGGAGACCGGTCATGTTGAGGATGATGGAGGTCAATCCAATAGCTAAAAGTACAAATCCGAATAATGCGCCTAAGGGTTTTTTTCTCATGAATTATATAGTTGCAATGTACACTAAGTTTATAACAGGATTTGGTTCGCTTAGTTGTAGGGTCTTGATCAATTGATTTCAATTCCAAAAGTAAGATTTATTTGTCTGCCTGTCCAATAAATCTTATATTCCAAAACAAATTGAGTGCTGATGATTCAACTGATTGAATGCCCCCGAGATGCTATGCAAGGCCTTAAAGAGTTTATACCTACTGAACAAAAAATTCAGTACATTAATCAGCTTTTGCAGGTGGGGTTCCACACCATTGATTTTGGAAGTTTTGTTTCTCCAAAAGCGATTCCTCAAATGCGGGATACGGCAGAGGTATTGGATGGCCTAAATTTAGACGGAAAGCGAGCCCAATTATTAGCTATTGTAGCCAACGAAAGAGGTGCGCGTGACGCTTGCCAGTTTGAGGCCATTGATTATCTGGGGTATCCCTTCAGCATATCCGAAACGTTCCAGTTGAGAAATACGAATGCCACCATTGCTGATTCCGTGGATCGAGTGCAGCGCATGTACGACTTAGCTCAAAAGAATAATAAAGAATTAGTAGTCTATATTTCTATGGGCTTCGGAAATCCATACGGTGATGAGTGGAATGCAGATATCGTTAAGAATTGGGTGGACCAGTTGTTTCAGATGGGCGTGCGCATTCTCTCTCTTTCAGATACCATCGGAGTGGCTAACCCCGAAAGTATTCGATATTTATTCAGCGAGTTGATTCCGGCCTATCCCGAGGTGAATTTTGGCGCACACCTGCATACCCAAAAACACAATTGGAAAGAGAAAGTAGCCGCAGCTTACGAAAGCGGATGCCGGCGTTTCGATTCGGCTATCCAGGGCTTCGGGGGGTGCCCCATGGCGAAGGATGATCTCACTGGAAATATGCAAACTGAAAATTTAATTTCGTACTTTGAAGAGGTAAATGCAGAGACAAGCATCGATCGCGAAGCTTTTTTGACTGCTTTCGAAATGGCTACTCGGGTATTTCCGGATAGTCACCATTGATTCTGACCTTTTTGGATTTAATTTGGACGTATGAAAACCATCGACAAACTCCTTTCTCAGTATGGCGAAAGCCATCAAAATTCGACGAATAAGCTCATTCATTGGGTCTGTGTACCCGTTATTATGTTTAGTCTGGTAGGATTGCTGATGAGTATTCCTTTCCCTGTGGACAAAGGATTATGGTCAAACTGGGGATCTGTCGCACTGGCATTAGCTCTTTTATACTATTTGCGTTTATCAGTCCCCCTATTTATGGGGTTTTTACTCATTGCTGCGGGGCTCATTTATGGAAATCATGCTATTTGGATGGCCTGGGATCAATCGAATTTATATCTATTAGGCACCAGTATCGTTTTATTTATTGTAGCCTGGATAGGTCAATTTTATGGCCATGAAATTGAAGGTAAAAAGCCATCCTTTTTGAAAGATGTACAATTTCTCCTGATTGGCCCGGCCTGGTTACTCCATTTTATTTACCGACGGTGGAACATACCCTATTAAACTTCCTTTTCTGCCAAATAAAGTAAAATAGCACTCACGCTTAACAAATCCGTAACTCTACCTTTTCGAATAGCGGGGAGAAGATCGCCTCGGGGCCATCGGTCGATATGCAAATGTTCAGTTTCGTCCCAGTCTGCCTTCCCCGCAATCAAGTCACGGGCAAGGTAGATATCAGCACGTTCATCGCTGACGGAATTCGACACCTGCAGATCAGAAGCCAGGCAAGTCCAATTTTTGGCCTGATAACCCGTCTCTTCCTTCAGCTCACGCCGGGCGGCAGACAATGGGGTTTCGCCTAAAGGACAACCTCCTTCCGGAATCTCCCAGGTATATGTTTCTGTTGGAAATCGATACTGGCCCACCATTAAAATTTCCTTCTCTTTGGTTTCAGCAATTACCCCAACCGCCCGGTTCTTAAAGTGGACACGTCCATAAATACCTCGCTGCCCCGTAGGATGAATTAAATCAAAGTGATCCAATTGAATCCAGTCATTGGAGTACACCTTCTTTTTATGAAGAACTCGGTGAGGGGTATACTTAGGATCATCCATTACCAGGGCGTATTTTGAAGAGCCCGCCAAAAGTGAAGAGCCATTTCAGGCTTTAATATCAGGGTAAAAACAATGCCGTAAACCGCGCCATAAAAGTGAGCATCGTGATCTATGCGCGATGAAGCCTGGCTAGCTGCATGATGACTGTACCACAAATAGCCCACACCGACTAATAAGGCCGGAATCGGAATAATACCCCATAAGTAAAGCGTATTCCAGGGCATCAAAAGAATGTAGATGAACAGAATACCGGAAACAGCCCCGGAAGCCCCAATAGATGAAAAGCCATAGTTTTCTTTATGCTTAAAGTAGGTCGATAGATCAGCAACTACAATAGTCGATATATATAATACAATGTACCACACTTTTCCCATCGTGGGACCGAAGAAGGACTCGTAGGCCGATTCGACAATTAGCCCAAATTGCCAAAACACAAACATATTGATCAAAAGATGCAGCCAACCTCCGTGGAGAAAGCCGCTACTCACGAATCGATACCACTCGCCCTCGTTTTTCTCCATGTAGGGCCAGTGCTTAAACCGATGCAAAAACGCAGGTTGTTGAAATCCCAAATAACTGGTCATCGCTGTGAGAATTACAATAATCGTGGTTATACTCATAAATATTAGTCGTTGTGGTAAGATTGCCCGGCCAGAATGGTAAAGGCCCGGTACAACTGTTCAGTAAATATTAATCGTACCATTTGATGAGAAAACGTCATAGCAGATAAAGAAAGTGTATAGTTTGATCGAGTCCGCACTTCAGGAGCAAATCCATAAGCGCCCCCAATCACAAAACAAATAGGTTGTGCCAGGTGATTCATCCATTGATTGAGTTGCTTCGCCAGGCCCCGCGATGTGAGATGTTTGCCCTTTTCATCTAAGAGGACCACAAAGTCATTTGCACCGATTTTACTCAACATCCAATCGCCTTCTGCTTTGAGCTGCTGTTCGGCGGCAGATTGCCCCCGGGTTCCTTTGCCTTCTATATACTTTACGCGCCCGTAATGCTTCAATCGATCCAAATAGAGTTGGACGCCTTGTCTTAGGTATTTCTCCTTCGTCTTCCCCGTGGTGATGATTTTTATTTGCATAGTGAATTTCAGTTCAGATACTCATCCGGATGAATTACCACTGTCGGAACGATTTCCGGTAGCCAAAATCCCGCTGCAGCGCATCCCAAATTGATGACCATTCCTTGTTAAAATTCATCCGCATCAATATGCGACCCAGCTCGCGAATATGTTCAATAGCTTGTTGTCCCATATGTGTTTCAGCATAGTCCAGACAGTAAGCTTTAAAGTCGCGGAGAAGTGCCTTTCGGTCGGTTTTTTTTATAAAGGGCAAGACGCGCAGCCTGTCTTCCCATGCCCAGTCGGTCATCTCCGGAAGAGGAATGTCATCTTTCGAAAGGAGTTGATTCACAGCAAAAGCGACCATTTTACCCGAAGCCATTGTATCCCGATACTTGATTAGAAGTTCCCGTTCTTCTTCAGACCACTTCGATCTTTGGATCAGCTCCTCCCAGATACCCCCGGAAGCTTCCAGTGATGAATGATGCAAGTCCGCAATAAATTGTTGATTCGGAGAAATCAACTGATGCAAATCCTCGCGCTGATATAGGGTCCACTTTTCGCTGATGGAGATCATGAAAAAAAGCGCATCATCCCGAAGCGTTAATCGTGCCAGGGCCAATACCTCCAGCACGTCGGTCGCCGGAACAGACCGTATCCACAGATCCACTTTCTGGCGCTGTTTTTTGCTAGTGAGGTGAATATGTTGCAAGAAGGAGGGGAGGTACGCCAGCGCGTGATGACTCGCATTGATTTTTTTTATAAGCCCTTCCATAAAAGCATCCGCCTCCATTTTATCAGACTTATATAGCTGACACCAAATATCTTCACCTCCATAGGGTAGCGCTTCGGGTTCCTTATAATCTGTCACCAAAGCTCGCATCATTTCATTCAAAAGCTGGGGGGCCATATCAGACCTGAAAAGGCCCTCTATGACTTCTAGTAGTTGTCGATAAAGTCGAATGGCCCATTCCTGATCGTACAGTTCCTCAGCCACATGTGTCATCCATCGGTGCATCGCGAGACTATTGGAAGCCGCTAATTGATAGTTTTTTTCACTCAGCGCATCTGCGGAAACCCCCACCGAACTCAGCAATAAAAACTCAAACTTCTTGCGCGAGCGTTGTTGCTTCAGTTTCCGGCGATTTTTGCGCCACAATTCGTCGATCAGCCCATAGATCTCATCTACTCCGGCCACCTCGCCCACCTGCACACCCAATAGTAGCTTCATAGCCGAGTTGAGTTCCGGGTGAAAACGAATATATCCCCCCAAAAACTGTTTCATAGCCCGGCCTTCCACTTCTCGGATTACGCGCTGGATATTTGGTGCCACTCGTTCTTCATCGAGGCGTCTTTGAGGTCGTCTTTGACTGGTCTTGGTGTCGGACATAGGAGAGTTCGCTTTAAAAATGATCAGCTTCCTGACTTCCGTCGGGGCCAAGGTGAAAGATACATAAGCCACTCCTATTTTCGCAGTTTAGGGCCATCTTTCCATAATAAAAACAGCTTTGACGCTCATTTTTAATTTTAATTTGGGCGTGACCCTGTCCACGAGCCAAAGCCTCGGGACGAGGGTCGGGCTATGCAGGGGTTCCGTGCTCGAGATCGCCAAAGGCGATCCTCGGCACCGCTCGCCATGCTCGCGCCCTTTCTATCCCTCACGCTTTTGGGCTTGGCTTACGGAAGATTGGAGGCAATAGTTTCTATAATAACACTAGAAGTGAGGGAACTCACAGACGGGGTCAAAACCACTGGGTGGTATTCTCGAAGCTCTCATTTTGAAGGATCTTTCCCGTGAGGGGTAGTAGGGGCCATCCGCCACTGGCGGATTGGGTCCGACATAGACGCCGTAATGGCGACTATGGAAGGACGGCACCCCCGAATGACCCGACCCCGAGGTGTCCGCTCATTAGCGGACCCTCGAGGGGCACGGCCTAAAAAATATTACCACACATAGCTATTTACAATAAAGAACAGCATCAGTACGATCCATAATATGTCCAGGTAATGCCAGTATCTTCCGATCAGGGTGATGCGGTCCCGGCGTTCGTGTTGGGAGAGGTATTCCATTTTGGCGAAATCGCCAGCGCGTGCAGTTTGATATTGACTCCACCACTCTTTGATGTGAAACGGAAATCCGATGAAGATGTGAACGATATGGAGAGCCGACAAGACGTATAAATACCCTACTGAGTTATTGGCCCGGGCGGGGAGACCGGACTCAATGAGGGCATACCAACCGTAAAACTGAAGAACGATAAATAGCAAAAGTGCCCCTAATATATAAAGCCAGCGTTGATGCAGCTGGTCAAAATGAGAAATCTCAAAAGCATGACGTGCCGACCGGACTAAAAAACTGACGCCAAGGATGATGAGGGTACTGAAGTAAAATATACCGGGAATCTGCATTCCGGGAAGGTCAAATAACGCCCGATTATACATGTATGCGCCCATCACGCCGAGAAACAGAAAGGTTATGGCAGCGAGGACGAGGTATAAAAGAAAAGAGGTCCCGAAAAAACTATCTTCTTTGGGGTCGTCGTATGCAGTCTTTTTCATGTGAGTATAACACTCTTAATCGGAATCAGTTGACGAGAGTTGGCGTCCTTTCCAACGAATCCAAAACCACAGTATGATGAGTGCGCCAATCAATAAACTAAATGAAATAGCCCAACTACCTCCCAGCCAGGTTGCCAAGAATACGCATATCAGACTGACGAGCCCTACAGTCAGTGCATAGGGCAGCTGCGTGCGTACATGCTGGATGTGGTTGCAGCCGGTAGCCAATGAAGATAGAATGGTAGTATCAGAAATGGGAGAACAATGATCACCGAGCACAGAGGCCGCCAGAACAGTAGCTATGACATTCAGCAGAATCTGGTAGGCCAGGTCGGGGGGCAGTCCGGCACCCATACTCACCGCCCAGGCAGTAGGTATGGCGATGGGGAATAGAATAGCCATAGTACTCCAGCTGGAACCGGTGGAAAAGGCAATAAGTGCCGAGAGGATAAAAACAATGGGCGGTAAAAAATAAGGATTGAGGCTATCGGCAACCAAACCGGCTAAAAAATCGGCGGTTTGGAGTTCTTCAGTGGTAATCGCCAATGACCAGGCCATAGTAAGGATTAAAATGGCGGGCAACATGGTCTTAAATCCTGTGGTCATCCATTGGATACCTTCGGTGAGCTTCATCGATTTCCTGAATGCACTGAGTAAGATGGCCAGGATGACGCCCATCAGCGAGCCCCAGAGCAGTCCAAGATATGAATCGGCGTTGCCAATTATTTTCCCGATTTTCATCATAAAGCCAGGGGATTCAGACCAAAGTATGTTCATATTCTGCCAAACTGATGAAGTGCCCGGTCTAATAGATGCATCGATAACCGAAAGTTCCTCCCAGGTGGATTGAATACCTGTTTGCCACAGGCCGAGTATCGTAACTCCAATGACCGCCAGAATGGGGAGTATGGCATCCCAGGGATTTCGACCGGCGGAGGGTAAGGGAGACAGATCTTCCTCTGTTTGCTCATCGGCGAGAAGGGCTTGCTGGGATTCAGTACTTTTATCCGCTTTTTCTTCAGCCTGCCACATGGGCCCGTAATCGCGCTTTTGATAAATTAACATCAGGATGAAAGCGAGCGTGAGGATGGGATAAAAGGAATATTTTAAGGATTGGAGAAAAATAGAATAGGGTGTTTCTGTACGCTCCCAATCTGAAATAATGCCAATACCACTTTCGATGTACCCTAGTTCAGCGCCAATCCAGGTTGTAATAAAAGCGACCGCAGCTATGGGAGCTGCCGTACTATCTACGATATAGGCTAACTTTTCCCTCGATATTCGAAAGCGGTCGGTCACTGCTTTCATGGTGTTTCCTACAATCAGAGTATTGGCATAGTCGTCAAAAAAGATGGCGACCCCCAGCAGCCAGGTCACAAACTGGGTGCTACGCTTGCTTCGTGCGTATTTTGATAGCTGAATAACTACGCCGGCCATTCCCCCATTTTTAGAAATGATGGCCACCATACCCCCAATCAAAAGAGAAAAGGTGATGACGCTGAGATGTCCCGGATTATTTAATGCCAAAATGATGTAGTCGGTTACCGTACTGAAAAGCGACTCAAAATAATAGGTGAAAGAGTTCCAGCGCATACCTCCGGCTATAAAAGCGCCCATCCATAATCCTACGAACAGAGAGATGATAACCTCTTGAAGCAGAAGGGCAAGGCCGATAGCAACTAAAGGGGGTAGGATCGAAAGCCATAAAGGAATGTGGGTAAGCTGTGCCTGTCCTTCGGGATCTGAGTACACATGAAACAATTGTTGTTTGCGATCCCCTTTGAGATAGAGGAGCTCTCCGGCCGGAGTAGCGATAACCGGCAGTTTGGCTCTGTTTTTTTTCAGTTGAAGACTTACGTCTGACCCGTTGAGCCGGAGTGAAACGGTATCGGGACTGTTAATGGGATACTCTATGAAAACGGATTCACCTTCACTTTGGATATGATGCCATTTGGGTGCGGTTTGAGCATCGCCATGATAGTGTAGCCCAAGGAAAACGACTAAGCAGACGGATGATATCCAGCTACTCTTCCGCATGGAGTTTAAAATCCTGGAGGTCGGGAATATGAGAGTGATATTTTTAGACAAGAGCCGTCTGTTTTGTGTCGATTTTACAATATTTGTGATCAAATTTCAGTATTATTGGGTATTATCGAGATAAAGATAAGTATATATTATGAGTTGGTTAAAGTGGCTTTTTTTTTCGTCCTGTTTGGCATTCGGATTTAACGGGTTGATAGCTCAGTACGAAATTTTAAACTATGAGTTTTCGTCTGAAGGTGCTGTTCTTCCCATGGCCTTGACCGGCGGATTCACTTCCCCTCAATTTTCGAGTATTGATTTTAACCGGGATGGAGTGCAAGACATGGTCGTTTTTGATCGGGACGGGAATATATTTCGGAGTTTTATATACGATACAAACATTGACGGCTTTCGATATGCGCCGGAGTACAATGATGTTTTTCCCGAGGCTCGAAATTTTGTTCTCATCGTTGATTATAATGCCGATGGAGTCGAGGATTTATTTACTTTTTCTCATTTACCGGGGATAGCCGGTTTTCAGGTGTTCCGCGGACGAGAGGACGGAGGTTCACTGGCTTTTGAGGCAGTCACATTCGGGAATCACCGCGATATCATTGAATATGAAAATTCGAGCGGGAGTTATACAAATGCTTATGTGAGTAGTATTGATCTACCTGTAGTGGAAGACATAGATCGGGATGGAGATATCGATATTCTTTCCTGGGAGCCTTCAGGTAGTTATATTTATTATTACAGAAACATGGCTGTTGAGCGCGGATATTCATTGGATAGTTTGGTTTTTACTTTAGATGACCGCTGCTGGGGAAAAGTTTTTGAATCTGAATTTAGCGAAGATCTTTTTCTTTCGGACAATCCCAATTCCTGTTCTAGAGGATTGAGAGATGATGGCAGTGGATCAGCCAGTCTTCGTCATGCCGGCTCTACGATTTCATCGCGTGATCTAAACGGGGATGGGTTGACGGATTTATTAATTGGCGATATTGGCTCGGATAAGATTACAGCACTATATAACGGGGGAACAGCTGAAAATGCCTATGGCGTAGATCAGGACTCCAATTACCCTTCCTCAGACCGACCCTTGGATTTTAATCGGTTTCTGAGTCCCTTTTTTCTAGATTTAAATAACGATGGAGTCGATGAAATGATCGCTGCTCCAAATTCCAGGGGTTCAACGCGTAATCAGAATTTTATATGGCGATATAATAATAGTCTGGAATCTGATAGCCAAGGGTTTGAACCTGTTTTCGTTCAAGAAAACTATTTAGAGGAGTTGACACTGGACTTGAGTGGATACTCTGTGCCGGCTGTGGCGGATGTAAATCAGGATGGCCTTCCGGACCTTCTCGTAGGCACACAAGGAATACATATTTCGATTGGAGAAATAGAACCCCGAATGTATTTATTTCTCAATACAGGAACACCTTCTGAGCCATCCTTTACACTGGAGGATTCTGACTATTTATCTTTGAGCAGCTATCCGGGCAATCAGAATCAAGGGTTGGCGCCGGCCTTTGGAGATCTGGATGGTGATGGTGATATGGATTTGGTAGTGGGGAGTTTTTCCGGAGGCTTGTTCTATTTTGAAAATCTCGCCGGCCCCAATGAGCCATTTGCTTTTGACGATCCGATAGTCGATTATGAAGACATAGACATAGGCCAGTTTTCCGTACCTCAAATAGTCGATGTTAATGAGGATGGTTTGGGCGACTTAGTCATAGGTGAGCGAAATGGAAACTCCGTAGATGGTATGGCTTGCGGAAATATCAACTATTTTCAAAATGTGGGCAGTCCCGGTCAGCCCGCTTTTGAATCTGATGAGCAGGTGGCGCCAAATACGCCTTGTTTGGGGCAGGTATTCACACGATCTCCAACTCAATTTACCGGTTACAGCTCACCCCAATTAATCTCTAGTGAGGATGGGTTCCTGTTACTCACGGGAAGTCAGTCCCGTCAAATTTTATTATACGAACAAGCCGGTTCTATTACTGATCCGATGAATATTGTAGAAGACGGAGTAGGGGACCTGGAGATCGGACTTCGGACGCACCCCCGGTTTTACGATTTAAATCAAAATGGATTTTTTGAGTTGATCGTAGGAAATAGTCGCGGAGGACTGGAGATTTTTAGCACCCCATGGAGTGTATCGGGTAGCACCGCTGTTGATGGGGAAATTACCAGAAAAGAACAATATGGCGTTTATCCGAATCCGGGACGCGATCATTTTCAGTTAACTGAAAATTTAGGCGATGTTTATGAGGTTCAACTGCTCTCTTCGAATGGACTAAGAATTCAATCCTGGGACGCCAGTCAATCCTCAAGTTTCCAAACTCGGGATATACCTGCGGGTGTGTACTATATCCTCATAAAAACGCCTGATGAAGTGTTGGTTCGCAGATGGGTTAAACAGTAGGATGTTTTAGCTCAGCCGCATTCTATTTTTTAGGTCGGGGTCCAAAGACTTTACTTCCAATTCTCACCATAGTTGCGCCGGCTTCAAGTGCAAGGGGATAGTCGCCACTCATGCCCATAGATAACTCTTTGAAGTCAGCTCCCAAATCGTATTTTTCCTTTACTTGATTGAATAAATCTTTCAGACCTTGAAATTCCGCCCGGACTTGTTCCTCATTTTCAGTAAAAGTGGCCATTCCCATTAGACCACAAAGGGTCAAATGGGGATACTTTTCTATGGGATCTTTTTCCAAAAACTTGAATAATTCTTTTTCGTCAAAGCCAAATTTTTGCTCTTCCTGAGCGATATGAACCTGAAGTAAAATTTTAATATTTCGATCTGCTTTTTTTGCTCGTTTATTGAGCTCTTTCGCGATCTTAGCCCGATCCACAGAGTGAACCATATATACAAAGTCAGCGATGTACTTTACTTTATTGCTCTGAAGAGGACCGATCATATGCCAGCGGATGTCCTCAGGTAGCTTTTCCGCTTTACCTTGCATTTCTTGTGCTCGATTTTCACCAAAATCCCGATGTCCCCAATCATATGCCGTATGGATTTTTTCGGCCGGGTGAACTTTACTTACAGCAATGAGCTGAGCCCCCTGCTTTTCCAGTTCAGATATAAGGTTTTGATATGTAGTCTTTTCCATAATTCGTTTGGGCTTATGTGGTTAGTACAAAATGCCTGTGCAGATGTTCAGTTTCGTCGCTTGATTAAGCGGGGAAAAGGCCATTTAATCGGCCATCTATGGCATCTAAAATTTTTCCCAAGTCTGCAGGTTTTGTCGTAAAATCAAGGTCTTTTGTCTCTATAATAAGCAGCGGACCTTCTTTATAGTCACGAATCCAATTTTCGTATCGCTCATTGAGTTTCCGCAAATAGTCTAAGCTCATATTTCCTTCATAATCACGTCCCCGGGTTTGAATATGAGAGACAAGAGTAGAAATATCCGCTTTCAAATAAATTAATAGGTCAGGAGCGGAGATCTGCTGCGTCATGGTCTCGAAAAGAGAGCGGTAATTCTCAAAATCCCTCTTTGACATCAACCCCATTTCATGCAAATTGGGTGCAAAAATGAAAGCATCCTCGTAAATTGTCCGATCCTGTACAACCGTAGACTGACCCGATTGGATATTTACGATTTGTTTGTACCTGTTATGCAGGAAATGAATCTGTAAATGGAAAGCCCATCGTTTCATGTCATCGTAGAAATCAGGCAGATACGGATTGTGCTGTTCGTCTTCAAAATGGACTTCCCAGTTATAGTGGTTGGCCAATTTTTGGCAAAGTGTCGTTTTTCCGGCTCCGATGTTGCCGGCAATTGCGACATGACGAAGAGGACGATTGGAATTTGAGGTCATAGATTTTTTTTAAGATCATAAACTCATCGGTTCCTGATAAGGTTTAGTGGATAAAATCAAGGTATAGATACAAAATTTGATGGATACAATGAAAGCGAGGCCTAATCTCGTTTCAATATATGTATATTACTCTATCAAAAATATGAAATATGTCTGAGATCATTTCGCTTTCGAAGATAAGTAAGAAGTATTTATTGGGGCAATTGGAAGTCTTGGCCTTAAATGAAGTGAGCGTTCAAATCAATCAAAACGAGTATGTCGCGCTGATGGGCCCCTCCGGATCGGGTAAGTCTACTATGATGAACATTTTGGGATGTTTGGACAGTCCAACTGCCGGACAATATATGTTGAATGGCCAGGATGTAAGCTCGATGACCGACTCAGAATTGGCTGAGACCCGGAACAGGGAAATTGGGTTCATTTTTCAAACGTTCAACTTACTACCGCGCTTGTCGGCATTGGATAATGTCGTATTACCTCTGATTTATGGGGGTGCAAAAAGACAGGAGCGGGATGAAAAGGCAAAAGATGCTTTAGACTTGGTAGGCCTTCAGGATCGCATGGGGCATAAGCCAAATGAATTGTCGGGAGGACAGCGTCAGCGAGTAGCCATCGCGCGCGCCATTGTGACTAATCCGGCAATTATACTTGCCGATGAACCCACGGGGAATTTAGATACCAAAACGTCTATTGAAATAATGGCTATATTAGAGAAAATTCATCAAAGGGGAAACACTATCGTATTGGTCACCCATGAGCCCGACATTTCTGAACATGCGCATCGGATCATCCGATTGAGGGACGGAAGGGTGGAATCTGACGAAAAAAACCCTAATATTGTAACTGTTAACGACCCAGACCATAGATATAAAAGTTCGTAGACCATGAAAATATATACCAAAACAGGAGACAAAGGGCAGACTTCATTGTTTGGCGGTAAAAAATTACCTAAATCACACATGCGAATTGACGCATATGGAACCTTGGATGAGCTCAATGGTTGGATAGGTCTTTTGCGAGATCAAACCGATATTGAGGAGGTGCGAGATCAGTTGTTGGAAATTCAACATCGCTTGTTTGACATGGGGTCTTCCCTGGCTTCAGATCCTGATAAAAACCCCATGCCCTCGAAGGTGAAAGATCGGGATATTGAAATTCTGGAGGAAGCGATTGATACTTTTACTGCAGAGTTGGAACCTCTTCGCAATTTCATCCTTCCCGGCGGCCATGTTTTAGTTTCTCAAGCACATATTGCCAGAGGCGTTGCCCGACGTGCTGAAAGAAAGGTGGTAGACTTGTCTCTACATTCCGATGTGGAAGAGATTATTATTCAATACTTAAACCGGCTTTCTGATTACCTTTTCACCCTTTGTCGTTTATTTTCTCACCGTTTAGGAGTATCTGAGGTAAAGTGGATTGCGAGAAAGTCATAGATTATGGATTTTTCTATCAAAAATCGGAAGGCATTTATAGCCAACTTGCTCAATATTGGTGTTGTTCTGGCATTAATTGTTTTTATCGCTTTCCTATTTCCTTATCAATCAGGCCCTCATTACGAGTATGAAGTGAGTAAACCCTGGCCATATGAGGACTTCGTATCTCCGACCACTTTTGCAGTATATAAGTCTGATGATCAAATAGCGAAAGAAACAGAAAATATTCGTACAGACTTTCTCCCTTATTTCGAGCGAGATACTGCGAGTTTTCAGCGTGCCATGGGGAGCTTTCAGCTGTTATTAGACGAATTGCTAGCAGATATGGAGGCTTCCAGAGGAATTTCCGACCTAAGGTCTCGGAAAAACAGATATGTATCTTTAGTAAAGTCTGAATTTGAAGATCTGTATCGGACAGGTTTATTGGATACAGTAGGCCTGGACCCGAAATTTAAACCGCTCTCGCGCTTTCACCTTATCAGTGGTGAGCAAGTTCGAATACATAGAATTGAAGATGTCGTTTTTCAATCTAAGGCGGAAGATATTATTCAAAATCATCTGCGGGAATCCGGACTTCCCGATGCGGATTTATTATTGTCGCCAGCCTTAGAATCTTTATCGCCCAATATTATTTATGCCCCTGATCGGACTGAGCGTTATTTATCTATAGCTCTGGAAGAGGTTTCCGAGAAGGAAGGTATTGTAGAAGACGGAGAAGTCATTGTCAAAAAGGGAGAAGTCGTTACTCAACAAATTGATCGTGAAATTCAAAGTTACGAAAGTGAATATCGTCCCTCTCTGGGATCGCGCCTTGGATCCTGGTGGGTTTTCTCTGGTTACTTATTACTCACTGTTTATCTCATTGCACTATTTCTTCTTTTTTTGAAATCGAATGCGGAAAAAGTATACTTCCACTTCAATCAGCTTCTTTTCATGATTGTTTGGATTGCACTCTACAGTTATGTGGTGAGTGTAATCGATCCCATAGAAAATATTAGCACCTATATCATTCCCTTTTGCGTAGTTCCTATCGTTGTAAAGACCTTTTTCAATGATCGCTTAGCTTTGTTTTTACACTTGATTATTATTCTGTTGGCCTCGTATCTTACAAATTTGGGGTACGAGTTTATGTTTATTGAAATCGTGGCAGGTATAGCTACCGTTCTTTCCTTCCGTATTCAGACGGTTTGGAATCGGTTGTTTACTACGGTGGGCATTATCTATTTATCCTATATTGTTAGTTATCTGGGCCTGGCACTCATTCGGAAAGGAGATATAGCTGATGTCAATTACATATATTTTCTATGGTTCTTCTTAAGCGCATTTTTGACGTTTTTGGCATATCCTCTTTTGCCCTTATTGGAACGCGTATTTCGATTTACCTCAGACATAACATTGAATGAATTGGCCGATATGAACCATCCCCTGCTCAGACAATTGTCGGTAGAGGCTCCGGGAACACTTCAACATTCTCTTCAAGTGGGAAACTTAGCTGAAGCGGCCGCAGGAGCTATTGGTGCTGACAAGTTATCGGTTAAGGTGGCAGCACTGTATCACGATATTGGGAAAATGAAAAGGCCGGAGTACTTTATTGAAAATCAGGCCGGAAGTAATCCGCATGATCAATTATCACCTCAAGAAAGTACTGAGATCATAATCGATCATGTGACCTATGGCTTGGAATTAGCGAAGAAACATGGACTCCCTCGTTTGATTAAGGACTTTATTTTAACGCACCATGGAACAACCAGAGTAGAGTATTTCTATAGAAGACACCTGGCCGAGAACGATGATGATGAGACCACTGACAAAAAAGATTTTACATATCCCGGACCTCGTCCTCGCAGTAAAGAAGAAGCTATTTTCATGCTTGCCGATTCTTTAGAGGCAAGTTGTAAATCCTTAGAACAGCCTTCATACGAGGAATTGGCTCAAATGATTGATCGGATTATTGATCATAAGGTTAAGGCCGGACAACTTGAGAATACCGATTTGAGCTTTAAGGATTTAGAAACGGCAAGAAAGGTATTCAAGAAAATGCTAAAAAGTATTCATCATGTGCGTGTGAGCTATGATGATGCGGAAAAGAAAAAGTCCAAAGATTGATTCTATGTTCAATAAAGTAGATTTGGCGTCCTGGCAAGATTATATGAAGCGGCATCGGAGGCACCTGCATTCCCGCCCCGAGCTGAGTTATAAAGAGACTGAGACTCAAAAGTATATTGAAAATGAATTGGGACTCTTTTCTAATATTCAGGTGCGCCGGATAGCGCGAACAGGCCTTATTTGCGACTATAATATGGATCAAAAGGGGCCTCTGATTGCGTTGCGAGCAGATATGGATGCTTTACCCATTCAGGAAGAGACGGACTTACCCTTCAAATCAAAGTACCCCAATCGAATGCACGCTTGCGGGCACGATGCGCATATGGCTATTCTTTTAGGGGTCATTCAGTTTTGCGCTATTCAAAAACCGGACCTGCGCCTGCGCTTTATCTTTCAACCCTCTGAGGAAAACAATTTTCACGATCCGAAAGGGTGGTCGGGTGCCAAACGAATAGTCGAAGAGGGGGGATTAAAGGGTGTAGATGTTATACTCGGGCTTCACCAGAGGCCTAACATTCCTTTTGGAACACTTGGTTTGCAAACAGGGGCCGTTATGGCGGCAGCAATGATGTTTGAATTGGAAATTCTTGGGAAAAGTGCCCATGCGGGTGCAGAGCCGGAAAAAGGGATTGATTCCATTCTGATTGCGAGTGATTGGATACAATCGGTCCAGAGCATCATTTCGAGACGAATTTCGCCCCGATCTACGGGTGTGATTAGCGTAGGGACGATTGCTGGAGGTGAAATAGCCAATGTCATTGCCGATTCTGTCAAGATGACTGGCACCATAAGAACCCGAGACGCTGGAACCCGCGAGCAGATCCTTCGTGAAATACGTCTGTTGAATGAAGCCCTTTCACATCGATATGGATGTCAAATGAATTGGAGTATTTTACAGGATGTTCCCGTTACGATAAATAATGGTCATTTGTGTGATCAGATCTCAGCTGCCGTTCGCGCTGAAATGCCTGATGTGCGAATTCTCAATGAGGTGGATATGATGGCTGCCGAAGATTTTTCTTTTTACGGGCAGAAGATACCTTCTTTTTTCGGCTTCTTAGGAACTGGAAATATGGACAAACAAGTTCAGTATGGGCTACACCATCCTAAAATGGATATTGAGGAATCCGCATTGATAGAGGGAGCGAAGTATTTTCTAACTGCCGCAAAAGCGGTATCGAAGTCAAGAGGTGAGTAGGCTGTTTTGAATCAATTACTCTCAACATTTGCTTTCATCATTTCGGTCCCTGTCTGAAATGCAAGATTTTGAATTCTCTGATACATGTAGCCGGTGAATAAAAGAGAGAATAGCGTATAAAAGCTAATTAATAGCTTGCTTATTGTATGATCCATAGGCCAAATATGGGTTCCAGCCATAAAAATGAAGGCTACAGCAATGCAAACCTTTATACATTCACTGGGTATCGAAATAAGATGACCATCCATCAATGAGGTGTATGCAAATACTCCAAAAAACAGATACAGCCCCATGGCAAGCAATCCCCCATAGGTAAAGGAACTGATTTCTAAAAGCACCCAAATGAGAATGAGATTATGTGCAATGAGTTGAAACCAGGCATATACTTTTATATAAGGAATATTCACTCCTTCGTATTTAGGTCTATTGTACACGTCTATAGGTTCAGCCTTGACCCTTAAATCTCTCGGTCGCCACCCGGTGGGCTTTATCCAAACCAGGAATTTATCTTTCCAGTAGTTTGTTTTCCAGGCATCTTTTATCAATCCCCATAGATGTAAAAAATTGATGAGGATAGGATTCCAGGTACGAACGGGAGTTTTCGTTCCAAATACAGCAGGTACATTCTCTTTCTCTTCTTGAAAAGTGCCGAACCATTTATCCCATAAGATGAAAATGGCGGCATAGTTTTTATCAATATACTCATCATTGATGGCATGATGCACACGGTGATGAGAGGGTGTGACAATGATGTGTTCCAGCCATCCCATTTTGTCAATCAGACGCGTATGATACCAAAACTGTGCAAATAAATGTAAGGGAGCTAAAAGGGCAATTACACCGGCTGGAACTCCAATAATAGCCAAAGGAATATAAAGAAAGAAATAAATGGAAATCACGTTTGAAATCGGTTGTCTCAAAGCGCAACTCAGATTAAACTCTTCACTGCTGTGGTGAACAATGTGTCTATTCCAAAACAAGTTGACTTCATGGTTGAACCGATGGGACCAATAGGCCGCAAAATCAATCCCAATGAAAGCAAGTACGTATATAAACCAGTTAGCTTCCCACGACCAGACGGAGAAGTGATCTACCATCCAATCATAACTGACAATGATAATCGACAGTCCCAGGATGTTTTTAATCGTGTTCGTGATCCCGGAGCTCAATGAGGATATCGTATCTAAATCTCTGTTGATTTTTATTTTGCCTCTCGAAGCCGCCCATGCCTCAGCTATAATGAGCAAGAAGAATCCTGGGATTGCATATACTAAAACCGCTGCGTACGTTTCCATCTTGTTCAAAGATAAGAAGAAATAGAATGTGATTCTTCACTTTGGACTCAGGGACTTTCAAAGTTAGGTCATAATCTTTATGGCCATGGGCGATTGGAATAAAAAGGGGCTTGATGAATAAAGACTAGGTAGGGCTTAACCAAAGAGCCAATAAAGCCCCCAACCAAATTGTCGAGAGATAAAAAAAAGAAAATCGATGCCGGAAAAGGCTTTGAAAAAGTGGCATCCAGCTGGATGCCACTTTTTTTAATACTTTTATTTCGTGTACTTAACTGAACTATCAGTGTTGTAAAAGAAAAAGGCCCATTTTTCGGCTTGTTCCTCTATGATTTTAGAGGTCGGTTTTCCAGCTCCATGACCTGCATCAACTTCAATGCGAATTAATACCGGATCATCTCCCACATGAGCCTCCTGTAATCGGGCAGCAAATTTGAAGGAGTGGGCGGGCACTACTCGGTCATCATGATCAGCAGTGGTTATCATTGTCGCCGGGTAGGCAACACTATCTTTTAATTGATGAAGAGGCGAATACGAATACAGATTCTCAAAATGTACAGAATCATCACTGCTTCCATACTCGGGAATCCATCCCCAGCCAACGGTAAACTTATGATAGCGCAGCATATCTAAAACGCCGACAGCGGGAAAGGCCACGGCAAATAAGTCCGGACGCTGTGTCATACAAGCACCGACGAGTAACCCACCATTGGAGCCTCCGGCAATAGCTAGTTTTTCTGATTTGGTATACTGCTCATCGATTAGGTAATCTGCGGCGGCCATAAAGTCATCAAACACATTTTGCTTATTAAGCAACATTCCGGCTTTATGCCATTCTTCTCCATACTCACCGCCTCCGCGTAAATTTGGCATAGCAAATACACCTCCGTTTTCCAGTAAGATAAGTCGTGAAGAGCTGAAGGAAGGCGTAAGAGATATATTGAATCCGCCATATCCATATAAATAGGTGGGGTTGTTGCCATTCAATTCTAGTCCTTTTTTGTGGACCAGAAACATGCTAACAGGGGTACCATCTTTACTTTTGTAAGTGACCTGCTTTTCGACATAATCCTCAGGATCAAACTTCAACTCAGTTTTAAAGAACAGCTCACTTTTTCCTGAAGTAACATCATAGCTAAAAATACTGGGCGGTCGGGTAAATGATGTGAAAGTATAAAATAAAGTATCAGAGCTTTCTCTCCCGGAGAAACCACCGGCAGATCCCACACCGGGTAATTCGATTTCCATGCGGTTGGAGCCATCGTAGTCCATCACATAAACGTGGTTGGAAGCTTTTTCCAGATAGTTGGCAAATAGTTTGCCACCTCCTGTAGACACGGAATTCAGTAAGTGTTCTGTTTCAGGAATGATTTCTTCGGCCGCTTCCCAATCCAGAGTTTCGGTATTTATTTTCATCAGGCGGTAGTTGTCAGCTCCCCGGTTAGTTCGAACCCAAACATATCCATCAGCGTGATGAATTACTGAATTTTTAAAATCAAACCCTTCTTGTAGCGCATTAAAGGTGCTTTCGTCCTGATCCAGATGCTGGATATAGGTTTCGAAGCCATCTGTTCCTGTAGATGCATAGAGAGTTAAAATCTTTCGGTCTTCCGTTACGCTTACATAATGATAACGTTTGGGATTTTCGGGATCACTGTATATGAGCTTGTCATCCTCTTGATTCTCTCCTAGTTTGTGGTAATAAACGGAATGACCTTCATTTTCAGCGGAATACTCCAGACCGGATTCGGGCGCAGGATATCGGCTGTAATAGAAACCATCGCCCACCCAGCTTGCTCCGGAAAACTTAACCCAACTTAACTCGTCAGGCAATGTTTTTCCCGTAGCAACTTCTTTAACGTAAAAGGTTTGCCAGTCTGAGCCAGCTTCTTGAACTGAGTAGGTGACGTATTTATAATCCTTGGAAAAACCCACTACTGAAATCGCAGTCGTACCTTCTGGATTGATTTCATTCGGGTCGATAAATACTTCTGCCTCTCCATCGAGTCCTTTTTGCCGATAGATAACGGATTGATTTTGCAGACCATCATTTTTATAGAAAAAGTAGTATTCACCCGCTTTGTACGGACTGCTCAATTTGGGGTAGTTATACAGCTCCTCAAAACGATTTGCAATATCTTCTGTAAATGGAATCTGATCTAAATAACCATAGGTGACTTTATTTTGTCTTTTAACCCAATCCTCAACTTCAGCCGCTGTGTCCACTTCCAACCAGCGATAAGGATCAGGTACTGAGGTGCCGTGATAATCGTCGGTTACATTTACTTTTTTCGTCTCAGGATAGTCCACGGGAATAACGGGATTTTTTGTTTTAGCTTGCTCGTTTTGACCACAAGAATAGAGTAATATTAAAGGAAGCAGGATTACATATATTATGCGCATAATTAAAACGTTTGTATTTTGACCTCAAGATAACAAATCAATATGAAACGATCTGGCCAAATACATATAGCCATTCTAACTCTGTTTTTCGGATTTCAGTATTTGCTTCCCCTGGCAAGTTGGGGTCAATCGGAAGTGGCTCAGGTTATGACTATACAGGATGTAAAACCCGGTGCTGATATTTTCTTGAAAAACTATCGTCCGGAGGACTTCTCATCTATTGCTGTGGTGGCTCATGCCGGATCCACTTTGCAGGGAGGAGGACACCTCGTAGATGAAATGGTGGCGAGGAATTGGCCCATAAAATTTGTCTATGCTCCTGAACATGGGTTTCGGTCTGATGCCGATGCGGGCGCTCATATCTCTGACGGTCGAGATCATAAGTCGGGCCTCCTGGTAAAATCTCTGTATGGAGATAATCGTCGACCTGACCCTAATGATATTAAGTCTCTTGACGCAATAGTCTTTGATCTTCAGGATGTTGGCGTTCGGTTTTATACTTATTTGTCCACCCTGAAGTACGTACTCGATGCAGCGTCCATGCAGGGAGTACCGGTCTATATATTGGATCGACCCAACCCCAATGGCTTTTATGTAGATGGGCCCGTATTAGATACAGCATTTCGATCTTTTGTTGGGATTATTCCTGTTCCTATCGTGCATGGAATGACTTTAGGGGAAATGGCTCTTCTGATTGCGGGGGAACAGTGGATAGGGCAGGCCGATAATTTAGATTTGACGATCATCCCTTGTGAGGGGTACGATCGCGACAAAACATACTTTCCACCTGTTCCACCCTCGCCAAATTTACCCAACATTCGGTCCATTCTGCTTTATCCTCATATATGTTATTTTGAAGCTACCAGCTGTTCAGTAGGGCGAGGTACAGAACAACCTTTTGAGTTAGTTGCCCACCCGAACTGGACTTCCTATGAGTATGCTATTACGCCCGTATCCGGTCCGGGTGCGACTGCACCAAAGCATCAAAATACAGTGTGTTATGGCTGGAATTTAAATTCAATTTCTTTGGACAGCCTTACAAGCCGATCCGAAATCGATTGGAGTTGGTGGCTGTCTGCCGGAAGAGAATTTGATCGCTGGCAAGACTGGATCGACAGACCCGAATTTCTGAACTTATTACTGGGTACGGACCAATGGAAAATGATGTTTGAGCCCAATGGAATGGAGAAGTGGAAGCAAAGCTACCAAAAGGAGTTATCTGCATTCGGGTCAGTAAGAGCCCAGTATTTACTCTATGATTGACCTGCATACAGGCATTAAAGAAATCTGTATTTACTCAAGAACCTCAAAAACACTCGTGTTTTCTATCGGCGCCTTTGCAGGGGCCTCGTTATGTACTGTATTGACATTTTAGCGACAGAACAATTGCTGTATTGAACGCGGATTTCTCGTGATTTCGCAGGGATTAACAATGCTGTGGATATGATATCTTGGGGGGCTGCTGGATTAAACCCATCACGACGATGTATTTGTTTGAATAAAGCCGGATTGCAAAAGGTATGCCGGACTCGTGTGCAAAATAATATATGGTCACTGAATGTACGAACGATGCCTCAAGTGTGAATTTGCAGTGTCACCTAAAACGTATAGTTCAAGATAGGAAATCGAACCCATCACCAGTGATATGCGGCGCGACCCCTCAGCGGGCTCAGGACTTTCAGCGAGCGGAATTGCGATCGTGGGTATCGGGCATGAAATAAAGAGGGTGGAGAGTTCAACTATGCAGAGAAGGAATAGATAGGTAGAAATTGTCAGACCCGCGATTAAAGCATGCAGCGGTAGGAGCGACCGCGGTTTAGCGAAGCTAAAATCACCTTTGATGGGTTCTTGATCTTTTGTTACTTTTGGATTAAGCCAAAAGTAAAAAGGAGTATGGGGGTGTGGCTGTGCGAAGGCCCTGAAAAAAGGGCAATTAAAGATCATGTCATTCACAGCCCGGCAATCCGTCCGCTATCTCGGCTGAGTCCGACTGCCGGCAGTGTCCCTAATTTATCGATTGTCAACGATCAGCCTTTTCGACGCGTCTTTCTCTTATGCACCTTTGCTAAAGCCTACGGTTTACTCTTTTGCCTAGCAATCTTACAACAACACGATTTTCGGGGATGGCCCAAAAAAAGAAATCGTGATAGGAGTGGGGGTGTATCAAGCGAAGGACTTATATAAGGTTTTTTAAAACAGGGTGTCGAATACTAGAATTTCCACATTAGCAA
>Ga0209943_1000174_pt1 | contig 45019 bp, 44 predicted proteins | sample SalPonR1_B_D2_MG_FD_185698 | JGI IMG/M metagenome (GOLD analysis project Ga0209943, IMG submission 185698) | Salt pond soil microbial communities from South San Francisco under conditions of wetland restoration - Salt Pond MetaG R1_B_D2_MG... ... | reverse complement strand
ATCTTGATTGTTAAAGATTTCTCGCTACCGCTCGAAATGACAATGCGGACGCTTTTCAGAGTTATTTTCTGCAAAAATGGGGCGCCAGCGCAATAAATCGCTTTTTACGAAGCCATCAACCATATGCGGAAAAGTTTCAAGGCGCAAACCGGAGCTCCGGGATAGCCGGTGAAGGCATGGAGAGGTAGAAATCCTGAAAAAAGAGTGGGTTAAAGATGCAGGCTTAATTTCTGCTGCAGTCACAACTGCCCGTATATTCCGGCGCTTTTCTTTCAATCGGGCAGACGGGGAAGTTCCAATCCTTTAAATGCGGATTCAATTGATTTCCAGCCGGTTCGGACGAAGGCTTCGGGGAGCAGTCGCATCGGCCCGTATATTTGGGCTCTTTACTTTTATACGAACATTGGTCAAAAAAATGGGTGTCACCTACCCAGACGCTCATATGACCGCTGATCCGGACATGCCCGTTCAACATATACCCATTAATACAATCCTCACCCGATGTGGGACTTTTATGCAGGGCTTCGCTCTGACTAAGCTCCCTTTCGGTGTACTCAAAATATATCACGTCTACCCGCTGATGGTGATAGGGTTCCCGGGCATTAGTGACACCCTGGAAAAACCCCGGCGGATTCAACCGTTTTCTAAATTCCGGTTTATCTTCCAGCGCTTCATGAATATGGGTGTAGGTGATATTGCCATCCATGGAACGGGGGAACGATTTGTCAATGTATTCAGATTTGAAAATATCGTCACGGCTCAGATAGACTCTGTACGGATAAGGAGAGCAGGCGTGCGCATAATCTAAGGTAATCTCCAGATCATTGTCCCGGACCTCATGGTCGACCAGCCTATAGGGATAATTGCCATCCACCTCAAGATTTTCCGGGATTTTTGCAGCTTCGATAAAAAAATCGGCCTGATTGAGGTCTATATACTGATCAGTCTTGTCTGTTTCAGCGTCGAATGTGTAGCCTCGCGGCGATAAATGGAATACAGCATCTTGTATTTCTGAGAGTTCATCCATAACCATCTCTGAATGGCCATAATCGGCGGAAACAATGAGGACAGGCCCGATCAGGAGGAGTACCAGCCAGAAAATTTTTTTAGGGTGAGGGGCAATTTTATTTTTTATCATGCCGACCTCTCTGAAGTATCAGGTAAAAACTGAACCTTTCATTTCCTTTTTACTATAGATAAATAAAAAATAAAAGAAAATTCTGGCTGTTTGGCCCATGCAGGGGCGAAAAAGATTGGGGTAAGCCGGCGCTAGTTTCCGGATTCAATCAGATGGTCCAGTATCAAACCAAAGAAACTGTCGCTGCCGCTGGAGGGGGTAAACAACCAGCCCATATGGATCAGGCACGCCCGGCAAAGGACGACCCGCCATTTATACCCGGCGAACCAGGAAAATTCATCTGTCGGCAGGCCAACCGCCCCACATCCTTCGGCATCACTGAAACAGCCGATATCAAATACCATACCATGCGGATTGGCGAATGTATGCTGATGCGAACCATTGACATTGATTTTTGCAGATTTCGGCGTGATTGGGTTCAGGCATTGACGGCAGAGATAAAAGGGGGCCTCATATTCATCCTCTTTTTGCTCCGTTTTTTCCTTCACATGGGCCTCAGATTTTCCGCCCCGCATCGATGTTCGGAAAAAATATTTATTTAGCAATGTTGAATTCCCGCTGGTTGAAATAAGGTTATTTAATTTAAATTTAAAATGATCGGGCTATATTGTCAAATAGTTCCCGTTTCCTGACGGTTTCGTAACAATCGCTCGATACCGTTATCGTTGGTTAAAATGGCGGCAACCAGAACAATATACATTGGGTATTAGGTTAAGGGGAAAGGGGAAAGATACAAGGTTGGTTAAATCCCAGTTTTTAAAACACCTCTCTTTTGTCGAATGCCCCGTTGTTTTGAATTTTGGTCATTGGAATTCTCGCTTGATTGCCGTCTGAAGCGGGGTCTAACGGTTGCGGCGGGATCTGCCGGATGAGCCACGGTCCAGAAGCACAAGGAGGATAAACGGCCATGTGATCAGATATTCGAAAATAAATCCGATCGGTATCATGATATAAATAAACGGGAGCTTGATCGTATAGAAATGCAGCGTCTTATAAACTTTACGGATCCTGGGAGGCAATGTTCCGGAATTCAATTTTTACCTGCCCGCATTCTACGAGATTGTCAGGGTTCAATTTAGGTTTTAAGTGGTGCCGAAGGCCGGACTTGAACCGGCACGGGCGTTACCCACTACCCCCTCAAGATAGCGTGTCTACCATTTCCACCACTTCGGCACTATTGAGATTGAGGTGTTGCCTGCTGGCCGCTTTCTGAACCTGTTCCTGTTTTTTCACCGGCCGGCGGTGAAGCCGGCTTGTCTGCTGCCTTTTGGCTTTGCTGGGCATCTGCAGGCAACGTCTGCGTCTGTTGGGCCGCCGGTTGAACATCGGAGACAACAGAATCATTTCCACCTCTGGATATGTAGGCAAGGCTCAACGAGGTGAGCATAAATATAATAGCGGCAACCGTTGTGGCCTTGCCCAGAAACGTTGTCGCGCCGGTATTGCCAAAAAGGGTCTGGTTGCCGGCCCCTCCAAAAACGGCGCCCATGTCGGCGCCCTTGCCGGTTTGCAGAAGAACAATCGCAATCAGCGCAAAACTGACAAGCAAATGAACGATAAGAATCAATATAGACATAGGTCAGGTTTTAAATCTTTCATGTTCGATAATGAATAATTTCACTGAAAGTTTCCGGTTTTAGGCTGGCCCCTCCCACCAGGGCCCCGTCAATATCCGGAAGTGCCATCAGTTCGGCGATATTGCCGGGTTTAACGCTCCCTCCATACAGGATGCGTATGGCGCTAGCCAACTCGTCGCCAAACCCCTGCGAAATCAATTTACGAATATACGCATGGGCCTCCTGAGCTTGTTCCGGCTGCGCCGTTTTTCCCGTGCCGATGGCCCATACCGGCTCGTAGGCGATAACCGGTGGATTTGACGTATTTAAATTTAAATCTTTTAACCCTTCCTGTATTTGTTTGTCAAGCACTGAAAATGTTTTTCCCGAATCCCGCTCGGGTTCCGTCTCTCCCACGCAGACAACAGGAATCAGGGAGGCTTCAAATGCCGCTTGGATCTTTTTATTGACGCCTGCATCGGTCTCGCCGAAGAACTGTCGCCTTTCAGAATGGCCGATAATTACATATCTGCATCCGGCAGAGGCGATCATCGGGGCGGATACTTCGCCGGTAAAAGCGCCTTCCTTTTCCCAGTACAAATTCTGGGCGCCGAGTTCCATAGAAGAGCCCTCAATGGCCTTGGAAACAACTGCCAGTGCGGTGAAGGGCGGGGCGATCATTATATCCACCGAACTGACATCGCCAACCCTCTCGACCAGTTGCCGGCTCGTCGTTTCGGCCTCCGGACAGGTCTTGAACATTTTCCAATTTCCGGCAATTAGCGGTTTACGAGACGCCATATATTACCTCCTGTCAATGCGCTTAGGGCAAACCCGCATAAAAGAAAAACTGCGGGCGCCGTCAGGACCCAAAATTCTCTTTTTTGCGGCTTCATTGGTATTCCATCAAAGTTTTCCGGCCACCATCTCAGCGAGATCCACCATCCGTTCCGAATATCCGGCCTCATTATCATACCAGGAGAGGACCTTGACCATATTTCCTATCATATAGGTCAAGTCCGCATCAACAATGGAGGAGAGCTTTGACCCGTTGAAATCGCATGAAACCAGCGGCGTCTCGTTGTAGCCCAGAATCCCCGACAGAGCGCCTTCGGACGCGGTCTTCAGGGCCTTTTTGACATCATCGGCAGTGACATCGGATTTGTTCAGGTTGGCCACGAGATCGACGATTGAAACATTGGCGGTTGGCACACGAATCGCAAGCCCGTTTAGTTTCCCTTGGAGTTCGGGGATGACCAGGCCGACGGCTTTTGCCGCTCCGGTTGTCGTCGGGATCATCGAAACGGCGGCCGATCGCGCCCGCCGTAAATCCTTGTGCGGCCCGTCAAGAAGCTGCTGGTCCCCGGTATAGGAATGTACCGTCGTCATTATGCCGGATGTGATGCCGAATTCATCATTCAGAACCTTTGCTACCGGTGCCAGGCAGTTGGTCGTGCAGGAGGCATTGGATATTATGTGATGACTGGCCGGATCATATGTATTCTCATTGACTCCCAGCACGATCGTCAAATCGGGCTCTTTTGCCGGAGCGGAGATGATCACTTTTTTGGCGCCGGCTTCGATGTGCTTTCCCGCGCTTTGCTTATCCCGGAAAAGCCCGGTGCATTCAGCCACAATATCCACGCCGTAATTTTTCCACGGCAGGGCGGCGGGGTCTTTTTCTGAATGGACGGCGATGGACCTGCCATTGACCTCGATCGCGTTTTCCTTCGGCTGAATCGGAACGTCAAGCTTCTCATGCACCGAGTCAAACGTTAACAGATGCGCCATGGTGGCCGGGTCCATCAGATCATTGACTGCGACGATTTCGATATTCTGACGATTCAAGGCGGCCCGAAACACCATTCGACCGATTCTTCCCATACCGTTAATAGCTATTTTAGCACCCATAGGAACCTCCTTTGAATATTTTTCCCATCATAATTGCATCTTCGTCCGTGTCCGTATAATAGCCGGGGCGTTTTCCATTCACGGAGAACCCGAGTTTTTTATATAATCGAATCGCTGCGATATTTGAAGGCCTGACCTCCAGAAAGGCCAGGTCAAACTTATCAGGAATGGCGTTAAGGCATCGACGGAAAAAGTAAGAGGCGATGCCTTTATTCCGATATTCTTCGGTGACAGCCACTTTAAGCACATGCAGTTCAGCCATAATCAGACGAAAACAGAAGTAGGCGATCAAATGCTGCCGCTGACCCGTCTTCAATACAAAGTTGTATGCCCCATTGCACGCCAGTTCATTTATAAAGGCCAGCTTACCCCATGGGTTTTTAAAAGCCCTTTTCTCAATAGCGACCACATCATTTATGTCATTGATGGCCATGGGGGTCATCCGTATCTGACTCATTCCCGTTTGTTACCCTTTACCAGATCGCTGGCCAGAGAAATACTCTTTTTCCCATCGGTTTCAATGGTCTTCGCCATTGAATGCAGATCTTTGTCTTTTTTCCTCAGGTTAACCGCCTTGATCAGCATCGGCAGGTTTGTCCCCGAGATCACTTCAATCTTTCCCTCTTCCAGAAATGAATAGCTCAGGTTCGAAGGCGTCCCCCCGAACATGTCGGTCATTATCAGTATGCCGCTATTCTGATTAACCTCCTTAATTCCATTATTAATTTTTTTTCTCAAAGTTTCAACGTGTTCTTTTAAATCGATGGAAACAGCGGTCACAGCCTCCAGCCGGTAATCAAAAATCAACTCAGCGGTGTCGATTAATATATCACCAAACTGACCGTGGGTGACGATGACGATACCAACCATATCTCTCCTTGAATTATCTCTCCTTGAATCATGTTTGAATGTCAATATCCCGGTGGGTAATGCTGATCGGACGTCCCGGGCGCTTGATATTCTCATAGATGGCTTCAGCAATCACGACCGACCGATGCTGACCGCCAGTACAGCCAATGGCAATGGTTAAATACGCTTTGCCCTCTTTCTCAAACAGGGGAATGAGAAAGTTGAGGAGATCCTGGAATTTATAATTGAATTCGGTTGCCAGGGAGTTGTTCAGAACGAAGTGTTTCACCGCTTCATCTCTGCCGTTTTTCGATTTGAGATGGGAGACGAAAAACGGGTTGGCAAGAAACCGGACATCCATCATGATATCCGTATCCGGCGGAGTGCCGTGCTTGAAACCGAACGAGATGACATGGATGCGCATCGGCATGGTTTCCAGGCTGCTTTTGGCAATATCAAAGATGATCGATTTTAAGGCATGGATATTGTATTCGGAGGTATCGATCACCCGGCTGGCAGAGCCTTTTAATGGCTCCAGCAGCTCCTTTTCTTCCCGGATACCTTCAAGCAGGGGTTTGTCCTGGGCCAGCGGATGGTGCCGCCGGGTCTCACTGTATCGCTTGAGCAGCACGGTTTCATCGGCTTCCAGAAAAAGGATCTCGAAGCTATAGTTTTTTTGTCGAAGCTCATCCACTACCGTTGGATACGTGGATAAAAACCGCTTTTCCCGCAGGTCCATGACGACTGCCAGACCCTGGATATTCGCATCCCGTTGAATCGGCAGTTCGAGGAATTTTGGCAGCAGTTCGGCGGGCAGATTGTCTACGCAGTAGAAACCGGCGTCTTCAAGCGCTGCCATGGCTATGCTTTTTCCTGATCCTGACAGACCGGTAATGATAATGATCTTTAGTTTTTTCATTATAGATAATGGGTATCTTCCATTCTCATGGGCACGGCGGTTTTAGAACGGCTCATCGATCGCCTCAATGGCGTGTATGACATCATCTTTGCCGGACGCCTCCAGGAGGCGGTTTTTAAATCCGTCGTCCTTCAGCAATTTCGAGATTTGCGCCAAAAGCCTCAAATGCATACCGGCGGAATTATCCGGCGTCAATAGAAGAAAAAATATACGGGTTGGCTTTTTGTCAATGGCATCAAAATTAACCCCCTTACGGCTCAACCCGAATCCCAGTACCAGTGAGGAGAGGTCCTTTAGTTTACCGTGCGGAATACCGATCCCCCCGCCGACGCCCGTGCTCCCGAGATGTTCCCTCTCTATAAGTACCCGGACCAGCTCTTTGTGATCGACCTGGGCGATATGGGCTACCGGCAGGGTCAGTTCCTCCAGAACCCCCTTTTTATCGGTGGCTTGAAGGTCGGTAATAATGGTTTCTTTATATAAAAAGTCAAGAATTTTCATACGGATGAAGGCTTCGATGCAGGCCAGAAATTTTTTTCAGCCCTTGGGTAAGCGGTTACGAAAGCGGTTGAATCAACCCCAGGTCTCCGTCATTTCTCCGATATATAACATTTATCTGGTTGGTCCGGGCATTGGTAAAGACCAAAAAGTTGTCCGGTGTCAGCTCGAGCTGCATGCCGGCTTCTTCAATATCCATGGGTTTGTAGTCGATGTTTTGAACCCTTATCCGGGGGTTCGAATAGGCCTCCCCTGAGCCCGCAGCGCCCGGGTTTTCGACTTCCTGCATGGACCTCTCTTTGAGTTCTCCCCTGGGACCCTGCCGGTGCTTACGGGTTTTTTGTTTGTTCTTTTTGATCTGTTTCTCCAGTTTATCAAGTGCGAGATCGATGGATGAGTACATATCGTTTGATTCTTCCCGGCAGTTAAGGTTCAGCCGGTCACCGATGAGCTTAATTTCAGTAATATGCCTGATTTTTTCCACCGACAGAACCACATTGGCCTCGGCGGGATTGTCCAGCAGTTTGTCAAGCTTTTCTAGTTTGTTGGTTACATAGGATTTAAGGTTCTCGGAGGTTTCAATGTTTTTAAAAGTCACCGATGTCTGCATCTTTTCTCCTCCCTAAAATTGTTTCCGTTTTCCCGATGGCAGGATTCCTAAATTTTCTCTGTATTTCGCGACAGTTCGGCGGGCAATATCGATATTGCGGTCTTTGAGCATTTCCGTAATCTTTTTGTCGCTATAGGGGCGTTTTGGATTTTCCGCCTCAATAATGCCACGGATTTCTTCCTGCACGCTTGCCGATGCGATGGTTTCCCCATGCGAGCGATTGATCGAACTGTTAAAGAAAAATTTCAGTTCAAAGATGCCCTGCGGCGTATAGGCATATTTATTATTCGTCACGCGGCTTATTGTGGACTCGTGCATTTCAATGTCATCGGCGACGTCCCGGAGCACCAGCGGTTTCAATTGGGATATGCCGTGTTCGAAAAACCCCCGTTGAAATTTCACGATACTTTTCATGACATTATATATGGTTTTTTGCCGGTGCTGGATGCTTTTAATCAGCCATTCGGCCGACCGGAGCCGGTCCTTGAGATAGTTTTTCGCCTCGGCAGATATGCTTTCGCCCTTTTTCGCCGCATTTTTGTAATAGGAGTTGATCTGTATACGGGGCATATCATCATCATTGAGCAGAATCACAAAATCATCTTCATACTTGTATACATATACGTCGGGCACAATATATATCTGGTCATGTTCCGAAAATTTGTCCCCCGGCTTCGGGTCAAGCCGCTTGATTATATTTACCGCGGCCACGATATCATCCAGGCTTGCGTTTGTGGCCTTTGCAATGGTTTTATAGCGTTTATTCTCAAGATCTTTTAAATGGTTGGAGATGATCTGAACGATCAGGGGGCTATCAATGCCAAGCTGGGCGGCCTGTATAAGTAGGCATTCCTTCAGATCCCTGGCACAGATACCCGGCGGATCAAACGTCTGCATCAACGACAGTACCTGCTCCGCTTTCTCAGTCGTCGTATTCGTGAATCGGGCAACCTCCTCCACGGTAATGTCCAGGTAGCCGTCTTCGTTAATGCTTCCTATGATATAGCTGCCAATGGTCTCTTCTTCTTCCTCGGGTTTGGTCATCAGGAGCTGCCATCGCAGGTGATCGGCAAGCGAGGTTTTGCTGGCCGTAAAGGCCTCGTAATCCGGCGCCTCCTTTTTTTCGGTTTCAAAGTGTACCTTGCCGACGGAATTATATTCATCCATATAGTTCTGCCAATCGGCAATCTCGTCAAACTTCTCTTCTACGGATACTTCATGGGGGGACTGATCCTCCTGGACCGTGGGCTCCTCTGAGGCTTCGGTCTCAATCTCCTGGTCTTCTTCCAGCGTCGGATTGGTTTCGAGCTCCTGCTGGATCATTTCCAGCAGCTCCATATGGGACAACTGAAGCAGTTTAATCGCCATCTGGAGCTGTGGCGTCATTACCAGCTGCTGCTGCAGTTTGAGATTTTGTTGGAGTTCAAGTGCCATATCAGAGTTTAAAATGATCACCCAGATAGATTTGTTTTGCCGTCGGGCTGGCAGCAATCGCATCCGGAGTTCCGGATTCGATGATCTGCCCGTTGTTAAGAATGTAGGCCTGGTCGCATACCCCCAGCGTTTCTCTTACATTGTGATCGGAAATCAGTACGCCGATGCCCCGTTCGGAAAGATGCCGAATGATATTCTGAATATCAATGACCGCCAGCGGATCAATGCCGGCAAACGGCTCATCCAGAAGCATAAAGCTCGGGTCCGTGGCCAGGGCCCTGGAAATTTCAAGGCGCCGCCGTTCACCTCCGGATAGCAGCCGCGCCTTCTGATCCTTCAGCCGGGAGATGCCCAGTTCATTCAGCAATGCCTCGGCTTTTTGCCGCTGTTCATACTTGTTTAAAGATAGAGTCTCCAGAATTGCCATAATATTCTGATAAACCGTCAGTTTGCCAAAGACCGAGGGCTCCTGGGGCAGGTAGCCGAGGCCCTTTCGGGCCCGTAGGTGCATCGGATAACCGGTAATTTTCTCCCCATCAATAAAAACATCTCCTTTTTCGGGCTTGATTATCCCTACCGTCATGTAGAAGGTGGTCGTCTTGCCGGCCCCGTTCGGCCCCAGCAATCCGAAAATTCCGCCGCTGTCGATGTCAATATTGACGGCGTCAACGACCCGTTTACCATTATAGATTTTAACCAGGTGCCTTAACGAGAGAACAGTCATTTCCGGATTATTGGGCGCTCATTGCTTTTTCGGCTTCGGATGATTTTTTTTGCCCCCGTGAATTACCGCATTTACGCGCTGATTCGTGCCGCCGTCAACGATTATTTCTCCGGTTTTTCGATTAAACGTGATTTTATTGCCGGTAATCGAATTGTCTTCGCTCGTCACTTCAACCGTTTCGCCGGTTAATACCAATACCTGACGATCTGTTTGGTAGACCGCCCGATCACATGTCGCGGTTCGGTTGTCCAAATTAATCGTTACCTGGCCGGAGGCCACGATTTTTTTAATATTTTCGCTCGTCATCGAGGTCCCGGAAGACGGCAGCTGTTCATAAAAAACCTTTAATTCCGAAGATTGGATTTGCGTTTTGTCAGCATCAACATCAACGTTCCCTATAAAATGAATATAATTCGATTCCTGGCGGGACACAAGTCTGTCCGCCTGGATATGAAGTTTGGTCCCTGTTGGCCCACCCTCTGCCCCCTCAGAATTGACGGCATATACGGCCCCCGGCCCGCCCGAGCCGATCGGGCAGCTGAGCAATAAACTGACAAAAAGCAGGCTAATCGATCGTTTTAAAAAATTCCGTCCCACGAATCGTCCCTTTCACATGGCCTTTGCAATCCAGCCGCCCGCGCGTGAGGTCGACGGTCATCGTGTCCGCCTTCAATTGAATTGCCGGCCCGAGAATATTTACAGGCTTATTGGTTGATATTATATGCGACTCATGAGAGTAATGCAAGATTTCGGTTTGAAGCCGGTACCGTCTATTTTTAACGATAATATTGCCTGAAATCTCCATATCATGAGTGTTGATATCCAGAATGCCGTGATCCGCCCTTAATTGGATCTCGGATCGCTCGGATCGTTTGGGGAAAACCATGCGGATATCGCTCAACCGCACCCGGTTGCTATCGGAGAAAAAACTGGCTGAACCGGCATCCAGCGTCCATTCGGTCTTACCATCCTTTGTGGCGGTATGGTGAAAACTATTGATGGAGAGTTCGGCATCCGTTTTATCCGGAGAATCTGGCTTTTGCGGGGCTTTCGGTTCGCTCCGGTGGTTTAAAGCAAATGTCAGCAGTAAGGCCAAGAGAATGACTGCCGCGCCCACCAGCAAAATTTTAACGGTTGTCTTACGCTTCAACTGTTTATATCCATTGCCCCATCAGTTTCTGCCAGATGCCCTGCGATTTCAACAGCATCTCGCAGACCTCGCGCACCGCCCCACGGCCGCCGACGGTTTGGGTTACGATGTCCGCCTGCTGGCAAACCAGCTCATGGGCATCGGCTACCGCTATCGCCAGACCGATTTTTTTGAGCAGCGGCAGATCCGGCAAGTCATCTCCCATGAAGGCGATTTCATCTGTGTTGTAGCCGGTGTCCGAAATGATCTGATCAAGCACTTCTGCCTTGTCGCGAATGCCGTCAAAGAACATATCAACGCCGAGTTCCCGGCATCGACGGATAAGGGCGGCAGATGAACGACCGGTGACGATGCCCGTTTTAATACCCCCCTGGTGAAGCATTTTAATACCCAGCCCGTCTCTTACATGAAACACTTTCGTCTCCACCTGCCCATTCGTATAGGCAAGCGATCCGTCGGTCAATACACCGTCGACATCCAATAACAGTAGCTTGATGTTTTGCAGCCTCGCTGTCGTCATCTTTCCCCTTTCTTCTTTTACTGAACGGCCTGGTGGATGTTTTTGAGCTGTACCAAAAGCCCCTCGACATCATCGAGCCTAAGCGCATTCGGGCCATCGGAGAGCGCTTTGTCGGGGTCGGGGTGAACCTCCATGAACACGGCATTGGCCCCAACGGCGATAGCGGCTTTGGCCAGAAGCGGGGCGAAATCCCGCTGCCCGCCGGAAGAAGAACCGGCTCCGCCCGGGAGCTGAACGCTGTGTGTGGCGTCAAAGATTACCGGGCATCCGGTCTCTTGCATGATCCGGATGCTGCGAAAATCCGAAACCAGATTATTGTAGCCGAACATGGCGCCGCGCTCCGTGATGAGAATTTGATTATTTCCGGCGTGGCGAACTTTTTCGACGACATTTGCCATATCCCAGGGGGATAGAAACTGTCCCTTTTTTATATTGATCGGTTTTCCGCTTTTTGCCGCCTCGACAAGCAGGTCGGTCTGGCGGCAGAGAAAAGCCGGTATCTGAATAACGTCAAGGACGCCACTGGCGGGTTCGACTTCAGAAATTTGGTGGATATCAGAGAGCACCGGTACATCGATATCTTTTCGGATCTGGGACAATATTTTCAGGCCCTCTGTTAGCCCCGGCCCCCGGAATGAATGGATGGATGTACGGTTGGCCTTGTCATAGGAGGCCTTGAAGATATAGGGGATATCCAGTTTATCTGTCAGCTGCTTGAGATATGAGGCTATCCGGTAGGGGGTATCGTTGTCTTCGATGACGCAGGGACCCGAAATCAGTGCGAAACGTTGATCGCCGCCGATCGAGAAATCTTTGATTCTAACTGGTCGTGTCATAGCTTCTCCTCTGAAGATGGATCTGGTTGCTGACAAGCATCTGTTATCCCGGGGTTTGCGAAAAGTCAAGATACGAAAATAAGATCTTGCTAAGCATCCGCATAGCTGTTAAATAAAAATAATTTTTTATGGCAAAATCGAGGGGAGCGAATGGCAAAGCGTTTTAAACGCAAAGACAAGGGCAAAAATTTCAAACGCTTTTTGCTGGTGATGCTGTGCCTGGTTATCGTCGGAGCGGGCGGCTGGTTTTTCTGGGAGAAGTACGAAGGCACCGCCCCGCAGATCCACCTTGATCTTGAGGCCGATGTGCTCGGGGCGGTCACCAAGGTCTCGGGCGAGATCGAAGATAACCGCAGCGGCGTTCGCAAGCTCTGGGTCGGCCTTATCAAGGACGGCAAGGAAACGGTTCTGCTGGAAAAAACCATCGGTGCAGGCCACGGGCAGGCTTCGGAGGCCGGCAATGGGGTGCCGTTAAGCGTTACGATCGATACAAAAAAACTGGGGCTCTCAGACGGTGAGGCGCTGTTGCGCGTGGCGGCATGGGACCATTCCTGGCGCAACTGGTGGAAGGGCAACGTGGCATACCTGGAGAAGACGCTCGTATTTGATACCCGGGCACCCCGCTTGACGGTACTGACAAGCCAGCACAATATCCGGCAGGGGGGCTCCGGATTGGTCATTTACCGCCTCTCCGAGCCCTGCGAGCAAAGCGGCGTGTATGTCGGAGAAGAGTTTTTCCCGGGATATGCCGGCTACTTTGACGACGAGGCTATCTATATAGCGCTCTTTGCGCTCTCCTATGACCAGGGTGAAGGAACAGAACTGGGCGTCAAGGCCGTGGATGCAGCGGGCAATACCGCCAAAAGCGGCTTCTACCATTATATTCGGGAAAAGCGATTCAAAACCGATGTGCTTCCCGTTTCAGACGCGTTTCTTGAACGGAAAATGCCGGAATTCGAGGATTTCATGGGGCAACAGGCGGATGCCTCATTGAAAGATCGGTTCCTCTATGTTAACCGGACGCTTCGTCAGAAAAACAACCGGGCGATTCTGGAGAACGGCCGGAAATCGGAAAAAAAATTTTTTTGGGATGGGGCCTTCGGGCGGCTGCCGAATTCCGCCCGGAGAGCAAACTTTGCTGATCATCGGGTTTATAAGTATAATGGCGAGACCATTGACCGGGCGGTTCACATGGGGATTGACCTGGCCTCTGTCCGGCATGACGAAATTCCGGCGGCCAACGCCGGCAAAGTGGCCGTGGCCAGGGAAATCGGTATCTATGGGAACACCGTCGTGATTGATCACGGTTACGGATTGTTCAGCGTCTATTCGCATTTGAGCCGGATCCGGGTCGGCCCCGGAGACCGGATCACAAAAGGGCAAATCATTGGACATACGGGCGCCACCGGTCTTGCGGGCGGCGACCATCTGCACTTTGGCATGTTCATCGATCATATCTATGTCGATCCGATTGAATGGTGGGATGCGGACTGGATTGAGAACAACATTACCTCCAAGCTCGAAAATATCGAATCGATTATTGACTGATGGCTTCGCAAGACGTCCAATATCGGGGCGGCGCTTCCGGGGGCTGCCGGGCCACCTCATCATCGCCGGTTGTCTGCGCGCTTATTTGCGGCGATGGGCCGAATCGATCCTGAACATTTTGCTTTGTCACCCAAATTTTCAAAGGATAGGAAGGAAACGGACGAATGGCAGGGTATCGGGTTAACAAGACCTATGCCGAAATCAACGAAAAAATCAGGTCCGGGCAAGTGGTGGTCGCCACTGCCGAGGAAATTATTGATATTGTCGATGAGAAGGGCGCGGAGGAGGCGGCGAGAACCGTTGACGTGGTGACTACCGGCACCTTTTCCCCCATGTGTTCATCCGGCGCATTCTTCAATTTCAAGCAAAGCGTCCCGGCCATCAAGGCTTCCAACGTCTGGTTCAACAATGTTCCGGCCTATGGGGCGCTGGCAGCGGTTGATTGCTTTTTAGGAGCCACCGAACCCTGTGAAGAGGATCCGTTGAACAAAGTGTGGCCGGGCGAATTCAACTATGGCGGCGGCCATGTCATTCAGGATCTGGTCGCGGGCCGAACGGTTCATATGCGGGCTACCGGTTACGGCACTTCCTGCTATCCAAAGCGGGAGGAGGAGAGGGAGATCTCGATTGACGACCTGCCCCAAGCGATTCTATGCAACCCCAGAAACGGCTACCAAAATTATAACTGTGCCATCAATCTGACCAATAAAACCATCTATACGTATCTTGGCACGCTCAAGCCGAAGGGGGGCAATGCCAACTATTCGACCGCCGGTCAATTGAGCCCCCTGTTCAACGATCCTTACTATAAAACCATCGGTTTGGGGACCCGAATTTTTCTGGGCGGGGGGATTGGATATGTCACCTGGCACGGAACCCAGCATAAACCTACGGCTCAGCGGTCAAAAAACGGTATTCCGATGAGTCCTGCCGGCACCATGTGGGTAATGGGGGATCTCAAGCAGATGTCCCCGGATTGGCTTGTCGGAATCAGTATGCAGGGCTACGGGGTATCCCTGGCGGTGGGGCTCGGGGTTCCGATACCGATATTAAACGAGGAGATCGTTCGATACACGGCGGTTGCCGACGAGGATATCCATTGTCAGGTTGTGGACTATGGCAATGATTATCCCAACGGGGTGGACAGAAACTACGGGTATGTCAGTTATGCGGCGCTCAAGAGCGGTATGATTCATGTAAACGGAAAAGAGGTGCCCACCGTTCCCGTCTCCAGTGTCGTAAAAGCCCGCGAAATCGCAATGCGGCTTAAAAAGTGGATTGAAAACGGGGAATTTTTTATCGGAGAGCCCCAGTTTACACTCCCCGTTAGCTGACGATGGCCATAAACTGACAGGTAGAAAAAAGGTGAACAAAAAAACCGGGTCAAAACGGAAAGCCGATAAGACGGATAGAGTGGATTCGCAAAAAGAGTCCCGCAAGAAGGGCAAGCTTCGGGAGAATATCGAAGCCATCGTTATCGCGGTTATTCTCGCCTTATTTATACGTACGTTTGTCGTTCAAGCCTTTAAAATCCCTTCCGGCTCAATGAAACCGACGCTGAAAATCGGGGACCATATACTGGTCAATAAGTTTATATACGGGGTTAAACTGCCGTTCGTGCGAACCACCCTGATCCCCGTCGGAGAGCCGGAGCGGGGCGATATTATTGTATTTAAGTATCCCGAGCAGCCGGACAAGGATTTTATTAAACGGGTCATCGGCGTGCCGGGCGATACGGTTCAAATCAAAGAAAAGCGGGTTTTTATCAATGGCCAACCCGCAAATCAGCACTACGGCGTGCATACCGACCAGAATATCATTCCCGGCCAGGTCAACCATCGGGATAATTTCGGGCCCAAGACGGTTCCGGAGGGTGCCTATTTTGTCATGGGCGACAACCGGGATAACAGCTACGACAGCCGTTTCTGGGGGTTTGTTGAGCAGTCGGCCATAAAAGGGGAAGCCTTTATCATATACTGGTCATGGGACAGCGAAGATTTTGATGTCAGGTGGGGGAGAATCGGGACGCTGCTGGAATAAAGCGCCCGTTTGAGTGTTTTCGAGAAGGCCATAACAGCCTGAAAAGGGAGGTGGGTACTGATGGGGCTGTCAAAAAAAGATATTCTGGACGTTGACTCCCTTTCCGTTGATGAGATCCAAACCATTTTAGATACAGCAGACGGTTTGAAGGAAATTTCCAGTCGTCCAATCAAGAAAGTCCCCACGCTGCGGGGTAAAACCGTTATCCTTTTTTTTCACGAGCCAAGCACCAGGACCCGTATGTCCTTTGATATTGCCGCAAAACGACTCTCTGCGGATTCAATTTCAATTACCGCCGGCTCCAGCAGCATGGTCAAGGGCGAGACGTTGATTGATACGGCGAAAAATATCGAAGCCATGACCCCGGACATCATCGTCATCCGCCACGCTTCTTCCGGCGCCCCCTATCTGCTTGCAAAAATGCTTTCCTCCGCGATTATCAATGCCGGCGACGGGATGCACGCCCACCCCACCCAGGCGCTTCTCGATATGATGACGGTTCGCGAGAAAAAGGGCCGGTTGGAAGGACTTCGGATTGCGATTATCGGCGATATCGCCCACAGCCGGGTGGCCCGGTCAAATGTCGCCGGTTTTACCAAAATGGGCGCGGCGGTATGTCTCGCCGGGCCGCCGACCATGCTCCCCTATGGGGTGGATAGCCTTGGCGCGCATGTGACCCACGATATGGACGAGGCCATCGAGGGGGCGGATGTCATTATGATGTTAAGGATCCAAAAGGAGCGTCAGAAGCATTTCCTGTTCCCTACCGAAAGGGAATACGCCAAACGATACGGACTGAGCCCCGAGCGGCTGAAAAATGCCGGGCCGGATGTATTGATAATGCATCCGGGACCTTTGAATCGAGGCGTCGAGATATCCCCGCAGATCGCGGATGGCCCGTATTCGCTGATTCTCGACCAAGTCGCGAACGGGGTGGCGCTTCGGATGTCCCTGCTCTATCTTTTAGGAGGAGGTGCCCGCCATGCGGATCGTGATTAAAGGTGGAAGGGTTGTCGATCCCGATCGGCTGGACGGGATCAGGGATGTCTTTATCGAGGATGATCAAATAGCGGCCGTTATCGGGCAAGAGGAGGATGCCGGCCGTCCATTTGGGGAAAACGATGCGGATCGCGTCATTGCCGCTCAGGACTGTATTGTTTCTCCCGGCCTGGTTGATATGCATGTCCATCTCCGTGAGCCCGGCGAGGAGTATAAGGAAACTATTGAAACCGGCATCCGGGCGGCAGCCGCAGGCGGGTTTACAAGCATATGCTGCATGCCGAATACGAAGCCTGTCAATGACTCCAAGGAAGTCACCACTTATATCATCAGCCGGGCCAAGTCCTTTCGTTCTGTCCGCGTTTTTCCGGTAGCCGCCGTCAGCATGGGGCTGGAGGGGGAAGCGCTTTCTGAATACGGGGCGCTTAAAGCCGCCGGGGCCGTTGCCGTGAGCGATGACGGGCGCCCCGTCGCCAACTCCCAGTTGATGCGTCGGGCGCTTGAATATTCACAAAGTATCGGTTTTCCGGTGATCTCCCATACTGAAGAGCTGACGCTGTCTAACGGCGTGATGAACGAGGGGCCGGTAGCCACCCGTCTGGGGCTTTCAGGCATTCCGAATGCGGCCGAAAGCGTCATGGTGATGCGGGATATCGCCCTGGCTGAACTGACCGGCAGTCCGGTTCATATCGCCCATGTCAGCACCAGTGAATCGGTCAGGGAGATCCGGGCGGCCAAGCAGCGGGGCGTAGCCGTGACCGCGGAGACGGCCCCCCATTTTTTTACGTTGACGGATCAATCCGTTGTTGAATATAATACCCACGCGAAGATGTATCCCCCCTTAAGATCCGAGAAGGATCGGCGCACTGTCTGCGAAGCCTTGGCAGACGGAACAATCGATGCTATCGCCACGGATCATGCACCGCATTCAGAGCTTGAAAAGCAGGTGCCTTTTGATGAGGCGGCCAACGGCGTGATCGGGCTCGAGACATCCGTGTCGCTTGGATTGCGTATTGTTGAGGAGGGATGGCTCACCCTATGGCAGTGGATCGAAAAAATGTCGATCAACCCGGCCCGCATACTCGGGCTGCCAACCGGTATCCGGGTCGGCGGAAGGGCGGATCTGACAGTGATCGATCCGTCGCAGGCGTATACCTATCGAGCCGCTGAGGGCCTCTCAAAGGCCCGGAATACCCCGTTTGAGGGCTGGGAGTTGAAGGGCCGGACGCGCTGCACCATCGTTGACGGTCGAATCATCCATGAGATCTAAAACGATCATTCAATTTTGATGACCGAGCCAGCATTTAATATACTCGTTGTCGATGATGAGCTCAGTATGCGCGAATTCCTGGGGCTGATGCTGACCAAGGAAGGATATTCGGTGACGGGCGCTGAAACCGGAAAACAGGCCAATGAGCTGCTGGAAAAGCAATTTTTCGATTTAATCCTTCTTGATATCCGGCTCGGGGATATCAGCGGGCTTGAGGTGCTGCGAAAGGCGAAGAAGCTTCATCCAAAAAGCATTGTGATTATGATTTCCGCCTATGCAACGGCTGAGAATGCAGTGGAAGCCATGAATGATGGGGCATACGATTATCTGCCCAAACCGTTTGACAATGATGAGCTAAAGGATACGATTGCCAAGGCGCTAAAACTCAAGACCCTGAAAGATGAAAAAAAGCATATCGAAACCGAGCTCAAGGAATCCCTCCATTTCGGGCTATTAGTGGGCAATAGCCCCCGAATGCTGAATATCTATGAAGTCATTGAGCAGGTAGCGCCGACAAAGACGAATGTTTTGATAACCGGGGAGAGCGGGACCGGAAAGGAGCTGGTCGCCCGGGCCATACACGATCAGAGTCCGCGAAAGGACAACCCGTTTGTTGTCATAAACTGTGGAAGTATCCCCGAAACGTTGGTGGAAAGCGAATTCTTCGGGTATAAGAAGGGGGCGTTTACCGGGGCCAACCAGGACAAGAAGGGCCTTTTCGAAGCCGCTGACACGGGCACCCTTTTTCTCGATGAGATCGGCGAGTTGAACCTCCAGATGCAGGTTAAGATCCTCCGCGTGATTCAGGAGAGGGGATTTAAGCCGGTCGGCGGAAACGAGGATGTGTGCGTGGATATCCGGATTATTGCGGCCACCAACAAGAATCTCGAGGAGGAAGTGATCGCCGGCCGGTTCCGGGAGGATTTGTTTTACCGGATTAACGTGGTTGAAATCAAGGTGCCGGCCCTTCGGGAAAGAAAAGGGGATCTGCGGGCGCTTGCCCAGCATTTTCTGGAGAAGTATTCCAGGGAAGCCGGAAAGGAGATCACCAAAATCTCCTCGTACGCCGTGGATCTGTTGAAGAAATATGACTTTCCGGGCAACATCAGGGAGCTCGAGAACCTGATCGAGAGGAGTGTCGCGCTTTCAACGACCAATATCATCCTTCCCGACAGCCTCACCCTGTCGATCCATAAGCGCCGTTGGATCGAGGGCATCCAAAACCGCCGGTTTGATCTGGATGAAGTGGCAAAGGGCGTTTCCCTTGACAACATCCTCGAAGAAATCGAAAAGGCGTATCTGGAAAAGGCCCTCGAATGCGCAAACGGAAGCAAGAGCAAGGCGGCTGAGCTTTTGAGCATCAGTTTCCGCTCATTTCGCTATCGGTGCAGTAAGCTGGGCATTGATTAAGCCATGCTCAACGTGGAAGGACTGACCAAAAGCTACGGCGATCTCATTCTCTTCGACGAGGTTTCCTTCAAGATCAATTCAGGAGAGCGGGTCGGGCTTGTCGGCCGAAACGGCTACGGCAAAACGACGCTTTTCCGAATGATTACCGGAGTTGAGGCCCCGGATGAAGGAAATATCGGTATACCCCGTAACTATCGCATCGGCTATGTGACCCAGCATATCGATTTTCAAAAAAATACGGTGCTGGAAGAGGGCATGCGGGGGCTGCCGCCGGATTCTGCCGGGCAGCACTGGCATGTGGAAAAGATACTCTCAGGCCTGGGATTTTCCGTCTCTGATATGAAGCGGCCCCCGCAGGAATTCTCCGGCGGATTTCAGGTCAGGCTCAACCTGGCCAAGGTGCTGGTATCGGAGCCGGATATGCTGCTTCTCGACGAGCCCACCAATTATCTGGATATCACCTCGATCCGATGGATCAAACGATTTCTGAAGACCTGGCGGCGGGAGCTCTTTTTGATTACCCATGACCGCAGTTTTATGGATGATGTGGTCACTCATATCGTCGGCATCTATCGCCGTAAAATCCGCAAGGTACGAGGCGTCACCGGTCAGTATTATTCGCAGATCGCCCAGGAGGAGGAGATCCATGAGAAGACCCGGCTGAAAAACGAGCGCCGGCAGAAGGAGATGGAGCGTTTTATCAACCGGTTCCGGGCCAAGGCCAGGCTTGCCAACCTCGTTCAGTCGAGAATCAAGCAGCTTGATAAGCTAAAAACCCATGAGAAACTCGAGCGCTTCAAGACTTTGGATTTCCGGTTCCGAAACGCCCCGTTTGACGGAAAATACATCCTTCAGGCGAAGCATCTGCGCTTCTCCTATATGTCTGAGGCCCCTTGGTTGATAGAGGATTTCAGCACAACCATCGGAGCACGGGACAGAATCTGCATCATCGGCAAAAACGGCAGCGGCAAGACCACCCTGCTTCGCCTGCTTGCCGGTGATCTGGCGCCAAACGATGGGGAAATCAAATGGCAGCCCAATGTGTCGGCCGGCCTTTTTGAACAGACCCATATCAGTACCCTGGTTCCCGGCCGAACGGTTGAAGAGGAAATCCAATACACCCATCCGAGTCTGGATCGGCAGGCGGTGAGAAACATTTGCGGCACCATGATGTTTGAGGGGGATGCGGCGCTGAAAAAAATCAGCGTGCTCTCGGGCGGAGAAAAATGCCGGGTGATGCTTGGCAAGCTGTTGGGCACGCCGCTGAATTTTTTATTGCTTGACGAGCCCACCAATCACTTCGATCTGGAGTCCACTGACGCCCTGCTCGCAGCTGTTGACGACTTTGAAGGGGCGGTAGTGATGGTTACCCACAATGAAATGTTTCTTCACGCCCTTGCCGAGCGGTTGGTGGTTTTTCAGGGAGACGGCATCACCGTTTTCGAGGGGGGCTACCAGCGTTTTCTGGAGACCGTCGGATGGCAGGAGGAGAATACGGCAACGGCAGCCGAGGATCGGCAGACCGGCGAAGCCGCTGTTGAAGGTTTTGAATCCCGGGATTCCGGGTCGATGAGTAAAAAAACGTTTCGTCAGCTTCGTTCCGCCATTATTTCGGAGCGGGCGAGCCTATTAGGTCCCCTTGAAGAGGAAATTGCGGCGCTCGAAAATACGATTACCGGCTCCGAGGACCGGCTGGCGGAATTAAACAAGGAAATGGGGGCGGCCAGCAACAAAGGCGACAGCGAAAAAATCGTGGCGCTATCACAGGAAATACATGACTGTCAGCGCCGTATTGACGAGAGTTTTGAAAGGATGGACGCGCTGAGCCAGTATTTGGAGAAGAAGCGGGCCGAATTTGATGAGCGCCTGGCCGAACTGGAGGCCAGGAAGCCTTTTTAGCGCCATAGAATTTTCTGTCTTTCGGGCCGAGTCATCCATTTGTGTGGGATCTATCCCTTTTTCCATACGATTTGATACAAATCCAGCCGGCGGCTGCGCACGTTGCGGACGCTGCCCTGTTCCCGGAGCTCTTTCAACAAATCCAGGTCAAGATCCACCATAAGGGTCATTTCCGTATTCGGCGTCGCCTCGGCGGAAATGGCGTCGTGGGGAAATGCGAAGTCCGAAGGCGTAAATACGGCGGACTGCGAGTACTGAATATCCATATTTTCCACCTTGGGCAGATTGCCGACGCTTCCTGAAATCGCCGAATAGCATTCGTTCTCGATCGCCCTGGCTTGGGCACAGCGCCGTACCCGCAGGTAGGCATTCTTGGTATCCGTCCAGTAGGGTATCAACAGGATGTTCATCCCTTTTTCCACGAGGTATCTGGATAGTTCGGGAAATTCGGCGTCATAACAGATCAGGATGCCGACTTTGCCGATATCGGTGTTAAATACCTTAAGCTCGTCGCCGCCCTTAAGCCCCCAGTATTGGGCTTCGTCCGGTGTGATATGGAGTTTGTATTGAAAATCCCATGTGCCGTCCCGGCGGCATAGGTAGGAGACGTTGTAGAGGTGCCCGTCCCGGTACTCCGGCATACTGCCGGCAACGATGTTGATATTGTAGCTAAGCGCCATTTTGATGAATTCGTCCCTAAGCGGCTCCGTATATTCAGCCAGGGAACGCATGGCTTCCGCCGGATTCTCCTGGTTGAAGTTGCGCATCAACGGCGCATTCAGTAATTCGGGGAACAGAATCAGGTCCGAGTTGTAGCCCGCCACCGCATCGACGAAAAATTCGGCCTGCTGCGTGACATCCTCGAATGAATGAAACGGACGCATCTGCCACTGGACCACCCCCAGACGGGGATAGGCTTTTCGGCCGCCGAACAAGGGCCTGCGCTTTTCATAATAGATATTGTCCCATTCCATGAGAATGCCGTAGGAACGTGACTGCCTGTCCTCCGGCATATAACCCTTGAGGATTTTCTTAATATGGAAATCGTTGGATAGCTGGAAAGAGAGTACCGGGTCGTATATCTCGTTGTTTTTGACCTTCTGTATATACTGCTCCGGTGTCAGCTCATCTGCGTGATCCTCGTAACCGGGGATGCGGGCGCCGAACAGAATGCCTTTCAAATTCATCTCTTCGCAGAGTTCTTTTCTGGCATCATAGAGCCTGCGGCCAAGGCGAAGCCCCCGGTATTCCGGATGAACAAAGACATCAATGCCATAGAGCACATCCCCGTTGGGGTCATGGGAGCGCATACGGCCGTCGCCGACAAGGTCATCATAGGCATGTTGGGCCTCATAGGCATTGTGGTTCACCATCAAGGCCAACGCCCCCGCGACCACTTTGCCTTTATCTTCAATGCATATTTGGCCCTCCGGAAACCTTTCGATCAGGGCGGAGAACTCGTCAAAGTTCCACGCGCCGCCTATTGACGGATAAACCAGCTCCATGATCTCTTTAACGTCCTGATAATCCGACAGCCTGAGATTCCGAAGCTCAAGTTTGTGCTCATATTGTTCCTCGTCTGTCATGCCATGCTTCTCCTGTATAAAAACGATTGGGGTTATTGAAATGCTTCTTGCAGTCGCTCCTAAAAATAAGACCAAGTTAAGGACGGTCAAGCGGAATCTACGTTGACAATCAAATATCATTGAATATATAATAAAAAGTTATAAATCAGGGACAGAAAGCTTAAAAGCCAACAAGATGAATACGTATCGGGACATATTTCAGACGGTTTGGGGTATTGCCCTTTTTACAATGGGGGTCGGGGTATTTTTCCGGGTCCCTTACGTTATGGAGCGGATTGCCGGCTTTGAACATTTTACCAGCGTATCGGCCTACATTCGGATATGTTTTTATATCATGGGCATCCTGCTGATCGGTGGCGGGGTTAAAAAGCTTTACGGCCTCTGGTATTCCGAAAAACGGGTCGATAACGCCGGAAAAGAATAGGACGTTTGTCAGCTTTTATACTCGGTACAATCCATTCAGACAAATGAAACGGGGGAAGGCGAAGTATGGATGCTTCCGAAAAACTAAACCAGGTACCCAAAACCTCCAAGGGTGAAGGCAACGATGTACACCATCTAAAGTCCGAAGTCGAATATCGGACCAAGTTCCAGGAGATCAGCAACCAGATCTATGCCGCATTTAACCTGGATGAAATCCTGATAGATTTGAAAGAGGATATCATCGATCTGATCGGTGCCGAGCGGATTACCATATATTATGTCGACGGCATCAAGCGGGAGCTGGTTTCCCGGTTTAAATCCGGCGGAGAGATTAACGAAATCCGGGTGCCCATATCAGACAGCAGCCTGGCGGGATATGCGGCCACCCATCAACGCCTGTTAAACATCAAGGATGTACATGACGCCAAGGAGCTGGGCGCCATCAGTTCTGAGCTGAAATTTGACGGCCGCTGGGATAAGCGTTCAGGCTTCCGAACCCGGCAGTCTCTTGTCGCGCCGATTTTATACAAGTCCTATCTTCTCGGGGTCGTACAGCTGCTTAACCGAAAGGACGGCCAGCCCTTTACCCGGCGGGACGAGGACAATATCAGCGAACTGACCCAGATAATGGGGGTCGCCCTGTATAAGCAGAAGCGGATGGCCTCCCAGGGCAAGGGAAAGTTTGACTATCTCTTGGAAAACCATATTCTTACCCAGAAAGAGCTCAACAATGCCGTCTCCAAGGCCCGTGAAAAGAGAGAGGCGGTGGAGAACGTCCTGATCTCGGATCTCAAAATTCCCAAGAAAGAAGTCGGCATGGCGTTGAGCCGCTATTTTGATATTCCCCTGGTGGAGTACAACAGCCATATGCCGATTCCCGGTGAGCTGCTGCAGGGCCTGAAGGTTAAGTTCATGCGCAACAATGTGTGGGTGCCGGTTCGCTCCGAGAACGGCAGCGTGGTTGTCGCCATCGACAATCCGGATGATGTCCGGCGGGTGGATGAAATCAAGACGCTTTTTCCAAAGAAGGACGTCAAATTAAATATCGCCGTAAAAGATGACATTCTGAAACTGATCGATCTCTTTACCTCCGAGAAAGGCTCCGGAAAGGAATCCTCTATTAGTGATATCATCTCCCAGCTCCAGGATGAGGACGATAGCTTTGAAGAGGAGACCTATGATGTCTCCGAGGAAAGCAGCGCGGTCGTCCAGCTTGTCAACAAAATCATCCTGGATGCCTATCATCGGGGGGCCTCAGATATCCATCTGGAGCCCCAGCCCGGCAAGAAAAACACCGAGGTCCGTATCCGGGTGGATGGCGCGTGTACGCTTTATCAAACGATCCCCTATAGCTATAAGAACGCCGTTATCTCCCGGGTCAAGATCATGGCCGACCTTGATATCGCGGAGCGCCGCAAACCGCAGGACGGGAAAATACGATTCAAAAAATACGGCGGAAAAGATATCGAGCTGCGTGTGGCGACCGTCCCGACCCAGGGGGGCCTGGAGGATGTGGTGATGCGGATCCTCGCCAGTGGCGAACCGATTCCCCTCCACCAGATGGGATTTTCCGACCGAAACTATGAAAGCTTCATAAATGCCGTCACCACGCCCTATGGCCTGATTTTTTGCTGCGGCCCGACGGGATCGGGCAAAACCACCACCCTCCACTCCGCATTGGCCCATATCAACGAGGTCGAGCGAAAGATCTGGACGGCCGAAGATCCGGTGGAGATCACGCAGAAGGGACTGCGGCAGGTTCAGGTCAACCCCAACATCGGCTATGATTTTGCGGCGGCGATGCGTTCATTTCTCCGGGCGGACCCGGATGTGATCATGGTCGGTGAGATGCGGGACCGGGAAACGACCCAAATGGGCATCGAAGCCTCCCTGACCGGCCACCTCGTTTTTTCCACCCTTCATACCAACAGCGCCGCGGAAAGTGTTACCCGTCTGCTGGACATGGGGATGGACCCCTTCAATTTTGCCGATGCGTTGATCGCCATTTTGGCCCAGCGGCTTGTGAGAACGCTTTGTAAGAACTGCAAGGAGTCCTACCATCCGGACAAAGCCGAGTATGATGAACTCGTTCGGGAATATGGGGAGGAGATGTTCAAGAAAAAAATCAATATCCCGTATACGGATGACCTGATGCTCTATCGGCCGGTCGGTTGCGAGGAATGCCACAATACCGGTTACCGGGGCCGGCTGGGGATCCATGAGCTTTTGATAGCTTCGGATACGATCAAATCCTTGATTCAAAGCCGGGCCCCCATGGCCGAGATTCGGGATCAAGCCATCGAGGAAGGCATGACGACGCTTAAGCAGGACGGCATCGAGAAGATATTCGAGGGCTATTGCGACCTGCTGGAAGTCCGGAAGGTGTGCATCAAATAGGCCCTCCAGCAAACTTCAGCCGATGCTACCGCCCTCCGTTTTAGCCCCCGTAGCGCCTGCTGCGCGGGGCGCCCTCTTAGAGCCGATTTTTTTTATCAAAAATCTTGACATCCAATTGATTTGTAAGTAAGTTTTACTTATAAATCAATCGTTGTCCATCAATGGCTTTAGCATATGAATAAACCCGAAAAAAAAGATCCCGATACCCCACTGCCAAAGCCCTCCGGCCGTATCAAGCTGGCCAATGCGCTTCGGCATCTGCTTGCGCAAAAAGACTTTAGTTCAATCACAACCGCCGAAATATCGAGAACCTCCGGTGTGAACGAGTCGCTGATATATCGATACTTCGGGGATAAAAGGGGACTTTTGCACGCGGTGCTCGATGAGTATCTTGAAAACTTTGTCAAGCAGGTCAACTGGGGTATGAAAGGGATTGAAGGGACAAAGAACAAGCTTCGAAAATTTATATGGAGCACCTTCTATTTTTATGACCAGGATCGGGTCTTTTCTAAAATACTGCTTTTGGAGGTTCGCAACTATCCGGGTTATTTCACCAGCGAAACATACGGCATCGTCAAGCAGTATACGAACCTGATGACCGAAATTCTCGAGCAGGGCATAAAGGCCGGGGAACTCCGCAAGGATTTGGAAGCCAGAAGCATTCGTCAGATTGTGCTCGGCGGCATCGAGCATCTGGTGCTGCCTGCCGTTATCAATGACGGCCCGCTGGATCCGGATGGACTCACAGAAAAATTTTGTCTGCTGCTTTTCGAGGGCATCCAGGCAGGGGGAATCAAAAACAATGGTTGAAAGGTATGTAAGCCTTACATACATTCGAGGCGCATGATAAAAATCCGTTTTTATACGTAGGCAAAGGAGATCCAATGAAAATACGTAAGCTTGATCATATCGGTGTCACTGTTAACAGCATCGATGAGGCCAAGACATTCTGGACCGATGTATTGGGATTGCCGTTTGAAGGCGATGAAACGGTTGCCGATCAGAAAGTCAGAACCGGGTTTTTCCCGGTCGGCCAGAGCGAGGTGGAGCTTTTGGAGTCAACCGACCCCGATGGCCCGATTGCCAAATACATTGAGAAGAAAGGCCAGGGCATCCAGCACGTGGCGTTTCAGGTCGAAGATATCGATCAGGCCCTTGCGGAACTCAAGGAAAAGGGGGTGCGGCTGATTGACGAGACGCCGCGCCGAGGCGCCGGTGGTGCGAAAATTGCCTTCCTGCATCCCAAGTCGACCCACGGGATACTGGTGGAATTATGTGAAAGGTAGGCTTTAGCACTTGTTTTGGCGACAGTAATCTAATATTATAAAAAAATTTATGAACGCGAGCGGAGAATCAAAATGGGTGAACATCCGGATATTTCCAAATGGAAGGCGCTTGCCGAAAAGGAGCTAAAGGGCAAGCCGCTTGAATCGCTTTATCGTCAAACCCCTGAGGGGATTGAGACAAAACCGCTTTATACCAGGGAAGATCTGGAAAATATTGCGTTTGAAAACACACTGCCGGGAATTGAGCCTTATGTGCGGGGGGTGCGGGCCACCATGTACACCAACCGACCGTGGACGATAAGGCAGTATGCCGGCTTTTCAACCGCCAAGGAGTCCAACGAATTCTATCGGAAAAGCCTGGCGGCCGGTCAGAAGGGGCTTTCCATTGCCTTTGATTTGGCCACCCACAGGGGCTACGATTCGGACCACCCGCGGGTCGCCGGTGATGTGGGTAAAGCCGGGGTGCCGGTGGATTCAGTGGAGGATATGAAGATTCTCTTCGACGGCATCCCGCTCGATGAAATGTCCGTGTCCATGACCATGAACGGCGCGGTGCTGCCGATCCTGGCCGGCTATATCGTGGCCGCAGAGGAACAGGGCGTATCCCAGGAAAAGCTTAAGGGCACGATTCAAAATGATATATTAAAGGAGTATCTCACCCGCAATACCTATATCTATCCGCCGGAGCCCTCCATGCGGATCGTATCCGACATCATCGGCTACTGCTCCAAAAACATGCCGAAGTATAATACGGTCAGCATCAGCGGCTATCATATGATGGAAGCGGGCGCCGACTCGGTATTGCAGACCGCATTTACTTTGGCCGATGGGCTGGAATACGTGAAAACCGCCTTAAATGCGGGCCTTGATATCGATGAGTTTGCCCCGAGGCTCTCATTTTTCTTTGGCGTGGGCATGAATTTCTTCATGGAAATCGCCATGCTTCGGGCCGCCCGCTTTTTGTGGCATGAGCTGATGCAGCGGTTTAACCCCCAAAATCCCCGTTCACTGATGCTGCGCACCCATGTGCAGACCTCCGGCTGGAGTCTGACGCAGCAGGACCCGTACAACAATATCATCCGGACCACTCTTGAATGCCTGTCCGCAGTGCTTGGCGGCACACAGTCGCTTCATACAAACTCTTTTGACGAGGCGGTAAGCCTTCCCACGGACCTCTCGGCAAGGGTCTCCAGGAACACGCAGCTGATCGTCCAGGAGGAATCCCATGTTACCGATGTCGTGGATCCGCTGGGCGGCTCCTACTATATCGAATCCCTTACCCAGTCCATTGTCGAGGCCGCCCGGGAGATAATCGGCGAAGTAGAGGAGCTCGGCGGCATGGCCAAGGCAATTGAATCCGGCATGCCCAAGATGCGCATTGAAGAAGCCGCCGCTAAGCGGCAGGCCAGAATCGACCAGGGAAGGGAGGCCATCGTCGGCGTCAATAAGTATCAGGTGGATGAGCAGACTGAAATTGATGTCCGGGAAATATCCGCCGCCGTTCGCGACGAACAGGTCGAGCGCTTGAAGGCGGTTCGGGAAAACAGGGACAATGAGGCCGTCAATGCGGCGCTTGACAAAGTCACCCAGTATGCCGAATCCGGCGGCAATCTTCTTGAAGCCAGTATTGAGGCGGTGCGCGCACGTGCCACCGTGGGTGAAATAAGCGATGCCATGGAAAAGGTCTTTGGCCGCTATGTGGCGACCACCCAATGCATATCCGGGGTTTATGCAGCGGAGTACCAGGACGACGAAATCATCGCCGCCATCCGTAAGCGCACCGAACAGTTCAGGGAAAAAGAGGGGCGGCGGCCGCGGATACTTGTCACCAAAATGGGCCAGGACGGCCATGATCGCGGGATTAAAGTGGTGGCCACGGCCTATGCGGACCTGGGCTTTGACGTGGATATTAGTCCCATGTTCCAGACGCCGGCTGAAGCCGCCCGTATGGCGGTTGAAAATGATGTGCATGTGGTCGGCGTATCTAGCCTTGCAGCCGGCCATAAGATCCTGGTTCCGGAGTTGATCGATGCCTTGAAAAAAGAAGGGGCGGAGGACATTCTGGTGATCGTCGGCGGCATTATTCCGCCCGCCGATTATGAATTTCTATACGCGAGCGGCGCTTCAAAGGTGTTTGGACCGGGTAGCAAGGTTACGGATTCGGCCAACCAGGTGCTAAACGCGATAGGGAAGTGTTGATGGAGACGGACCCCCGCTATTACATAGAAGGGGTCCGGGCCGGCGACCGCAAGGTACTGGCAAAGACCATCACCCTGATTGAGAGCTCATTGTCTTCGCACCAGACGCTGGTGACAACGGTACTCGATCGTCTGCTGCCCCATACGGGCGAGGCGATTCGGCTCGGCATTACAGGCGTGCCCGGATCGGGAAAGAGCACGTTCATTGAGAATCTAGGCATTAAACTGGTTGAGGAGGGCTATCGGCTGGCCATTCTGGCGGTTGATCCCAGCAGTGCGAAAAGCGGGGGAAGTCTTCTGGGCGATAAGACCCGCATGGAAAAACTCTCAGCCCATGAAAGGGCTTTTATACGGCCGTCGCCTTCCGGCGGTTCCTTGGGCGGGGTTTCCAGAAAAACACGGGAATCCATGTTGATCTGCGAGGCCGCCGGTTATGACGTGATCATCGTGGAAACCGTGGGGGTGGGGCAATCCGAGGTTTCAGTGGCCTCCATGGTGGACTTTTTTCTGGTGCTGATCCTTGCCGGTGCCGGCGACGAACTCCAGGGGATGAAGCGGGGCGTGCTGGAGCTCGCGGACGCCATCGCGGTGAATAAGGCTGACGGCGATAATGTCGAAAATGCGGAAAAAGCCCGTAAAGCGTTTGCCGATGCCCTTCATCTGCTGTTGCCGTCCTCATCGACGTGGGTGCCGCCCGTTATGACCTGCAGCGCCCTGACAATGGCGGGTATCAATGAAATCTGGGATACGGTGTTGACGCATCGGCGTCAGATGATCGAGACCGGCGAGCTGGCGGCCAAACGCAAGCATCAGGCCTTGGATTGGATGCAGTTTTTATTGGAGGAGGGATTGAAGGAGTGGTTCTATACCACCCCCGAGATTACGCAGAAGCTGCCGTTGCAGAAGCGGGCGGTAGAGAGCGGGGAAACGACACCTACGGCGGCTGTTAAGGATATGTTGGATACATTCACCCGGCGACAGGAAAGGAACGAATAATGGGTCGCAATTCCGAAAAACTCGAAGAGCTCAAGAAACTCAGAAAAAACGCATTGGGGATGGGGGGTGAGAAGGCTGTCTCCAAACAGCACGATCAGGGCAAGTTGACGGCCCGCGAACGGCTTGATCGGCTGTTTGACGCCGGTACCTTCCGGGAGGTCGACATGTTCGTCAAGCATCGATGCGTGGACTTCGGCATGGATGAGACCGATATTCCGGCTGACGGCGTCGTGACGGGCTATGGCTATGTGAATGGGCGGCCTGTTTTCTCCTATTCGCAGGACTTCACCGCCCGGGCCGGTACACTCGGTGAGATGCACGCCCGAAAGATCTGTAAAATAATGGACCTCGCCCAGAAAGCCGGCGCCCCCGTCGTCGGTTTCAATGATTCGGGCGGCGCCCGCATCCAGGAAGGTGTTGACGCGCTTTGCGGATACGGAGAAATTTTCTACCGGAACTCTACATGCTCCGGCGTCATTCCCCAGATTTCCGCCATCATGGGCCCCACGGCCGGAGGGGCCGTCTACTCCCCCGCCATGACGGACTGGATTTTTATGGTGAAAAAGACCAGCCATATGTTTATTACCGGCCCGCAGGTCATTAAGTCCGTCACCGGCGAGGAAATTACGTTTGAGGAGCTGGGCGGGGCCGTCTCTCATAACGAAAAGAGCGGGGTCGCCCATTTTGCCTGTGATTCCGAAGAGGACGCCATTGATCAGATCAAGACGCTGCTCTCCTACCTGCCGTCAAACAACATGGAGGACCCGCCGGTCGTTCGCACCGGAGACGACCCCGGCAGGGCGGCGGAAAACCTGGATACTTTCATGCCGGACGATCCCAACACCGCCTATGATATGAAGACCGTCATCGAATCCATCGTAGACGACGGCGCGTATTTTGAACCCCATGCGCTGTACGCCAAAAACATGGTTATCTGCTTTGCCCGCTTGAACGGCAAGACCGTCGGCATCATCGCCAACCAACCCAATTTTTTGGCGGGCTGCCTGGATATCGACGCATCGGATAAGGCCACGCGGTTTATAAGGTTCTGCGACGCGTTTAACATACCGCTTCTGACGATCGCCGATGTCCCCGGATACATGCCGGGCAGCAACCAGGAGTGGGGCGGCATCATCAGGCACGGGGCCAAGCTTTTGTGGTGTTATTCGGAGGCCACCGTGCCCAAGCTGCTTTTAATCGTCCGTAAGGACTACGGCGGGGCCTATCTGGCCATGTCTTCGAAACATCTTGGCGCGGACATCGTGTTCGCCTGGCCTTCCGCAGAAATCGCCGTTATGGGGGCGGAAGGCGCGGCCAACATTATCCACCGCAAAACGATCAAGGAGGCAGACGATCCGGAGGCCAAGCGCAAGGAAAAAATCAATGAATACCGGGATCTGTTTTCCAATCCCTATCGGGCGGCCAGGCGCGGCTATATCGACGACGTGATTGTCCCGAGCGAGACCCGGCCGCGACTGATCGAAGCCCTCGAGATCATGTACAGCAAGCGCCAGGTGCTGCCGCCCAAAAAGCACGGGAATATACCGGTCTAGAAACTAGAAACTAGTGGATAGAAACTAGATAAAGGAATTGATTCAATTTAGGTTTAAAATATTGCGAATGGAGATGCGATGAAACCTGATCCGAAAAAAGCGGCGGCCATCTCGGCGGTGGCGGCATACATCAAGAGCGGGGAGGAAGCAGCTTTGAGCGCGGAGTCGGAACCTGCGGAAGCCGTGGCTGTTCAGTCCCCGGCGGCGGAAGGGCCGGCCCCGGCAATGGCGGTATGGGCTCTGAGTGGCCGGCAGCAGCAGATGCAGATGCGCAATCTTATGCAGATGAAGGCTTTGCAACGATCAGCGCATTGGAGAGGATAGGTAAATATGGGCGTAATTTTTAATCCCCCGCGATATGATGGAAATGAGGAGAAAGCGATATGACGGACCATTCTGAAGTAAAAATGACCTCGATGGATTACCGCAAGGAACGCTCCGAAGCAAAGAATCCGGTTAAAATTCAGGATTTGACCTTGCGGGACGGCCACCAGTCCTTGTTCGCGACGCGCGGACGAACCGAAGACATGATCCCGGTTGCGGAAATGATGGATGATGTCGGTTTCTGGGGCGTGGAAACATGGGGTGGGGCGACGTTTGACGCCATGCACCGGTTTTTGAATGAGGATCCATGGGAGCGGATACGGACGCTTAAGCGCTATTTCAAGAAGACTCCGTTTTCCATGCTGCTCCGCGCCCAGAATCTCGTCGGCTACCGTAACTACGCCGATGATGTAGCCCGGGCGTTTGTCGAACGGGCGGCGGAAAACGGCATCGATATCTTTCGAACGTTTGATGCGTTAAACGATTTCCGCAATTTTCAGACCGTGGTGGAAGTCATCAAGAAAAGCGGCAAGCACTTTCAAGGGGCTATCTGCTATTCGCTTACGGAGCCCCGGATGGGTGGAGACGTCTACAACCTGGATTACTATTTGGCCAAGGCCAAAGAACTGGCGGATATGGGGGCGGATACAATTTGCATCAAGGATATGGCCGGACTTTTGGCCCCCTATGACGCCTTTGAGTTGATCAGGGCCCTGAAGCAGAAGACGTCTGTTCCGATTCACCTGCACAGCCATTTCACTTCGGGTATGGCGTCCATGACGCATCTGAAGGCGGTGGAGGCGGGTGTCGATATTATCGATACGTGCATGTCGAGCTATGCCTTCCGGACTTCTCATCCGGCGATCGAGCCCTTGGTCATGGCCCTTCTCGGAACCAACCGGGATACGGGTTTTGATATCCGGGCGCTCGCCAATATCAATGATATCCTGGAGAAGCAGGTCCTTCCCAAATACAAGCATTTGTTGGATGATTCGAAGGTTTCGATAATCGATATCAATGTGCTTCTGCATCAGACGCCTGGCGGGATGCTTTCCAACCTGGTCAACCAGTTAAAACAGATGGATGCGCTGGACCGGATCTATGATGTCTACGAAGAGCTGCCCCGGGTCCGCAGGGAGCTGGGTCAGGTCCCGCTGGTTACCCCCACCAGCCAGATTGTTGGCACCCAGACGGTCAACAACGTGTTGTTTGATGATGAAAACGAACGATACAAAATGATTACCGGCCAGGTCAAGGACCTCTGCTACGGATTATATGGAAAGACCCCGGCGCCCATTGATCCGGAAGTCCAGAAGAAGGCGCTCAAGGGCTATGAGCGGGGGGAGAAGCCGATTACCTGCAGGCCGGCGGAAGTGCTTGAACCCGAACTCGACAAGGCCAGGGAAGATGTCAAGGATATTTCCACGGATATCGAGGATGTCCTTATCTATGCCCTATATCCCATTACCGGCAAGAAGTTTCTGAAATATAAATACGGCCTGGAATCCCCGCCGGCGGAGGTCAAGCCCAAAACTCTGGAGGATGTCAAAAAAGAGGAGGAGCTGGTCGCCAGGGCCAAGGCCGGCGAGCTGGTTGAAAAGAAACAGCCGGAAACCAGTGAATATTCCCGGACATTCAATGTTTTTGTCGATGATGCCTACTACGAGGTGGTCGTGGATGAGCCCGGCGGCCCGCCGGTAGTGACGCGGGCTGCGGCTCCGGCGAAACAACCCGAAGCGCAACAGGAAAAACCGGCGCCCAGGCCCCAGCCGCAGCCGGCGCCGCAGGCTGAAAAAAGGGCACCAGCGCCGGAAGCCCCGCCCAAAAAAGAAGAGCCAGAAAAGGCGGCGGCGGCCTCCAAACCCGCCCCCGAGCCGTCAACTGCTGCTCCTGCCGAAGGAACGCCGGTTAAAGCGCCGATGCCGGGGATGATCATCAACTATGAGAAACAGGTGGATGACAGCGTGGAAGAGGGGGAGACGGTTGTGGTCCTTGAAGCCATGAAGATGGAGAATTCCCTTCCCGCGCCGGTAAGCGGCAAGATCAAGTCGATTAATTTCAGCGTCGGCGATTCAGTGGCCAAGAATGATGTGCTTTGTGTGATCGGATGAAGACAGGAGTCAATACCTAATGAAGATCCATGAGTTTCAAGCCAAAGAGCTTTTTAAAGAATACGGGGTCCCGGTGCCAAGGGGCGGGCCGGCAAAAAACGCCGACGAAGCGGCCGGGATCGCCGAATCCCTGGGCGGCTTTCCCGTCGTCGTCAAAGCCCAGATTCATGCCGGCGGCCGCGGTAAGGGCGGAGGCGTCAAGGTTTCAAAAACTCTTGATGCGGCTAAAGAAAACGCGGCGGCAATCATCGGGATGAACCTGGTAACCCGTCAGACCGGCCCTGAAGGCAGGACCGTCAAGCAGGTCCTGGTTGAGGAGGGCCTTGAGATTAAAAAGGAGTTGTACTTAAGCCTTATTATTGACCGGGATACGGCCAACATCATGGTGATCGCCAGTGAGGCGGGCGGCGTGGAAATCGAAGAGGTGGCGGCCAGCACTCCGGAGAAAATCATAAAGGTAGAGATCAATCCGCTCCTGGGTATCCAGCCCTATCATGGCCGCCAGGCGGCGTTTGGGCTGAATCTGCCTGCAGCCGCCATTAAGCCCTTCACAAAGATGCTCAATCAGCTCTACAAGCTTTTTGTTGCCTATGACTGTTCGCTTGTCGAGATTAATCCGCTGGTACTCACCGGGGACGATGCGGTGATCGCCCTGGATGCCAAGATGGATTTTGACGATAATGCCAGGTTCCGGCACACCGATATTGTTGAAAAATACAGGGACCTTGATGAGGAGGACCCTCTCGAAGTGGAGGCCTCAAAATACAATTTGAACTATATCAATATGGACGGCAATGTGGGCAACATGGTAAACGGCGCGGGACTCGCCATGGCGGTGATGGACACCATCAAGCTGGCCGGTGCCGAGCCCGCCAATTTCCTCGATGTGGGCGGCGGAGCGACGGCCGAAATGGTGGAGAACGGGTTTCGGATTATCCTGGAGGATGAGAAGGTCAAGGGGATCCTTATCAATATTTTCGGCGGCATTCTGCGCTGCGATATCCTGGCCCAGGGGGTCGTGGCGGCGGCTAAAAACATGGACATCAGGGTTCCCGTGGTGGTCCGCATGGAAGGGACCAACGTGGAAGAGGGCCGAAAAATCCTTGAAGATTCCGGAATGAAAATTTTTACCGCGGTTGACATGAAGGATGCCGGTGAACAGGTGGCCCGGATAGTTGGCTGAACAAGTGATAGCAGGACGTGGGGTATAGGCGAATGAGTATTTATGTAAATTCAGACACCAAGCTGGTGGTGCAGGGAATTACGGGAAAGGAAGGACAATTCCATGCGCGCCAGTGCATTTCATATGGGACGAACGTGGTAGCCGGCGTTACACCGGGCAAAGGCGGCAATGATATGGACGGGGTGCCGATTTTTAATTCGGTAAAGGAGGCCGTTAAAAAGGCCGGCGCCAACTGCAGCATGATATTTGTGCCCCCGCCGTTTGCCGCAGATGCGATCATGGAAGCCGCGGATGCGGGCATTGAATTGATTGTGGCCATTACCGAGGGCATTCCGGTGCTTGATATGGCCCGTGTCAAGCACGTGCTCACCCAGTCCGGGTCCCGGCTGATCGGCCCGAACTGCCCGGGTATCATCACGCCCGGCGAGGCCAAGGTCGGGATCATGCCGGGCCCCATTCACAAAGCCGGCGGTCCGATCGGTGTGGTTTCGCGTTCCGGTACCCTCACCTACGAGGTGGTCTACCAGTTAACCCGTGAAGGCTTGGGCCAGACCACCTGCATCGGGATCGGGGGGGACCCCATCAATGGGACCAACTTTATCGACTGCCTAAGCGCCTTTGAGAACGATCCGGACACCAAGGGGGTCGTTATGGTCGGTGAAATCGGAGGCAATGCCGAAGAAAACGCCGCGGATTTTATCAAGGCCAACCTCAGCAAGCCGGTTGTCGGATTCGTCGCCGGCCTCACCGCGCCTCCCGGCAGACGTATGGGCCATGCCGGGGCAATCATCAGCGGCAGCAGCGGCACCGCCGACGCCAAAATTGAAAAACTCAGGTCATGCGGCGTCACCGTCTGTGAAAACCTGGGGGATATCGGCAAAGTCAGTGCGGAGGCGTTTGGGAAATAGGGAAATAGGGTATAAGGGATAAGGGATTGGGTATTGGGATTAGACGGATTTCGTCATTCCGAGAAGCGAAAGCGACGAGGAATCTTGTTTGTCAAAGATTTCTCGCTGGCGCTCGAAATGACAATATGGATATTTTTTCGAGTTGCTTTCTGCAAGAATACCGCTCCAGCGGCACAAATCGCTTTTTACGAAACCATCAGCCTTGATTCAGGAACAATCTTATGAATAGGTTAGTTGATACTTTCAGGACTTCCATCGGCAAGAAGTGGATGATGGCGGTGACGGGACTCGGATTCTGCATTTTTCTGCTGATTCACCTGCTGGGCAACCTGACGCTATATGTCGGCCGACAGATATTTGAATCCTATGTGGAACATCTTCATGCGTTGGGGCCGCTGATTACCGTCGTTGAAATCGGGCTATTGGCATTTCTTATTATCCACGTATCGACCGGCGCGGTGCTCTTTATTCAGAACCTAAGGGCCCGCCCTGTGGGCTATGCGGTAAACAAACGGGCCGGCGGCCGGACGATTGGATCGGCTACGGCCCCGTATACCGGGTTTTTGATTCTGTTGTTCATCATATTCCACCTTTTGACGTTTCACTTTGTGGAACACCCCGACGGAATGGTGTTCAATACGGTAGCCGCAACGTTTTCCAGTGCGTTTTATATCTGTCTTTACATGGCTGCTGTGGCGGTCGTCGCCGTCCATGTCCGGCACGGCTTCTGGAGCCTCTTCCAAACATTAGGCGCCAATCATCCCAAATATATGCCGATCATCCAGGGCGCCGGCATTGTATTCGCGATTTTGGTGGGTTTTGGATTCGGCTTGATACCGCTTTATATCGGATGGGGCATCTAAAACTATAAAAAAATCCTTTATCTATTTTCTAGTCTCAAGTCTCTAGTTTTTAGAATAACGAGGTTATTATGAAGCTCGACGCGAAAATTCCAGACGGCCCGCTCACCGAGAAATGGGACCGTCATCGGTTTGAACTCAAGCTGGTCAACCCGGCCAACAAGAAAAAATTCGATATTATCGTGGTCGGCACCGGGCTCGCCGGTGCCTCCGCTGCCGCCACGATGGCCGAGCTCGGCTATAATGTGAAGAATTTCTGCATCCAGGACACACCCCGGCGGGCCCACAGCATTTCCGCCCAGGGGGGGATTAACGCCGCCAAAAATTACGCCAATGACGGCGACAGTATCTGGCGGTTGTTTTATGACACGGTAAAGGGCGGTGATTTCAGGTCCCGTGAGGCCAATGTGTACCGCCTGGCCCAGATTTCCACACAGATCATCGACCACTGCGTGGCCCAGGGCGTCCCTTTTGCCAGGGATTACGGCGGTCTTCTGGATACCCGTTCATTCGGCGGCGCCCAGGTCTCCCGAACCTTTTATGCCAAGGGCCAGACCGGCCAGCAGCTGCTGCTGGGGGCCTATAGTGCGCTGATGCGGCAGGTCGGCAAGGGCAAGGTGGAGATGTTCCCCCGCCGGGAGATGGTGGATCTGGTGATGGTTGACGGCAAAGCGCGGGGCATTGTCGTCAGAAACTTGATTACCGGGGATCTGGAAAGCTATAGCGCCCATGCCGTTGTTCTGGCTACGGGAGGATACGGCAATGCCTATTTCCTGTCTACCAATGCCATGTCATGCAACGTAAACGCCGCCTACAGGGCGTACAAAAAAGGCGCCCTTTTTGCCAACCCTTGTTTTACACAGATTCATCCCACATGCATCCCGGTTCACGGCACCTACCAGTCCAAGCTTACCCTGATGAGCGAGAGCCTGAGAAATGACGGGCGGGTCTGGGTTCCCAAACAGCCTGGAGACAAGCGCCGGCCCAATGAAATTCCGGAGTCCGAACGGGACTACTATCTGGAGCGCAAATACCCGAGTTTCGGAAACCTGGTCCCCCGGGATGTGGCCTCCAGAAATGCCAAGGAACAGTGTGACAAGGGAAAAGGCGTGGGTGAGACGGGCCTTGCGGTGTATCTCGACTTCGCCGATGCCATCCGCCGCGACGGCAGGGATGTGATCGAAGCCAAATACGGCAATCTTTTTGATATGTATGAAAAAATTACCGGGGAAAACCCCTATGAGACGCCCATGAGAATCTATCCGGCGGTGCACTATACAATGGGCGGTCTGTGGGTGGATTACAACCTGATGAGCACGATTGACGGCCTGTTTGTTTTGGGCGAGGCGAATTATTCCGATCATGGCGCCAATCGGCTTGGCGCGAGCGCCCTGATGCAGGGCCTGGCGGACGGCTATTTCATTCTTCCCTATACCATAGGCGGCTACCTCGCCGGGACGCAGCTCCCGGAGGTGGATACGAACCATGAGGCGTTCCGGCAGGGGGTCGCAGAGGTCAGCCGGCAGGTGGAAAAGCTGCTCTCTATCAAGGGCAATCGGACGGTGGATGAGATTCATCGGGAGCTCGGCATGATTCTCTGGGATTACTGCGGCATGTCAAGGGATGTGGAAGGGTTGCAGACGGCGCTGGAAAAAATACGGGGGCTCCGGTCCCAGTTCTGGCAGGATGTCAATGTGCCCGGAAGCGGCAGTGATCTCAATCAGAGTCTGGAAAGGGCCGGACGGGTCGCGGATTTTTTAGAGTTCGGCGAATTGATGGTGATCGATGCATTAAATCGCGAGGAGTCCTGTGGTTGCCACTTCAACGTGGCCTATCAGACCGAAGATCATGAGGCCCTTCGCGATGACGATAACTGTTGTCATGTGAATGCATGGGAGTTTGTTGGAGATGAGCGGTCGCCGGAGCTCCATAAGGAGCCCCTTATGTTTGAGAATGTGGCGTTGACGCAAAGGAGTTACAAATAATGGCGGCATCGACGATTAATCTGACATTAAAGGTCTGGCGGCAGGGGCGGACAGAAAAAAAAGGAAGGTTTGAAACCTATCCGGCAAATAATATTTCAACCGATATGTCTTTTCTCGAAATGCTGGACGTGGTCAATGAGGACCTCACCAAAAAGGGAATAGAACCGATTGCCTTTGATCATGACTGCCGGGAGGGGATCTGCGGCATGTGCGGGGCTGTAATAAACGGCCGGGCGCACGGCAAGGAAAAAGAAACGACCCTGTGTCAGCTGCATATGCGGCATTTCAGCGACGGGGAGACTATCGTTATCGAACCCTGGAGGGCCCGCGCGTTTAAAGTGGTAAAGGACCTGGTGGTGGACCGCAGTCCCCTGGATCAGATTATGCAGGCGGGGGGCTTTGTCTCGGTAAATGCCGGCGGCGCCCAGGATGCCAACTCGATTCCGGTCCCCAGAGAAAAGGCGGATCTTGCGTTCAACGCGGCGGCATGCATCGGTTGCGGCGCTTGTGTGGCGGCATGCCCGAATTCATCCGCCATGCTATTCATTGGCGCCAAGGTGTCGCACTTGGCCCTTCTGCCCCAGGGACGGCCGGAGGCGGCCCGGCGGGTCCGGGCCATGGTCAGGAAGATGGATGAGCTGGGGTTCGGCAACTGTTCCAATGAGGCCGAATGTGAAGTCGAATGCCCGAAAGGCATCTCCATCCGGGAGATCGCCCGGTTAAACCGCGAACTGATGAAGGCTGAGTTAAAATTCGCTTAAAATTCATAAAAATTTATGATATAAACATTTGACAATCTCGTAAAAAGTCGATTTTAGGATGGCAAAGTAAAAAGTTCAAGATCAAGGCGCGCAAAATCCCGAGGAATGCAGCGTACTTAGCTGTACGTGAAATTCCGAGGGATGCAGCGCAACACAGATATTGGACTTTTTACGAAGCCATCAACATTTAATGGATGGGTACTACTCAGAAACCCTGTGTGTCATTTGAATTCAAGAAAAAACGGAAGCTGGAGGAATAAGGCATGACAAAGACATCCTGGGCGGGCTTGATTATTTTACTCAGCGGGGTTGTGCTCTACGGATTCAAGATGATCGAGCGGATGATGGCGCATTCGGGTCCCGGCGCCGGCACTAAGGTGAGCGGTCATATTTCGTTTATGGATGCCTTGGGCGGGCCCGGCAGCTTCGAATGGATCAGCAGTTTGCCCGCCGGATTTATGCAGAAATGGGTGGACTCATTTATTCATTTGCCCCTATTTCTGGTTTTAATCGGCCTGGGGGCCCTGATTATGATCATAAACGGCATATTCGCCAAGAAGTAGGTTTCTCCATACAGGAGGCAGACAAAAGAAGCGATTTTTCGGTCACACGCCGACTTACGGACGGCGGTATCCCGTATCCCGGTCCGCCTCCCGCATCATGTCATTGAGCAGGTTCTCGAAATCCCCCCGCATTTTTTCCAGATCGTCGTATGAAATATTTTTGGGTATGATCCAGGGCTCCCCGTACAAAACGGTCACCCGGCTGAATGGCAGGGGGATCAGGGGTTGGTCCCATGCTTTTTTTATGGTGATGGCCGGCCACGCCGAGGCCATGATGGGAAGCAGCGGCACCTCAGCTTCCTTGGCGAGTGCCAGCATACCTTTTTTAGCCACAAACCGCGGCCCCCGCGGACCGTCGAGCACAGTGGCCGCCTTTCGCACGCCCGGCTTTTTCAAAAAATCTACCATGGTTTTCAATGCCTCGAATCCGCCATGGCTCGATGAGCCCCGAACCGGGATTGTGCCCAGTTTCTCTGCAAAGTCGGCTAAAAGTTCGCCGTCTTTGGAGCGGCTGAACATGATCATGGGCCGCAGGGGGCCGAAGAACCAGACAAGAAATATGGCATTGCGGTGCCAGGTGGCACCGACCGTACCGCCTTTACCGGTGACATAGCGGTCATGTAAATCCTGCCCGATAATTTTTATCCGGCAGGTGGAAAACCAGATCTTTAATATGATTGTGGCCAAACTGACGATCAGGCGGGTTTTGATCGGGAGATTGGATTTCTCGGCATACTCAAGATGTCCGGGTGCAGTGGTGGCCCTCATTTTTTGGATTTCATGGCTTCCTGAAGTTTCTCCCCGAGGCTTCCCATGCCTGTCGAGGGGGTTTTTGATTGAGCGGCGGACGAATATTTCTGCAGATCTTTTTGATCCACCGCATCAGAGACGGCCAGCGTGATCTTTTTGTCCTGCGTATCAATGGCCTCGATTTTAACGGTAATGGCATCATCGGTTTTTAGCTTTTCGACCTCCTGGGGATACGGCGCCCGCTCGATTCTCGATTTGGGCAGCAAACCCGTGATGCCGGGCTCCAGGTAGATAAAATAGCCGAAATCCGCCTTTTTTTCGATCCGACCCTCAACCGTTTGTCCCACTTTCAGCCGGTTTTCAATGTCTATCCACGGATCGCCCTCGATATCCTTGATACTAAGTGACATCCTTTTTTTTGCCGGATCAATGGTTTTAATCATGACCGAGATTTGATCCCCCGGGCTGACAAGCTCTTCTGCCTTCATCACTCGCTTGATATGGCTCATCTCGCTGATATGCACCAGCCCCTCAACACCCGGCTCGACCTCGACAAAAGCCCCGAAATCCGCACATCTCGTGACTCGCCCCTGGACTTTGTCCCCGGGATGAAATCTTTCTGTAACGGTTGCCCATGGATCGCCGGTAACCTGCTTGGCGGAGAGGGATATTTTGATTCCCCCGGCCTTGGCATCGGCCTGTTCAATCGAAAGGATCTTGACCGGAATGGAATCGCCGGTCGATACGACTTCAGCAGGGTCATCGAGCCTGGACCAGCTGAGCTCTGATATATGAACCATGCCTTCAACTCCGGGGTTCAGTTCAACAAACGCCCCATATGGCATTATTTTGGAGACCCTGCCGTTTATGACATCGCCCGCATTGACCTGTTCCAGAAATTTTTCCCTTTCCTCGGCAAGCAGCCGTTCGAGGTGACGGCGGCGGTTGACGACAATATTTCGCCCCTTCTCCTCAATTCGGTCGATCAAAAATTCCAATGTGGCGCCCACATAGGTTTCCGGCTTCTCGACATACACGACATCCATCTGGCTGATGGGGCAGAAACCGGTTTTTCCCATCACCTGAACACGAAAGCCGCTTTTACAGGTTTCCGTCACCTTGCCTTCAACCGGGATTTTGTTTTGAAGGGCTTCATAAAGGAGCTCGGCGCTGCCCGAAGCGCCTATGGCTTTTGAAAGCTGAATCTCACCGTCGCCGATGGAGACGACATAGAGATCCAGTCTATCCCCCACCTTGTAAGGCAATTCGCCGTTTTCATCGACGAGCTCGGATTTTTCAACAACCCCGTCGATCTTGCTTCCTGTATTGAGAAAGACGTTGTCCTGGCCGATGACGATAATTTCGCCTGAAATTTTGTCCCCCACCCGGATATCCGGGCTCATGTCGGTCATATAGGATTCGAAAAGCGTCTCGAAATTTTCATTCTCATTGGGGTCCTGGTTTTCTTTTTCGTTCGGGTTTTCCAAATCATTTTCCGCCATTTATGACTCTCTCCTTGATTTTAATCCACAACATTTCTCCCTCTTTTACCAGTATCCGGCCGGGCTTGCAAGCGGTATCGGATGCGCCCGGTGGCTGAAGCCATGACGGGTTTTGGCCGGGGTAGGCGGCATTTGCACAATTAGCCGTAATTTATTATATTTTTGATAAAAGCGATATGCTATGACGAATAAAGGAGGGAATAACAAATGAAATGTGCGCATTGTGGTGCTGAGATAAATGCGGATGAGGCCATGGCCGTCGGCGGCCAAAAGGTGTGCGAGGACTGCTACATCGATTTGGCGGCGAAGCCAAAGGCTTGTGACCCCTGGGCGGTTTACAGCGCCCAAAACCTATCCCCGGAGCATATTACGGTAAGCGAGAGGCAGGCCCAAATTATGGATTACCTTGAGAAAAACGGTCCCACGCCGCCTGAAAAGCTGGCGGCGGACTTAAACCTGAGTATGGACGACTTTGAACGGGAAATGGCCCCGCTTAGGCATATGGAAAAGGTCCGGGCGCAGCTGCAGGACGGCCGGAAAGTGATCTGTCTGTGGGCGGATGCGGCATGCTGAAGGTAACGAACCAGGTCATCATACCGGATGCCGAACTCGAATTTCAGGCCATACGTGCCCAGGGGGCGGGCGGCCAGAATGTAAATAAGGTTTCCACAGCGATACATCTGCGCTATGATATCAAATCATCATCGCTGCCCGGGTTCTATAAAGAAAAACTATTGGAATCGAATGATCAGCGGATTTCAAAAGACGGGGTAATCATAATCAAGGCTCAGACCTATCGCAGCCAGCAAAAGAACAAGGAGGATGCCCTCAAGCGGTTAAAGATACTAATCAAAAGGGCCTCAAGCGAACGAAAAAAGCGGAGGCCAACTAAACCGCCGCGCCGCTCGCGGGAAAGACGGCTGGCGGCCAAGGCACAGCGGGGACGGCTGAAGGCGCTGAGGGGAAGGGTCGACAGCGAAAAGACATAAACCCGAGGGAATCAAAAGTTTAGTGCCTCAGTGCCTTTACCCGGCAGTAAAAGTTACTTATAGGTTCGGTGCCGGGCCTCGGCCCGGGGGGGTACTTCTAAGGAATTCGACAATATTTAATATTATTTTAGATGCTTTCGCTGCTGTCATTCCGAGGAGCGAAAGCGACGAGGAATCTTGTTTGCTAAAGATTTCTCGCTGCCGCTCGAAATGACAAAATTGGATGAATCGTCTCAGTGCCTTCAAGCATACAGTAAAAGTTACTTATAGGTTCGGTGCCGGGCCTCGGCCCGAGGGGGTTACTTCTAAGGAACTTCAGGTTTTTACAAAGCCATAATCTATAGAAAGGAAGCTTTTCAATGAGCGACAAGGTTGTTTATGGGCCGGTGCCGTCCCGACGGTTGGGCCGATCATTAGGCGTTGATCTCGTTCCTTACAAGATTTGTTCATATGATTGTATCTATTGCCAGATCGGACGGACGCCGTCGCCCACGACTGAGCGTAAACCTTACGTTGGCGTTGATAAAGTGGTTGGTGACGTTCTAGATAGGCTTAGCGAGGATGTCTATCCGGATTACATCACGCTGGGCGGCTCCGGCGAGCCGACGCTAAACAGCGATATCGGTGAAATCATCAGGCGTATCAAGTCGCGCACCGATATACCGGTCACCGTTTTGACCAACGGCTCCATGCTGAGCGCCGGTGAAGTCAGGGCGGCGGTGAACTCGGCCGACGTCGTTTTGCCGTCGTTTGATGCGTGCACGGCGGAAATGTTTAAAAAGATAAACCGGCCCTGCCCTGAAATCGGGTTCGAGGAAATGGCCGAGGGGCTTGTTCAGTTTCGGGAGGAATATACCGGACAGATTTGGGTGGAAATCTTTTTAATCGATGGCATGAACACATCGGATGCGGATATCGAAGGGTTCAAATACTGGATGGATCGGATGCGGGCGGATAGAGTCCATTTGAACACGGCGGTACGGCCGACAGCAGAAGCGGGTGTTTGCCGACCCGATGATGCGCGCCTGATCCGGATAAGGGATATGCTGGGGGATCGGGCGGAGATCGTTGTGGCCTACCAGGGGGAGGAGGCCAGGGCCGGCGGTGCCGCGGTCCGGGAGGATTTGATCAGCCTGTTGTCACGCCGCCCCTGTACCCTGGCAGACATTGCCAATGGGTTAAATACCCACCAACAGGAAATTATAAAATACCTGGAGCCGCTCGTGAATTCGGGTGAAATAGAAGCGGTGCGCACAGCGGAGGGGACCTATTACCAGACGAAACATGCCTAGCTTAGCGCCCATCCATAAATGGCTAATTTGCCCAATTTCTG
>Ga0209943_1000166_pt1 | contig 45576 bp, 47 predicted proteins | sample SalPonR1_B_D2_MG_FD_185698 | JGI IMG/M metagenome (GOLD analysis project Ga0209943, IMG submission 185698) | Salt pond soil microbial communities from South San Francisco under conditions of wetland restoration - Salt Pond MetaG R1_B_D2_MG... ... | reverse complement strand
TGACTGTGCGATAATCAGCGCTATACTCAGCGTAAACGTGTCCGTCTCCTGACGGATCAGCGAGAAATAAACCCGGGTGCTGGTTCTCGCAGAGTGCCGCGGATGGAGCGCTGGGTTTCGCAGAGTTTTTCTTTTAATCGTAATAAACAGAAAATAGTCCTGTTTTAGCAGGACTATTTTTTACTATTGGATTCTTATTTACTATTTATCAGGTGTTAGGCGGTTCTATCTCTTTGCCTGTAACATCAAAATATAACGTTTGTATTGAACCATTTTTTTTAATAACAACTTCATAGTATTTGGTTACTTCGTCAAAGTCAGTAACTATCGATTTATCTTTTGTGATGGTCCATTCCGGATATTTCGTATAGATAAACTTTTGTATGTCACGAGGGAGTTTTACATTTTCAGCTATTGTTTTAGAACTGATCAAATTCCCCCTTTTGTCATACACTGCACGGCAGCTAAATCCTTTGCCGGATGCAGTTGCAACATAATGATCGGGCTCTTTCGATCGATCATATTTATACCAGGTAATATTTTCTTTACAACTTAAAAAATCAGTTTCAATTGTCTCAGAGACTGTTTTAGGGACTTCTTTTTTCTTAACTTTTGTCTTTTCAGAAAAGAGAGCCAATTGAGGTGAAATTTCTTCGCCATTAGAATCAAAGTAAAGCGTTTTTGACTCATCCTCATTTTCAATATTGATTTCCATGTGACTCATATTTTTGTCAAAATTGCGAATTACTCTTTTATCACCTGTTACATTCCATCCTTTGTACTTATTTGCTATAGTCTCCCTAACTGCTTCAGGTAATTTGAAATTGGTTTGAATTGTAATAGCATAAACCAAATTTCCTTTTTTGTCGTACACAGCTTCACACGTCATATTTTTACCTGTTGCATTTGCTACATAGTAATCGATATCTCCTTCTCCTGTTATATACCAGGAAATATTATCACCACAACTCAGATAGTCACTTTCAATTTTTTGAACAATTTCAGGTGGCACATCTTTTTTGTCGACCTCTTTCTGTTGACTGTAAAGAGTACCGGTCAGTGAAATTGAAATGACCGTTGCAAAGCCAATAACAGCGAGCTTTCTCATTATTCCGATTGTTTCTCTAATTGTCCGTTTCATAACACTACCTCCTCTCTTTTTAATTGAGGATAATCAGCTGTATTTACTGAATATCCTTTTAAGTAAAATAGAAGACCTGCCATGAAACCGCACGTATAACTGGATAGATATCAAGTAAGAAAATGTCCGGTAGTTAAGTAGTGAATAACACTGCAATAGAGGTGACCAAAATAAGGGTTTTTGGTTTTCCATTGAACAGTCATGCAGTAGTAATTAGATAGTTGATGAGATCCTGTTGAAGATAGTATCCAGCTAAAAATTGTTGAAATAAGACTAAAAAAAGATTTACTATTCATTCAAAAAATAAATTCTGACATTACTTCAAAAACCAATTGATCGAAGTTCTTCAATCTGAGATTGAAATCTCCCGGGATTGGTTTCGAAGAAAGCGAGGGCGTCCCGCAGATGCGGCTCGGCTTCAGTGCGACGACCCAGGTTCCAGAGGCAGAGTCCGAGAGTGTGGCGAGAAGTCATCAGGTTGGGATCATCGGGTTCAAGTGATTCGTTACGGATCTGATAGGCTCTTTCGGCATATGGCAGAGCTTCACTGAACCGGTTCTGTCCCCTCAGGGCATCTGCAAGACCTTTGAGTGGAAAGGCCTGCCGGATGTGTCCGGGTGGCAGCAGACGTTCGCTGTGTTCCAGACTTTCGCGCATGATGGGCTCCGCCTGAGTGAATTCATTCATCCGGAGATAGACGCCTCCGTAACTTTGCAGGATACCGGCGATGTAAAAATTATCATTACCAAACTCTTCCCTGAAAATGGTAAGAACTTCGCGGTAAGTGTCGGCTGCATTTTCAAGCTGTCCGGCGCCAGAGTAGGCACGGGCTGTGTTAGAGTGAGCAGCAATTGTGTTGAGGTGGCCCGGCCCGAAGATTTTCAGCCGCATAGCGTGAGATTCTTTGGCATAGTTTATCGCCTCCTCGTACTTACCCATGTTTTGATACAAACTTGAGATGTGATTTAGTGTGGAAGCGATCTGCTCATGGATATCAGGGTAGATCGAGCGGCTGATCTCCAGCGACTGGAAGAGGTAATTTTCTGCTTTTTCATAATCACCGGTACGCCTGTAGTTGTTTCCGAGATAGAAGATAAAATCAGCATAGGTATCACCGGCCTCTGCCCTGTTTTCTTCATAAATAGGCTTTACGATCATCAGGATGGAATCGGCTTCGGCATATCTTGCGTTTACATCAAGGTGGTAGGTATAATCGAGATGAACACTGGCAAAATCCAGGCTGCCGGAAGGAAGGTGGCTATTGGCCAGATCCAGTGCGCGCTGTATCATACCCATTGCCTCATCATATTTTCCGGCCTGGTCGAGGATCACGGATCGTTTGGCCAGCAGGTCGATATAGGCAAACGATGTGGTGTCCTGAATACTCATCATCAGTTCCTCGGCGGTGCGGCTTACCGAATCTGCCACCTCAAAAGCATTCAGATTTGCATAAATGCCGGACATCATAATCAGTAATTCCGATTTTGTCCGTGAATCACCGGCGAGCTGATTTTTGATATACCCGGTGCTCATATCCACCATCCGGCGTGCAGTGAGTTCCTGTCCGCCATTTTGCATCGGATCGATCGAGCGCAGAGAACTGCCCAGAACCTGGGCAATACGTGTAGCCCTGGCTGCCTCATTCTGGGCTCTTTCGGTCTCTTCTTTCAGTTCAAGGGTATAGAGGAAAATAGTAATCGCCAGCGAAATAATGAAAAAGATGGCAATAAATGTCGCTGCTTTGTTTCTGATCATCCATTTCTGAATGCGATAAACCGGTTTTACAGAGTAGCAGGATACAGGCCGTTCATCAAGCCAGGCTTTGATCTCTTCTCCCATCTCCGATGCATTTTCAAACCGTTTTGCCGGGACTGACTCCATCGCTTTGTTGCAGATAGCTTCCAGTTCGGGACTCATATCTTTCGGGTGGCATTCTTTTGACCGGAATTCAATATCCGGATGGCAGCCCGATAAAAGCTGGTATAACAGAATACCCAGGCTATAGATGTCAGTTGCTGTTGATGTTGGCTCACCCCTGAGCTGTTCGGGGGATGCATAAGCCCGGGTCATTGCTTTCAGTTCTGATGGATCTGCTTCCGACTCTTCGAGTAAATGTGCGATACCAAAATCGAGCAATTTAACACGTGTATTGTCATGATCAGCTGTAACAAGAATATTGCCCGGTTTCAGATCGCAGTGAACAACCAGGTTCTTGTGGGCATACTGAACAGCTTCGATTACATCCAGAAAAAGGTTTAATCGCTTTTCAGCTGGTAAATCCAGTCGATTGCAGTATGAAACCAGGTTTTCACCTTCTGCAAACTCCATTGCAAACCAGGGATGATTGTCACCGGTAAGTCCTCCATCCACTAACCGTGCAATATGCGGATGCTGCAGGCGGGCCAGGATGCTTCGCTCTGATTCAAATCTCCGGATAGCCTTTTCAGAACTCATTCCGAATTTAATAAGTTTGAGGGCTACGGTTTGGTCAAATCCGCCTTTGGTGCGTTCAGCCAGGTAAACATTACCCATTCCACCCGAACCGATTTCCCGGAGTATTTTAAAAGCCCCTATTTGCACCTCTTCCATGGAAAAAAGAGATGCGACATCAATGGAATCAGCTGCAAATCCATCCAGTATAGAAGTTTTGTCTGCATCTGCCCGGAGAAGCGCCCGAACCTCCTCTACAATTCCGGGATCAGTCTCTGATACTTCATTCAAACGTGTTTCGCGCGTTTTTTCATCCAACTCAACAATCTCTTTGAAGAGTGATTGCACCTGGTTCCATCGCTCCGCTTCCATAAAAGATTCATTACATAGTTGTGGTTGTATACATATATAGTACGCGCAAAAACCGGGAAGAGTTGGTGAAATTTAATTTCCGGGATCATACCCGGCCATCTCTTTTTTCAGCCATGCACGTGCTACACGCCAGTCGTAGCGGACGGAGTGTTCCGTATCATTTAAAACTCCGGCGATCTCCTTGTAAGTCAAGCCGCCAAAAAATCTGTACTGCACAATTTGAGCCTGCCGTTCATTCATTTTCTCAAGTTTGGCAAGAGCCTGATCCAGGTCAAGCAATTCAGAGAAATCAGCATCACGGGGAGCCATCCCGTCTGCAAACGTGACAGGCGCGTTGTTGCCACCTCGTTTTTCAGCATTTCGCTTTCGTGCATAGCTGATCAGGATTCTGCGCATTGCCAGGGAAGCAATTGCCAGGAAATGTGAGCGATTGTGGAACGTGGCCTGTTTCTGATCAACCAACTTCAGATAAGCTTCATGAACAAGTGCAGTTGTTTCAAGCGTATGATCACGCCGTTCCTGTTTCAGCTGCCGGCTCGCGGTTTCCCGAAGATGCTGATAGACAAGCGGATATATAGCATCAACCTGGTTCGGGTCTTTCCCGTCAAAATTGTTGAGCATCGATGTTATTTGATCCGGCCCAATCTCCATGCACCAATCCCTTTTTTAAATATCTGTTTCTTAATGGTAAATAGATAACAAATCTACTATAAAGAGGAATAAGAATCAAAAGTGATGTGATTGTACAGCAGGTCTGTTCCATGCAAAAAATATGATTATCCCCAGCTTCTGTAACAAAACAGATGGGTGAGGGTCTTTATTAATACCGGAGATTATTCTGAAACAGTTCAACAGCCAAAACATCCCCATCAAAACCTATCACAAATGGAAACAACAACAGTTAAAAAACCTCACTCAAGTAATGGCACAATAAAAGGAAAGGATAAGAAGGCAGGATTCTTTGATCTGTTTTACAATGATATTGCGATAGACCTTGGTACAGCCAATACGCTTATATCGACAAAAAGAAACGGGATTGTGTTCAGTGAACCATCAATCGTAGCGTTTAATAATAAGGATGTGCCGGTAAGTATTGGGCAGGAAGCCTGGCTGATGCACGAAAAAACACATAAAAATATTCGAACGGTACGGCCACTCAAAGATGGTGTTATAGCAGATTTCGAGGCTGCTGAACATATGATTCGCGGAATGATTAAGAGTGCAAAGAAGAAATGGTATTCGTCTACCCGGCAAATGGTTATTTGTGTGCCCAGCGGCATAACGGATGTTGAAAAACGAGCTGTACGTGATAGTGCGGAAAACTCAGGTGCAAAAGAGATCTATCTTGTGGAAGAGCCTATGGCTGCTGCAATCGGTATCGGACTGAATGTTCACAAACCGGAAGGCCATATGATAGTTGATATCGGCGGGGGAACAGCTGAAATTGCCGTTATAGCTCTTTCCGGAATCGTACACGCACAATCTGTGAGACTTGCCGGTGATAAACTGACTGAAGATATCATCAATTACTTCAGGCGCAGTAACAATCTGCTGATAGGAGAGAGAACGGCTGAAAAAATAAAATGCGAAATTGGTTCTGCCGCACCACTTGCTGAGGAACTGGAAATGGATATCAAAGGCCGCGATCTTGTGAATGGCATTCCGAAAACTCTCAGAATATCATCTGCGGATGTCCGCGATGCTATTTCACAATCTGTGAACTTGATCGTGGAGGCCATTGTGGGATCCCTTGAAAAAACACCGCCTGAACTGGCAGCTGATATCCTGGATCACGGAATCATGCTTGCGGGTGGCGGTGCTCTTTTAAAGAATCTTGACAAGCGTATTACGGAACTTACGGATCTGCCTGTCCATATTGCTGAAGATCCGCTTACCGCGGTAGTGCGCGGAACCGGTGCAGTACTGGATAACCTGGAATACTACAGGGCGGTTGTTTCCTGATTCTGTCCCGGAACGGTTTGGTATTCGTCAATACGCTTCATTACCTGCCATTTGGGTAAACATCCGGGTATTTTGAACCGCACTGCAAGCTAAGAACAGCAAAGAAATTTTTTAAATCCCTGTGTTACTCAGCCGGGAAAGAAGGATGTTTCATGATCCGCTTCATCTGTTTTTGATGATGTGCGATATGGACTTCAATAAACTCCATAAACTGTTTCATATTTAGCATACCGGCTTTCGGGTGCCTGTAGAGAGCCCTGGCAAGTGTTGCCTCATCAGACTGTTCAATCAATTTTTGAATTTCTTTCCGGACAGTATCCCATTCGGATATCATCGTTTCAAAATCGGGATGTTTATCTTTCACTTCGGCAATTTTGGGTGCTTCAAATCGGAATGGCAGTTTTAAAGCGGTTTTTAAAAGCAGGTTTCTCAGGTAAGAACCTATACCGGCTTCAGGAATCCCGCTGCGGCTCTTCAATTTCTTATTAATATAGGCTACAGATTGTATTTCTGCTGTCACAAGATGCCGAAGTACCTGCAGCAGGTTCCATTTATGAGGAGCGGGACTGAATGCACGCTGTGATGGTTTTAGTTCCTGGTATAACCGCAGAATCTCTTCACGCTGCTCTTCCAGCTCTTTAACCATTTTTTGTGTCTGTTTTTTCATAAATAGCTCTGCGATAGTATATTCCGGTTTACTGAATCATAAGATTTACCCGGGTATAGTAGCGAAAAAATAATTAATCATATACGGATAACGGAAATCGCTGACACCAAGGTATCTTGTCAATTTATCATATTGAGTCAATAGATGTATATACCTAAATATTTTAAAATTAATAATAAAGATGAAGTGAGAGATTTTCTGAAGAAGAACAGCTTTGGAATACTGATTACATCAGTAGCTGACAGGCCGTGGGGCACACATATTCCCATGGAACTGGAAAAAGATACGGCAGGTACTGAAGTGCTTTTCGGGCACATATCAAAAGGCAATCCGCAGAGGAAACATTTTAAAGATAAAACTGAGGCATTGGCTATTTTTAACGGGCCGCACGCCTATGTGTCATCTTCCTGGTATAACCATGAGAATGTGCCCACCTGGAATTACACCGCAGTTCACGTGTATGGCAAATTGGTGGTTTTGGATGAAACCGAGTTGATGGATTCTCTGAAAAAACTGGTTGATAAACATGAAGCAGGTTCAGAGAGCCCTGTTAAAATGGAAGAGATGCCGGAACAAACACTTCGGCAAATGAAAGGTATAGTAGGTTTTAAAATCCTGATTCGGGAAATACATGCTGCATTTAAACTATCTCAAAACCGTGATGATGAAGACCACCAAAACATTATTGAGAAACTAACGGATCGAGGAGACTCGTCTTCGGCCGAAACCGCTGCATACATGCAAAAAACAAAAAAGCAGCAATGATCAGAAAGAGAGGGACTATAAATTAGAGCTTTTTTTATCTATCTTACCCAATCCTATTGCATAGAGGATTTTATCTTCAATAAACCGAATAATCAACTACATTCAGACAACTGACCGATCAGAGCCGCAATCAGCATAACACTTTTCATGCCGGGTACCTGTATAGATGTAATCCCAATGGCTCAATGAACTGAGAAACCAAAAAAGCAAAGAATCTATACCAATCATTATAGATGAAGTTTAAAGCAGAACATTTTAGAAAAGCAAAAACAAGAAGTGATTTAATTGAACTGGCAGAGGAGAATGATATACCCGTCTGCAAAACACTGAAAAAATTGAGATATGAAGCTGAGTTGGAAAAGCTTCAAATTGAGATGGTGAATCTTCAAAAGTGGGTTGCAAAACATGGAAAGAGAGTCGCTATAATTTTTGAGGGCAGAGATGCAGCAGGCAAAGGCGGCTCCATTAAGCGTTTTAAAGAACACTTGAACCCGCGGACATCACGAGTGGTTGCGCTGACAAAGCCAACGAAAGTTGAAAGAGGGCAATGGTACTTCAGGCGATATATTAAAGTGTTGCCCAACCCTGGTGAGATTGTCTTTTTTGACCGGAGCTGGTACAACCGGGCAGTAGTTGAACCGGTTATGGGATTCTGCACAGATGAAGAATATGAGAAATTTATAGTCCAGGTTCCCGAATTCGAACACCTGCTTTATGAAGATAACTGTATCATTATCAAATTTTGGTTTTCGATCTCTAAGGATGAACAGAAAAAGAGATTTGAGTCGCGCCTGCAAAACCCGTTGAAACAGTGGAAGTACAGCCCTGTAGATATGAGAGGGCAGGAGTTGTGGGGCCGGTACACGCATTACAAAGAAGAGATGTTCAGCAAAACCCACACCAATTTCAGTCCCTGGATAATCATCAAGGCAAATAGCAAAAAACAGGCCAGGCTGGAGAGTATGCGCTATGTACTCTCGAGATTTAACTATGACGGTAAAGGCGAAGCAGATACCACGCTTTTGCCCGATCCGAATATCGTTATGAGATACCATAGAAGTGACGTGCAAATTGATATTTAAGAACAGAGATATGAAAGATTTAAAATTGACAAAGGAAGATCTTGAACTGCTGAATTCCAAAAAAGGAATGTATGCTCTGTTGAGACGTAAAAAAGTGAATGTAAAAAAAGCGCTCAGAGAAGTGCGTTATTCAGATGAACTTGGAAGAAAGCAGGAAGAGTTGATAAAACTGCAGAACTGGGTAATTAATAATGATAAAAAAGTTGTTATTATTTTTGAAGGACGTGACGCAGCCGGAAAAGGAGGCGCTATCCGGAGGGTTACTGAACGAATCAATCCAAGACACTTTCGAATTGTTGCTTTAAATAAGCCCACAGAAGATGAGCAAAAGCAGTGGTTCTTTCAGCGATATATCAATCAATTACCCAATCCGGGAGAGATCGTGCTGTTCGACCGAAGCTGGTACAACCGGGCTGTCGTAGAACCAGTAAACGGTTTTTGCACGGACGAGGAGTACAAAATTTTCATGTCGCAGGTTAACGATTTTGAAAAGATGCTGATTCAGTCCAACACCTACCTGATTAAATTCTATTTTTCGATAACAAAAGAAGAACAGGCCAGAAGGTTTAAGGATATCCGGAACGATCCGCTGAAACGCTGGAAAATGACACCTGTAGACAAAAAAGCCCAGTCGCTTTGGGATTCGTACACGAAATACAAGGAGAAGATGTTTGAGGTGACAGATACATCACACGCGCCGTGGATTATTATTGATGCCAACCGGAAAACGACGGCCCGTCTCGAGGCCACACGGCATATTTTGGCTTCGATACCGTACCAGTAAAATATCCAGGATACTTAATCAGCTTAATTTGAAGAAAAAATTCACAGGCATCTTTAAGAATCACTCATAGTTTTATCAGCTCTTAACAGATCGGGCAGTTTCTCTTTCCGGATTGTAAAGAGAATAGAAATAAGTATCGTTGAAAACCTGACTGCGATTGTTGTAATATCTCCCAAAGCAGTTGCCCCGGCGTCAAAAAGAGTCCACCAGAAATTCATCAGAACATGAAAGGCAATGGGTACCCAGAGGCTTTCCCATCTCATCAGCAGCCAGCTGAACCAGATGCTGCCAATGCCCGTTATAGCAACGATACCAAGTTGTTGCATCCACTCCTGTGACTGGGCCATGTGTTCGACGCCGAATACGGCAGCGGGAAGCAGGGCAGACGCCCAAAAACCAAAATTCGTATAACGGTAAAGCATCCAGAACGCAAATCCCCTGAAGAGAATCTCTTCAGATACAGGCGACAAAAAGGTAAAGAATAACAATTCCATGGCACCTGCATCTGTAGCCCACGAACTGCCGAAACCATAGATCAGTGGCAAGGGAAGTGTTGCTGCAAAGGCCAGCAGTAAAGCCTTATGCACCGGCTTGACCACTGCCATCTCTTTCAACGCGCCGGTCAGCCAGGTTTTGTAAAGGAGCATAACAGCCGCGATGCTGCCTGCCACTTCAACAGTCATGCGGGCACCCCAGCGTACATACCCGCTGAAATCAGGAAAGAGAAGTTTAATCAGGTTATCAGAATGATAATTCAGAAGATAAAATATAAAGAGAATCAGTAAACCGGAAACCCATCGACTGTCTCTTAATTTTGAAAGGTTCATTAGTGTAAAATATTTGTGTGTTTATATTTTAAGAGACAAAAGTAAAAGTTATTGGATCAGTATTGGTTAAATTGTGTCGAAACAACATATTTTTTGATGAAATTGAAGGCTTTGCTGCTAATATGCTGAATAGCATGGAGAATTTTTCCGCTCTTTTGATACCGTATATAACAAAATTTATTTTGCGAACGATACCGGTCGGAGCAGATAGTTACTGAAACAAATACCAATAGATCCCGTAACTCTTTACGAATTACCAAAATAATCCATATTCATTTACTTGATTTATGAATACTCTATCACTTTCCTGGTCTTTCATCTCTTTATTAAAAGAAAAAAAGCCGGTAATGAGCCTGAAACAGATTATTTGGATCTCTTCGATTATCGCCGGTCAAATATGGTTTATTATACTTTTTCTTGAGCCTTCGGGGACGGATCAATACGAAGCTTCCTATCGAAATTTGAGATTGTCGGGCTACGTATTATGTATCATTCTGCCATTTTTATTGATTCACATGATTGAATCGTGGCTATTCAATAAAAGAGACAGCATTCGGAGAGCGTACCATGGTTTGCTTTTCAAAATTTTATTGGTTCTTCTGATTCTCTCATCCGGTTACCTTTATAAAGGGTTGATTGTAAATGAATCGGCAGTGACACTTCCGGATTTTGTTGATTTTGTTCTTTTGATCGGCCTGCCGTACATACCATTGGTTCTGCCGGCCGCCGTACTGGCAAATCATCTGGTAAACAGGATTAAGAGCCGGGATATGCCTGAAGCCCGGGAGATAGTTCTGCGCGGAAGAAACCAGGATGAATATCTGAGACTGGAGGAACCCGAATTCATATATGCTGAGGCGGCTCAAAATTATGTCACCATCCACTTTATGGAAAATAGCAGTCCGCAAAAGGTGACTTTCCGGTCAACATTAAAAGAGATTCAAAAACAGGTTCCGGTTGCTGAGCAAGTCCACCGTTCCTACCTTGTTAACCCCTGCCATGTAAAGTGTATCGAAGGGAATTCAAGAAAGCGATTTGCAAAACTAATCCACTTGAATCGCTCTATTCCTGTTTCATCTTCGTACTCCTTAAAATAAAAAAAGGCTAACTAAGATCAGGCAATCAGCTAATGTACGTGTAGGGGTATTGCTGATTTTCAGTTAATTATTGCAGATGTAGTTGCTAATGTAACGTGAGAATCGTCTGACATTGAATTGAAATAACCGACAAACCTGTTTGTTTCATTGGAATCATAGGAGGAAAGGTTTTGAGCCCAGCGAAAAGCAATTGGCTGGAATTTTAGTTCAGCGGTAATTCGAAGAGGCCTTTCTGCACCTGAATGATTTACCCGGTAAAGCAGCCGGTCGCTGCCGCCGGTAAAATCCATGTCTTGATATGCAAGTCCCTGGACAGCAAAATCTTCATCTGCTGTGGTTTTATCAAATCCGTCAGGAAGTACACGGTTATCTTTTATAAAGCGGATTCCTGTAAGCAATCCTGTTGTTATTTCGCCATGCTGATCTGCCAGGATCGCCTCATAAATCTGAACCTGGTCTCCGGAAGTAATCTCATTATAGTGCTTTTCATAAGTATCGCCGCTTATATCGTTATCGTTGCCTGTAATAGATCCGTCAGACCTTACAGCCCCCGACTCGAAAATTTTGTTATTCATATTGTCGTATATGGTAAAATGAACCCAGGCTCGCCGTGAAGGGTAAGCTGTGGGCAGTTTATGTCCGGCCAGGTTTTTTAAAGCTATCCTTACAATCACTTCATCTTCGGTAATTTCAGTATTTTCAATATATATTTGCGCCGATTTTGTTTGTAAGTGATTGACCGTACGATTGATCGCAGCATCCATATCCTGTGGCGGTGCCTGAACGCCCAATTCATCCCTGTAACGATTTAACATTCGCTGCATAAAAAAATTAGCACCCCTGAAAGAATGCCTTGAGAAATCAGCCCTGGGCTGCCCCCAAACGGAGGTTATCGCCATGCTGTCTTCAACGACAGGCATATGACACGACTGACAGCTCTGATCATCCACAAAACTGCTATGCTGCCATTCGAGGTAGGGAACCTGTTCCGGCAGTTCACCGATCACTTCACCATCGGGGCCGAGTGTGTGGGTATAGAGTGTATGACATGTGGCACAAACTTCTGACTGTATGAGATGTTTCGATTCCATCTGCCGGAACCCTGAATAGGAGTGCATAATAACAGAACGGCCGTCATCTACCGGGTAAGGACCGAAAATGTCTCTGTTTCCCATCTCTTTTGTAGTATCTATTACAAATCCGCCCACAAAGCTTTCAGGTTCTCCAAGATTTTCGTCTCTAATCTGGTGGCATGTTGTACATGAAACACCGTCGGCAGCCAGTAAATGTTGTTGTGAAACAGCTTCATCCACTGGCAGGTTGGTAAACACCTGACCTAACTTTCCACTGGCATTTGCCTGGTAGTGAGACATAGGCATATGGCATGTGGAACACTCATTTTCAATGTTTTTTTGAGAACCGGGGTGATCCATAACCTCACGGCGAACGGCTGCCTGCCAATAAGGATCTCTTGCAGAGTTCGCCATCATAGAAGTTTGCCAGTCGATCCCGATAGATACATCTTCACCTGCAGGCGTTACCAAATTATTGTGACAGCTCATACAGTTGTCAGCTGTCTGAAAAAGCATCTTATTCGCTTTATCATACTCTATGCCATGTATGGTTGCTAGACCGGCAGAATCTGATCTGTTACTGTTCACAAACACACCAATGAGAATAACCAGTATTGGCAGAACGATTATAATGGCTAAATCCCTGTTTATTCGTTTTTTCATGATTTCAAACTCGTTTTAGATTATGCATTTTACGAGGCATAAAACTACCAGCCCTCCAGAAGGCCACCGTCAAACCAGTCCCACAATATGTAGACCATGAACTGAGAATCGCGGTCAGGATCGTCTGCCGGAATTCTCATGCCAACATTGAGCATAATATTTTGCCGGGTATTTAGTGTGACCTGAAACTGCGGAGCAATATCCCAGCGGGTTATAGCTCCTGACTCCAGTTCTCTTGATCCAAGAATTTCTACCATGGGTGACCAGGTACGCCCCCAGCGATTTTGTGCAATACTTTTCCCTAAAGCCGCTCTCCAAAATGCTTCATCCTGGGCTTTATCCCTAAGCAGCGGATATTCTACACCGGTCTGAACATGGAGGAATCCGCCATATGGCAGTATCTGGCCAAACGTGGCAAATGGCTCCAGAATCGTAGTTCCGCTTCCGAATCCCACATCTTCATCACCTGTGGGTATAATTACTTCCCCTGTTAAACTAAAAATTGAACCGCTGTTAAGATTATGGTAGAGCACTCGTTTAACTCCCAGGGCCATATCACCAATATTTCCGCCAGTCCAGTTACCGCTTGCCTGTTGCCTGTAACCAAAAGGAAATACAATTTCTAACTGGTTACGAGACCCAAATCTATGCTCATAAACGATTTCATTATTTACTGCACCTTCACCCTCAAGGTCAAAAGTTGTGGTCAGCACTGCTTCATCTTCCGGATAGGCTTTCTCTGTTACAAGGGGCCGGGGCAGATTCAATTCTCCGCGGGGCCAGTTATCATTTTTACAAAAAGTGCGGATGTGATCCATAATTTTTTGAAGCTGATCTTCAGTAAGAGCCTCTCCGAAAGCAGGCATCTCTCTTGAAAAAGCACGAGCAGGTCCGCCCTGGTGGGCAATGGCAATCCAGTCTCCGTCAGGTTCTCTGCTGGCAAAAGAGCAATTGGTAAAATCAGGAGGAGGGGTTTGTAATTTAAGCTGATCTGCGGAAGCGCCTTTGCCATTTACGCCATGACAATTTGCGCAGGCTTTCATATAAAGCTGTTTGCCTGTCAGAGGAGGTTCGTCATATGCAATTTGTTCCGATTGGTCGGAAAGATTCTTTTTATACCTGGTATCTTGTTCTTGATAGGAACTGTAAGCAGAAGCAAACGCAAAAAATAAAGATATGATTAGAGCAGATGAAATTTGTTGAAATGAAAGAAATTTTTCCATTATATCTCCCCTCAATAATCTTAAAAAAATACCTTGTTAAATGAAATCTATTAATTACTGGTAAATAATAAAGTGAAGGGCAGCCCGATACTTTTTGTAGTGGAAATTCCTATAGTTTTATTTTTATCTGCCCGAATTCTTCCATTGCACTGAAGCCGGGAATGTGTTGGAATCAGAATGGCCGGAAAGGTGTGATAAACGTCCATTAACAAAGTTCGCATAAGAATTATTTTGACCTGAGGTTAAAAGAAATGCATAGTTATCGATAATTACTTCTGGCACGGCAGAAAATTTATAAAATAAAATGTAAAGTACCATTGACATTTATATTTGCAACATTTACCTTAAGTAAATTAAACTTTACAAAAGAAGGAATAAAAATGGAATACACAAATATGAATACAACCGTAAAAAAGTCCGTTGTCAAACTTGCAATGTGGACGGGGGCATGGCTGCTGGCAACAGCACTTGCCGCTTTTGGACCAAAATTTATATGGGACGGCAACACGTTAATCTCAGCCATCTTCATTGGTTTGAACCTGCTTGTCGGGGTTGGAATGATTTTCGCAAATATTCATCACATCACATCGCTTGATGAAATGATGCAAAAAATCCAGCTGGAGGCGATGGGCATTACGCTCGGAATTACGCTGATTACCGGAATCAGTTATTCCCTTTTAGACACTGCGAATGTTATCGCGCAGGATGCTGAAATTTCCTTCTTGATAATAGTTATGGGGTTGAGTTACATGACAGCAGCAGCAATAGGATACAGGAAATATAAATGAGAAACAGGCTGAAAGTACTCCGCGCAGAATACAATTTTACGCAGGCTGATCTTGCAAAAAAACTGGATGTATCGCGTCAGACGGTCCACGCAATTGAATCCGGCAAATACGATCCGAGTCTGCCGCTGGCGTTTAAAATAGCCCGGCTGTTCGAACAGCCAATTGAGGAGATTTTTGATGACCGGGTGAATGACCAGAGGTGAGCATTAAAATGAAAACTACAGTTCATATTCGAATTCATAGAAGTGTTTTCCGTCTTCGATATTGATCGCCATTTTTCCGGAGAGGCCTTCGAGCTCGTTTGTACCTGAATCGGGAACTATTTCCAGGATCAGCCGGTCTTTGTTATTATCCATGGTTCCGAAGTGCTGTAGCACGAAACTTCCTTTTTTTCCGGACAGAACGCCCGATACCTGTTCAAGTGCCACATACCCGGCCGAGCCTTTTACCGGTGTCATGACGCTTAACATTTCGCCTTTACTCGTAGCCTCAAGCTCGCCTCGAAAGGTTTTATCTATAGACATCCGGTTGAGATTGATTCCATCTTTTCCCTCAGCGTACCCATCAAGGGGGTTGAGCTTTACTTCAAATATTCCTGTGATCTTCATGTCTTGTTTTTTTTGTTGAGTGGATAGTAAGAATTATCAGGAAAGAAAGCACATTACAATTTCTATCAATAGCCCCTTCTATATTTACATGCCTGAGTTGAAGGTCGAACGTCTGAATTATATTCTATGAAGCACCGGAAATTATTTATTGCGAAGATTAAACCTTTTTTTGAACCTGTTGAATATTCACACGACTCTTACAATGTATAATGAAAAAAAATCTAAAAAATATCAGCAGTGAGTCGTTGGTTGCTCAATACCAGCAGGGTAACAGTGACGCACTGAAACTGCTGATAAAAAGGTTTCACCCAGGATTTATTTCAACTATCAGCTATTATACAAATTCACGAATAGCTGCCGATGATCTTGTCCAGGAGTGCTGGATCGACATCATTCAGAAACTTCCGGAGCTGGACCTGAAAATCAGTTTTGAGGCATGGGCACATGTTATTGTTAAACGGAGGTCAGTAGACTGGATCCGGGAACAGCAGCGAATGCGGAAAAGAGCTCAAATTCTGAAAAATGAAAGCGAAACAAAACCGGGGATAAGCATTGATGCGGAGCAGGATGGTGCGATGGAAAAAGTGCAGACCGGTATCCTGAAGCTCTCCGCAACACAGCGAATTGTTCTGCGGATGTTCTACCTGGAGAATTTGGATATCCGTGAGATCAGTGACGTACTGGATGTTCCTGAGGGGACCATTAAATCACGTTTATTTCATGCGCGCGAAAACCTGAAGAGTATAATTAAATCAAAAAATGAGGACAAACAATGAAAAAAGAAGAGATCGACCAGCTGATTACAGAATCACTGAATAAGGATGAAGCGGAATTCTATCGTTCACTGGATGGCGACCAGGGTCTGTTTCAAATGATTCGCGGAATGTACAAAGGAAAGCTTGCCTGGATAACCGGAGTAATGACATTCGTACATACCATTATCACTGCAATCGCCTTTTATACAGGATACCTTCTGTTTACAACTGATAATATTGCAGATATGATACAATACGGCTCAATCATGTTTATAGCACTGATTTTTGCAGCCATGATTAAGCTATGGACATGGATGCAGATGAACCGGAACTCCATTCTTCAGGAAATAAAAAGGCTTGAATTTCAGGTAGCTGCCCTGATGGAGAAAAAAGAGTGATCAGCCTTGTTCCGTTTGGATTTTTAGCTTACTGGAATAACCGGTTTGTGTAATTTCATTTGATGCTTTACCCGCTTTTTATGAAATACCATTCCGAAACCGTTCCCTGAGTTCCACAATATAGATCGCCAGGTCATCGCGGACTTCCTTGCCGCGACTGTAATAATCCAGAAAAGTTTTTCTGTCGAGTACCTCTTTTTTCCGAAGCTCTGTTAGAGCACTCAGCATCCTGTTTGCAGCTGCAAGACCTCTTTTATTATTGGCGATATTGCCGCCAAGGCTTTCTATATCGAATCCGAACCCAAAACCGCCTGCAATTTTTGCCGGCGGAAGGATCACAGAGGCCGCAAACGCTTTAACTGACTCATTATCTGAATTTTTCAGCTGATTCTGAATCAGGTCCATTGAATCGAGTGTAAACTGTTGTGCTTTTTGGTAAAGCGGAAAGTTTTCAACCTCTTCAAATTCAGACGGATCTTCATAGATGGTTCCCTGCTTCCACTTTTCTCCCTCTTCAGAGTCATCCATAACGAAGTCGTCAGATGGAAACATCCAATTCTCATCTTCGTCCATCTCATCGCTGATATGATCCCACCCCATTTCTATAGCAATGAGCCGGTCACGGTCAGGGTGATCATTGTACTTTTCCACAAGCTCCAGGTATTGATCCGTGCGTTTATCGGCTTTCTGCATAAATTCCTCCCATCTATGCTCATCCCAGATTTGAGGATCTTCATTTTCGTCGGATTTTCCGGGCCAGTTGTTATAATCACTCATAAAACAGATCATTTTAATTGATGTTGTAAAAGTAAGAACCAAAAATCATCAATTCCTTACAAAAAAAGTTAAGCATTTTTTTTGCTTGCTGTTATTTTGGTTTTTATCTATTTGATCAGTTGTTATAATTGATATATGAACCACAATCTTCAAAAATTTAAATGAAGCCTGGCACTGATAGTCCCGGTATAATTTTTCCGCCGCCACTGGTATATGTAATTTTTGCTTTTATCGGGGGGTTACTTAACAATATTTTTCCTCTTGGATTAGGTATTGAAGCACCTCTGAATCTTTGGCTGGCAGGAATTTTCATTCTGTTGCTCGCAGGTTTTATGATCTATATGGAGGTTCTGTTTCTACTAAAGGAAACAAATCCATTTCCATGGAAACCAGCTAACGCTTTGATCACTGACGGGCCGTATGCATGGTCACGAAATCCGATATATGTGGCGATGATGCTGATACATATTGCAGGAGCATTTTACTACAACTCTTTCTGGCCATTATTTACGGCAGCTTTTACAGTAGCAATCATGAACCGGTTTATTATTCCCAGGGAGGAAAAACACCTGGAAGCTAAATTCGGTACTGAATATATAAGATATAAATCAAGGGTAAACAGGTGGATATGATATGTTAGCTCAATTAAAAATCAATTTTCAAGATGCCGGATAATAATGGTTAATTACGAATAGCCCATATATCTGCAATCTCAAGCCGGAATGGGCCTTCCTGTTTATCACTGATTAAAAAACCGTACAGCCGGATTTTGGAAAGGTCCATTGGGGGAACATCTTTTAGCGAATTTCCCCGGAAGAAGGGACGGAAACCTGATAGCGGCAAGTCCACATCCATCCAGCGCTCAGCTTCAGTTTCGAATCGATAATCATAGGAAAAATAATGAACGCCACCGTTATCAGCCGTTCGCAGCCGGAAACAGTATCTATTTCCATCGCCTTTCACATGCAGCCTCAGACTCTTAAACCCCTCCAGGTTCAGAGATTCATGATTCCGGACGGAGGCAAATCCACCGTTATTTTCAAGAGAGATTGAGCCAATGAAAACAGCATTTCCTTTTTCATTAATTTGGAAACTGCTTTCTGATTGTCCTCCCATCACCCCGTCGTTTACAATTTCCCATTTTTGTGCAGCGAGATTGCTAAAATCGGTAATGCAGTGTTTTTCTTTTTCAGGATATGCGGTCATTTGAATGATATTTTTCCTTTTATCTGTGTAACATAAATGCATTTAATTCAATTCGAATCTCAGATAAGAAAAGCGAGAAAGAAATTTGTTTCATTGACTGTCTTAAGCTAAATTTTCGATTGTTCAATCAGCACATTCAATATTATGCAAACATAATGATATATAACCGTCTACGGTATCCCATCATTGCCGTTCTTTCCCTTTTCCTGTTTTTAAATCACGGCTGTGATACTGACAGAAGTGGTGAAGAGCAGGTTTCATTTCAGGAGAAGTACCGGCCTCAATTTCACTATACCCCCGAACGTAACTGGATGAATGATCCGAATGGGCTTGTCTATCACAACGGCAAATATCATCTTTTTCATCAGTATAATCCTTTTGGCAATCGCTGGGGACATATGAGCTGGGGTCATGCAGTTAGCGATGATTTGGTCTACTGGGAGCATAAACCGGTTGCAATCATGGAGGAAGGGAACGAGATGATTTTTTCGGGAAGTGCTGTGATAGATCATCAAAACAGTTCAGGGTTCGGAGATGGGGATACAGCCCCGATGGTGGCCATTTATACCAGCCACTACACACTTGGAGAGGATAGCGTGGCCCAGGCACAGTCGCTCGCTTACAGCCTGGATGGGGGTGAAACATTTACCAAATACGAGGGCAACCCGGTTCTTGAGTTTGATGATCCTGACTTCAGGGATCCGAATGTGAAATGGAATGAAGAGATGGAACAATGGCTGATGGTTGTAGCCCTTCCGCAACAACATAAGGTGCAGTTTTATGCATCAGATAATTTGAGAGATTGGGAATTTCTAAGTGATTTTGGTCCGGCCGGCGCTATTGGCGGTATCTGGGAATGTCCTGATTTCTTTCCTCTGCAGGTTGACGGAAACCCGGATAACATAAAGTGGGTGCTCCATGTAGATATGAACCCGGGATCAGTAGCGGGTGGCTCGGGCTCCCAATATTTTATCGGTAACTGGGATGGAGCTGAGTTTATACCTGATGAAACTGTTACTGAAGAGAATGTAAACTGGGTGGATTACGGAACGGATTTTTATGCTGCAATCAGCTGGAACAATATTCCGGAAGAAGATGGCAGGCGAATGTGGGTGGGCTGGATGAATAACTGGGATTATGCGAATGAAATTCCCACTGAGCCCTGGAAAAGTGCACAATCTATCCCCAGGTCACTGGAGCTGAAAACATCCGGAAATGAAATTAAGTTATTCCAGGAACCGGTTGAGGAATTGAAAAAGCTGCGAACGAATCATCAGGCATTGCAGAACATGCAGATTAGTTCAGACGAGATCTCTTTGTCGGAATATGAAATGTCTGGAAAATCTTTTGAAATGGTGATTGAATTGACGCCCGGTAAAGCTGACAACATCGGGTTGAAAGTCAGAAAGGGAGAAACTGATGAAACAGTGATTGGGTATGACAGTGAATCGGGTTCCGTGTACATTGATCGCACAAATTCGGGGGAGAGTGATTTTTATGATGAATTTGCAAAACGTAACGATGTTCCGGTATCCCTGGACAACAATACACTGAAACTTCATATCTACGTGGACTGGTCATCGGTTGAAGTTTTCGTAAATGATGGTGAATATGTGCTTACAAATCGTATTTTTCCTGATCCTGAAAGCCGGGAAATTACACTCTTTTCGGAAAATGGGAATTCTGAAATTATTCAATTAGATTTTTGGACACTGAATTCAATCTGGAATTAAATCACTTATGATGCAGAAACACAAAATTCTTCTTTGGTCTATTACCGCTGCTATGGGCGGTTTTCTTTTTGGATTCGACGTGGCGGTTATATCGGGAGGAGAACAGGCAATCCAGGAGCTCTGGAACCTGAGTGATATGTTGCTTGGACAGATGGTTGCCATGGCTCTTTACGGTACAATCATCGGGGCACTTTTCGGAGGTATTCCGGCGCAGAAGTATGGCCGGAAATTGACAATAATATGGATTGCCGTACTCTTTCTGATATCAGCTATTGGCTCGGCTCTTTCTCCGGATGTCTATTGGCTCATGTTTTTCCGATTCATTGGCGGGCTTGGTGTGGGTGCATCTTCCGTTGTTGCACCTATCTATATTTCTGAAATTGCACCTGCAGATAAGCGTGGACAGTTAACAGCTCTCTTTCAGTTCAATATCGTTTTGGGTATCCTGATTGCCTATTTTTCAAACTTTATGATCGGAACGGGGCAGGAGGGATCCTGGCGCTGGATGCTTGGGGTTGAGGCAATCCCTGCACTTCTCTTTTTGATTCTGATATTCTTTGTACCTGAAAGTCCCAGATGGCTGGTGATTGCCAAGGGAAAAATCCGGGAAGCCCGTGAAGTGTTGAACATTGTAGATCCTGATGAAGCTGAAGAATCCCTGAAGGCAATACAGGACAGTGACCTGACTCCCGGAAGAGCCACTCCGCTGCGTGAGTTTTTCAGCAAACGATACCGGTTCCCCATATTTCTGGCATTTATATTTGCGTTTTTTAACCAGATGTCGGGCATCAACGCGATTATCTATTTTGCACCCCGCATTTTTAGTCTCACAGGAATGGGCGCCGACGGTGCATTGCTCTCATCTGTCGGTATCGGTGCCGTGAACCTGGTTTTTACGATGATTGGTCTTGCACTTATTGACCGCTTTGGCAGGCGTTTTTTGATGTACATTGGATCATTCGGGTATATATTTTCTCTTTCATATATCTCCTACGCTTTTTTCACAGAGACGTTTACAGGTTATACAGTGCCGGTTTTGATTTTTATTTTCATTGCATCACATGCCATCGGACAGGGTGCTGTTATCTGGGTGTTTATCTCTGAAATCTTTCCCAATTCTGTTCGCTCTTTCGGAAACTCGCTGGGCAGCGGCACTCACTGGATTTTTGCTGCGTTGATTGCTGGTAATTTTGTCCACTTTGAGAGTCTTTTTGGAGGCGGACCCATATTCGCATTTTTTGCATTTGTTATGGTCTTACAGTTATTATTTGTCTGGAAAATCATGCCCGAAACAAAAGGCATCACCCTCGAGGAGATGGAAGAAAAACTGGGCATTGAGGTAACGGATCTGGATGAAAACCTGGCTGATGACCCGGCCGTCTAAGAAACCATGCAGGGTGTGAACCGTCAAGAGCGACAGGAGGCGCAGAGGGAATATGGGCGATGGGGCCCAGACGCTGCACGATGTTGGGCGAAGCTTGTAATTTTGAGTACAAACGACGGCCAGCGACTGGCATGTGAGAATCTTGGCGCTTCCCTGCGTGCCCTGCGGTTAAAACCTCTGTGAGCTTGGATCTTGCAGGGTGTAAACCGCCAAGAACGCGAAGAGGCGCAGAGGGAATATGGGCGATGGGGCCCAGACGCTGCACGTTGGTGGGTGAAGCTTGTAATTTTGGGTACAAACGACGGCCAGCGACTGGCATGTGAGAATCTTGGCGTTTCTCTGCGTCCCCTGCGGTTAAACCAACTGTGAGCTCAAGTCTTGCAGGGGGTAAACCGCTAAGAACGCGAAGTGACACAGAGGGAAATTGGTTAATGGCCAGAAGCTGCGTGTTGGTGAAACTTGTAAGTTGAGGTACAATCGATGGTCAACGACTGGCACGTGAAAATATTGGCGTTTCTCTGCGTGCCCTGCGGTTAAACCCACTGTGAGCTCAAGTCTTGCAGGGGATAAACCGCCAAGAACGCGAAGTGACGCAGAGGGGATGTGGATGGTGGCTCAAACGCAGTAAGGAACCCGGGAAACTGCCGGACACACTCGAAGGTTTTATTCTTTCACTTCAATCACCTTGATGCCGGTATAAATATGCCCAAACTGATCCTCGGTCCGGACTGTGATGCGATGTGTTCCCACAGTTAGATGTCCGGTAAGATCTGCGCGCCAAATGTGGGTTGTCCGCACAGGTTGTATCCAGGATGCAAAGGTGCCGGGATTCTGCTCCAGCAGGCTTTTGAAAAATGGGGATACGGCCAGATCCAGCCGGTCCATTGTGATCCAGTCAGACCGATTGATTTTATACCGTACCTCAGACTTTTCACTGCCGTTAAATACATTTACCAGCAGCTCTGTATTATCATCCCTCAGCCGGATTTCAGGTTCAGGAGATTCAATGCGCATCTGGTACGAAGAGTCCTTTCCGGCAGGTTTATAGTATTCGATATAGTCCGCCCCACTAAATTCAATCACATGATAGCCGTTCGGGGCTCCATCTCGCTGTGTTGAGACAGGGATTCCGTTTTCATCTTTTGGTCCGCCCCACCACGATCCGGACGCAGCTGAAGTGATAATCTGATGGACCGGATTTGCATTTGTCCGTCCAAAATCCTGGCCTAAGAAACTGTGAAAATTGGTATGCATGTGTCCAGCGAGAAAAATCACATCATCAAACGGATCCAGAATTTCAAAAAGTTTCTTCCGGTTTTCAGTGTTTACCACATCCACATCCTCAAGACCGGGAGTGTGAAGCGGGATATGAGCAGCGAGAACAATGCGTTTGTCTTTGTCTGCATGATTCAGGTTGTTGCGTATCCAGGTCATTTGCTGCGGACTGATTCCACCTTTATACTGTGAATCTCCCTCTTCATTATATCCCAGGTAGTCAATATTGTCCAGAACCAGAAAGTGTACATCGCCCTCTTCAAATGAATAGAAGGAGGGACCGTAGTGCCGTTTAAAGGTTTCTCTGCCGAATTCATTACCATCGGCATCAAAGTTGATATCGTGATTGCCGTACACATTAAAAACCGGTTGGTTTAATTTACTCATCAAGCTGTTGTATCGGTCATATAGGCTCAGATCGTCATACATGATATCACCCAGAACCATTACAAAATCAGAATCTGTAACAGCCAGTTCGTTTACGATTTTATCACGGTAGTAGCTGAGTTCAGTATCGTTTCGGGGCTGCGGGTCACCATATGTAATCACAGTGAAAGTTTCCTTCTTTTCGGATGGAATCAATCCAAAATCGACGGAATTGGGGAGCGGACCTGTCGGCTCAAGGCCGTGAAAATTAAGCACGGGTGATCCCTCCGGCTGATGGATATAGTAGAATTGCGGCAGATTCAGTTCATTCAGATGAAAGCGGTAAGAAGCCGGTTTTGTAACAAACAAGAGAGTCTGATTGGTTACCGGAAGAGAATATCGACCGTCCCGGTCTGTCAAAACCACATCCTTCTGGTTGGATACCATTACACCTTCAATCCCCGGTTCATCTTTGTCCCGGGTTCCGTTTTCATTCAGGTCTTCAAAAACAACACCGGAGGCGGAAGATTGTGCAAAAGCAGTTGGCCCTGCGGCTGAATAGCCTGACAATAAGAGAAAAAGAGAGAAGGTAAGTTTTAAGAGAGTATCCATAAATCGATTTATTTATTCCGGTTTGGCAAATCAAAATAAAAAATTCAAGTGAACAAAAAATTACCTGTTTATTATGAATTCGAAAATTCTGAGAGTCAGATTGATTCTTAGAAATCAGTATAAGGAGTTGCCTGTTTTCAGAAATGGCCGAATGCGGCTAAAGCCGAATTGGGAGGGATAGTTTCGCAGGCCGTTCCATAAATGGAACGGTAATGGATATTGTTAGTGATTTTGAAATTGTTGCCATTGAACAGTTCATAATTGATTTTGTTAATGGGTGTTAATCTAAGCGGTGGTTTATCCCTCAATTATCTCTGGCTATAGCTTCAGTTCCTTTTTTAATTTTTGCTGTTGTCTTCAGCTACAGCTTTTCTATCCATTACCGTTCGGCTTTAGCCAACGGAAAGAAGGTTCAGAAATTGACCGGGGGCTTCAGCCCCATTTTCAGAGTTTATCTTCTTCCCATTTTTTTTATAAAACCATCGATTACTGTTAATTTTAAATTTAACTTATCCATCCATTACCGTTGGCTTCAGCCGACGGAAAGAAAGAGGCCCCAAGCTCGGTGGCTTTAGCCTCATATTCGAGATTGAATCCTCTTTCAAATAAATTTTTGATAAAACCATTAATTTTTTAAACTGGGGTTTCATTCTTAAGTCTAAGCAATTATAAATATAGATGACGATTTAATGATTTTTCAAATTTTAAATTTGAATAACCGGTTCAATACTGTCGCTCACTCTTTGATTTTAATTTTTGTTGTGTTTTTTTGTTTTTCATGCAACAAAAGTAATAACGATTCATCATCAACCACAGTCAGGCACCCGGTTGAAGAAAAAATCCCTCATTATAATCGCGATCACATATTGATTAACTCCTCGGAATCAGTTGAGAAATTAAAAGAGAAACCAGGGGAATTAGTTTTATTAAATCAGTATCTGCAGGAACCGTAAAAGATTATCTTTGAAAGATTAGAAGTAGAAGTTGGCTCCCCATTTCCTGCTTTTAATGTAGTAGCTGTTGATAAAAATCGTTTGGTGATCTTAGATGATAACAGAAATGAGCTTCTGGAAGTCAATATCATAAATAAAAAAGCTACAAGTATAGCAGAATTTGGAAGGGGACCTGGCGATATTCAGTTTCCTTTGGAAATGGTTATACACGATGAAATGATTTATGTTTTGCGACAGGATATGTACATTTCAATTTTCGACTGTATAAGTGAACCCTGCACATTTGAAGATGTAATCTCATTGGAATTTAATCCCGCTTCTCTGGCATTTTCTGGTGATAATTTTGCCATATTAGGAACCAAAATCGAAAGTCAAACTTCTGATACAGAAACTGAAAAAGCACCTCAGAACTCTCAGCCGATACATTTGATTGATTATTCAGGAAATCAATTCGCTACGTTTGGCAGTATGTATGGTGTTGACGGACACTGGATGCTATTACGTCCATTTGTTATGAGTGGCGATATTCGATTTGCCTCTGTAGAAAATTCTTATTCTCTGACGTTTAAACGTTTCCCGTTTGTATACATTTATGATCAGGAAAGCCTGTCTCTTACACAAACTTATAAATTAACCGATTTTTTATTAGGTAAGCAAAGTTACTGGCCGGATGAGCGCAGATTGCGAAATCCGGAGGATGACTACACTATCATAAAGAATATTCAGATTTACGAAGGTCATTTGCTTTTGATAGAAACTGAAACAAAAACCAATTATCGTATAACTGAAACAAGCATACTTTGGGACCGGAAGTTTGACTATTACGTTGTGGATCTGACTACGAAAAAAGATTATTACCTGGGAAATTACGAGTACAAAGCCGAAGAGCCAGGGAAAAGAGTATTTTTGACCGGTTTGGGAATCGTAATTTATGATGAGGAGAAAGGTGCATTATTTTTGGGAAGTAAAATTGAGGAATAAACAACACCGGAAATAATAACTTTATGGCAATTATTCAGGAAAAGTATATTTACCAAATAATAATTCTTATTCTGCTTTTTACGATAGGTTTTGTTTATGCATATGATTTTCAGAGTACATCTGTAAATTACACATCTGATGTTACAATTGAAGATGCGGAGTACATTCGGTTGGTATACATCGGTTCTTCGGGTTGTAGTTTCTCAAATAATGATAAAGCACATCGAATGATTAAGGAATTGAAAGATTACTTTCGTTCTTTTTCCAGCAATCAAGGTTACAGGTTTCTTTCAACGGGAATAGCAATGGATACCGATTCAAAGCGGGGAGTCGATTTCTTACATAAATCCGGTCATTATGAATGAATTATATAGAAGAACTACTCTTGCTGACACAAAAATTATCTGAAGAAGAATTTGCTGATACTTTGTTGAAATCGTAATTATGAATGGGGCTAAAGCCTCTCAGGGAGTGAAATCCAAAGTTCCAGGTGTGACTGGAGACTGTCCAAAAAGTGCAGTTGACCGTAGCTCAACTTAAATTATTTAATTTAATTTTAAATTGATGTAGCGCGAAGTTCTTCGTGTTGCTTGGTGTCCTCGAGTCTTTTATAATACCTTCGTGGTAAAAACAGGCAGTTTATTGCCACGAGTCAGTCAGCTGACTGATCGAAGGATCACGAAGTAAACTTTAATTATTGAGGCATCCATAAATCAATTACATCTTTTTGGACAGCCTCGGTAATGGATGGTGCCGGTGATAGTAAATTCTATCCCCATCGAGTCGGTGTTGGCTTTAGCCACAGCTTTCCCATCCATTGCCGTTCGGCTTTAGACAACGGAAGAAAGCTGCCAAAAACTCAGGGTTTTAGCCACATACAGAGACTTAGATTTTTTTTCTTACTTTTTTATAACTTAAACTCAGGATTTAAAATAACTTTCGTTCCAAAAAGAAATGCGGCTAAAGCCACTTAGTGAGTGAAAATCAAAAACCGTTCCATAAATGGAACGGTAATGGATGGTGCCGGCTATTTTTAAATTAATTGCCATTGAGTCCATTCACTGTTTTCGAATTATATTGACGATTGATTTGACTACAGTTTTCCCTATCCATTACCGTTCGGCTTTAGCCAACGGAAAGAAGGTTTAGCAATTGAGCGGGGTTTTAGCCCCATTTTCAGAGTTGATCTTCTTCCCATTATTTTTTAAAACAATCGACTACCGTTAATTTCAAATTTAACTTATTCATCCATTACCGTTGGCTTCAGCCGACGGCAGAGAAATTCAGTAAAGATCCAGGGCTTTAGCCCCATCATCAGGGTTTGAACTTTCTCCAATTATATTTTTTCATAAAGTCATCTATCTCTTTATCAAAAGAAACTGATTGATGGTGTTCTTCCTGAGAATGAATATACCTTCGCACTTTTTTCAGATGACTTTCACTGATACTCACTGCCCAATAATCATCCTGCCAGCCGAATTTTCTGTCGAGCAACCTATTGTCATTGATCCAAAAAGAGGATTCTCCTTTAATCAGCTGGGTAATTTTCCCAATACACTGTTCTCTGCCAAGTGAAATCAGACAATGAGCATGCTCTTGATGACCATTTACACAATCCAGCCATATATTTTTCTCTTTTGCATTTTCATGAATGTGCTTAAAAACAGCAGTTCGTATCTCTTTCGTTTGAAGAAATGGTGTTCTGTACTTTGTTGTAAAAACCAGGTGCACCCAAATTCGAATCCAGCTCATATCAATCTCCTTTTTGATGAATAGGTTTTTGTTTTAAGTAAGAATCGATTTTTCAGAATTCCTTACAGGGACAAGTGAAAATTTTTAGAATAAATTTTCTTGACCTCTGTGGTAAGTAATAAGGCAAATCTCCGAGTTGGGAAATAATGGATGGTTCAAAAGAAATGCGGCTAAAGCCTCTCAGGGAGTGAAATCCGAAGTTCCGTTCCATAAATGGAACGGTAATGGATGGTGCCGGCTATTTTTAAATTAATTGCCATTGAGTCCATTCACTGTTTTCGAATTATATTGACGAATGATTTGACTACAGTTTTCCCTATCCATTACCGTTCGGCTTTAGCCAACGGAAAGAAGGTTTAGCAATTGACCGGGGCTTTAGCCCCATTTTCAGAGTTTATCTTCTTCCCATTTTTTTATAAAATCATCGATTACTGTTAATTTCAAATTTAACTTACCCATCCATTACCGTGGGCTTTAGCCGACGGCAGAGAAATTCAGCTAAGATCCTGGGCTTTAGCCCCATTCTCGGGGGAATGCTTACACCTCCGGAAACTTCCATTGACCATGATACGCCGGTTTTAAATATGAATTGGCTTTCTTGTTATTTTTAAATTCTCCGGTTGAATGATTCCAGTGAAGTTTTTCGCCGGTTAAAAAAGCGATATTGCCAAGATTCGAAATAATGGCAGTATTTGCGGCAATCTCAATATCAGCCGCCGGTCTTTCTCTCGATTTTATCGCATCCAGGAAATTGTTTACATGATTCTGAAGATGGTCGCCACCACCGCCGGAAGGGTGAACTCGTTTGATTGAATCCTGCGTTTTCCCATCCATCTGCTCCGTTTCCGGCAGCACTTCCCAGCTTCCGCGATCCACTACAAGCGTTCCGTTATTACCAATAAAAGCCACACCATGATTTCTGCCGTACGGTCCGCCATCAATCCCGGCCGCATGTTCCCAGATCATTGAAAAATCCTCAAATTCATAGATTGCCTGCTGGGTATCGGGCGTCTCCATAGCATCATCCGGAAACCCAAACTTGCCGCCGCTCGACATGATGGATTTTGGTCCCCCCGGATTCATTGCATAAAGAACGATATCAATCAGATGCACACCCCAGTCGGTCATCAGTCCGCCCGCATAATCCCAGTACCACCGGAAATTGAAGTGAAACCGGTTGGGATTGAAGGGCCGGTCAGGAGCAGGCCCAAGCCACATCTTATAATCAACTCCGTCGGGCACCTGCTGGTCGGGTTTCACCGGAATGGTATCCATCCAGCCCTGGTAGGCCCACGCTTTTACCACCCGGATATTGCCAAGCTTGCCGGATTGCACATAGTCCACAGCATCTTTCCAATGCTGACCGCTTCGCTGCCACTGTCCGGCCTGCACCACACGTTTATATCTTCTTGCCGCACTCACCATCACCTCGCACTCAGCATTGGTTCGTCCGACCGGTTTCTCTACGTATACATCTCTTCCCGCTTCACAGGCATGAACCGTTTGCAGACAATGCCAGTGGTCTGGCGTGGCAACAATTACCGCATCAATGTCTTTGTCTTCTAGCAACTTCCGGTAATCATTGTACAGCCTTGGTTTTTTCCCGGTTCTTTCCTCAAGCTCCGACGCACGTTGATTCAAAACATTTTGATCCACATCACACAGTGCTTTGCACTCCACAGTTTCCACGTTCAAAAAACGATCCAGGTTCGACCATCCCATCCCTTTGCATCCGATTAGTCCAACTACGATTTTTTCATTGGCAGACGACCCTTTTAAGATGGAGAACGCGGAGCCGGGCATAAGAGATGCTGCTCCAAAACCGGTAATGATTTTTCCTGAATCGGTGAGAAACTGACGGCGGGTGGTTTTCATAATAGATCTTTTTTGTTAGATAAAATTTATAAAATGAATATGCTAAATTTTTGCAGGGAAATCTACGTACAGGAGTTTCAATTAAAAATTGGAAATAATGTGTGTGTGGTGATTTATGGAACTAAAAGTCATCACTGTATCGTGATTCACGAATTGCGTACTTTGGATTTTATCCGGTAGAATTACATTCAAAATTCAAAATCTGCAATTAAAAATTCCCATCCATGGATTTGTTCAACGATTCCGATAATCACAATAAAGTAAATGAACCGGAAGCAGGCAGTGGTTCACAGCCCCTGGCAACCCGGATGCGTCCACAGTCACTGGAGGAGTTTACCGGCCAGGAGCACCTGGTGGGAGAGGGAAAGATGCTTCGCCGGATGATTGAGAGCGGTGTAATTGGGTCGGTGATTTTTTACGGTCCGCCAAGCTCCGGGAAAACAACCCTGGCGCACGTGATCTCACGTGAGATTGATGCCGCTTTTGACGTTATCAATGCAGTACTGGATGGAATCAAGGAATTGAAGAAGGTTGTTGCCAAAGCAGAGCACAGGGTGAAGGCCAATGGGCGGAAAACAATTTTGTTTGTGGATGAAATCCACCGCTGGAATAAAGCACAGCAGGATGCTCTTTTGCCACACCTCGAATCGGGAATTATTACCCTGGTCGGGGCAACGACTGAAAACCCGTTCTACTCGCTGGTGAGTCCGCTGTTATCCCGGTGCCAGTTATTTGAGCTCTATCCGCTTACCAAAGAGAATGTGCTTGAAATGCTGAACCGGGCACTGGAGGATGAGTATCGCGGACTTGGATATATGAAGATTGATATCACCCCGGAAGCCAAAGAGCACCTGGCTGATTATGCTGGCGGTGATATACGAAATGCACTCAATGCGCTGGAAGTGGCAGCTCTTTCCACACCAAAAAGCAGGGACGGCAGTGTAAAAATTGGTCTGGAGATTGCAAAAGAGTCGATCCAGAAACGCAGCGTTCGATATGACCGCAGCGGCGATGAACACTACCACTATGCATCGGCATTCATCAAGTCGATGCGTGGCTCGGATGTGGATGCATCACTATACTGGATGTGTGCCATGCTGGAGGGAGGAGAGGATCCCAACTTTCTGTTTCGCCGAATGCTCATTTTTGCTTCCGAAGATGTGGGCATGGCCGATCCCTATGCTCTTACGGTTGTGAACAGTGCACATGAATCATTTCAGAAGACAGGATTACCTGAAGGATTTTACTTTTTATCACATGCGGCAATTTTCCTGGCATTATCACCCAAGAGCAACAGCACAGGTGCCATCTTTTCGGTTCACAGTGAAATCCAGAAGAGAGGGGCGGGAGAGGTGCCAACTCATCTTCGGGACAAGACAGCTAACAAACTTGCTTCCCGATACCTGGATGTAAAAAATGCTTCGGAAGATTATAAATATCCGCACAGTCATCCGAATCACTGGGTGGAACAGCAATACCTGCCCGATTCCATAAAAAAACGGTGGTTTGAACCGGGGGAGATCGGCAGAGAGAAAACATTGTGGGAAAGACTTAAGAAGATATCCGGTTAATTTATGAATTTGTGATTAACAATACCCCCGTCATTGCTATTTTTAGAATTCTCAATAACATGGAACTTAATCAGAATTCATATGATAAGATTTGCCCTTTATTTCACTGCTTTTATCCTGTTCTCCTTTGGTTTAACGTCATGCGCCGGGGCGCAGGATGTGAGGCTGAGTCAAAAGGGAAGTGTGAGCCAGTACATAAATGACACTGAAAAAATTGAAATTATTTACAATCGTCCGGTTGCACGAGGACGCACACTATTTGGTTCGCAAGGTATCGTGCCCTATGGGCAAATATGGATGCCCGGCGCGAATGAGTCTTCCACCATTGAATTCAGCACGGATGTAACGATTCAAGACCAGCCTGTTGAAGCCGGACGATACAGCATCTGGACGATTCCCGGTGAAGATGAGTGGACGATAATTTTGAGTAATGTAGCTGATATATGGCATACCAATTACCCGGGTGAGGATGAAGATGCATTGAGGGTCAGCAGTCAGACAGAGAGAGGAAGCCATATTGAAACCATGACATTTTACTTTGCAGTTGTTGAACCCGGCGAAGCCACTCTTCATTTTCAATGGGGAGAGACGATCGTACCACTTGAAATACGTTTATAAAAATTAATCCTCTCCGGAATTATCCATCCCGGAGAGGCAGAGCTATTGCTCGATGTCTACCATAACTCGAGGCTTTTATAAAATCGACAAAGGCCGGAACCGCACTCCATCTGAATCTGGTTTCTTAATTGAAATAACTAATCAACAAAAAGTCGTTCAAATAGCGTTTCTTTTGATGTATTATTAATTAACTTTTTTAATTTATTTACATCATAAAATATGATTTTAGAACAATAATGCAAAAATATATTAGTTTTTTGATGTCATTACCATTATTAATTACGAAATTTCAACAAAAGCGCTTTTTTGCAGGTCGATGCAGTCAAACCAGCCTTGGAAAATATAATTTCAAGATCATCTAAGGTGATTTGTCAATTAATTTTTACTGTATGATAAATAACTGCGCGCGTATCTTCGTTTTTTGAAATGAACTTTGAACATTCTGAATAAAAAACCTCCAGTTGAAATGCGGGCTACCCGAAATAATGAAAAAGAACGTTGTAGATGTAAAGGCTAAAGCCTTATATTTGAATCCGAAAATTAAATCATTTTTAAGTACAAGCCGGCGTGGTGGAATTGGTAGACACGTTGGACTTAAAATCCAATGGGTATTTAAATGCCCGTGCCGGTTCGAGTCCGGCCGCCGGTACTTCTAAAACAGCAGGGAATATTGATATCAATGAGGTCTCATTTCAGTTCAATATTCAAATGCCGGACGAGAAGCCTGTCCCGCCGAACGGAGTGAGAGGAACGCGGAGTGTCGGGAAGTTCCTCCCAAACCTTAAAAATTTTTTGGGTGCAGTTCACCATACCTGCCATTTCTCACGCATAATTCAAAATTGACGTGCCGGCTCAACTACAGGCTTCCAGCTTATGGCTGCGATATTCCGTTGCTGCGATATATTCCGTTACCAAGCACGATTTGAATGGCTCTCAGTATCTCGCCCACCGATTCAAACTTCATGATAAAGCCTTTAGCACCGGCACGGATTGCATCCTCTGCATACAGATCTTGATCATAACCGCTGAAGATCAGTATTTTTAGGCCCTGGTCATCGGCCATAATTTTTTTGATCAAACCAAATCCATTTTTTTCAGGCGAACGAATGTCCATCAGAATCAGGCCTATATTCATCTCACGTAAAACTTTTAAAAGATCATCCTCCGGGTAAAGAGGCTGCAGAGTAACATCCGCATTCAGTTCAAATTCAACAATATTGGACAGTCCTTTACTAATAGCAGGATGATAGTCGTAAATAAGAACTTGTTTCATATGTGATGTACCTGACATGATAGTCTGTTTCTTATTACTTCTTAAAAATATAATGGGCAAAAGCACTCATTCAGCTTGTCAGATTGGGAAACTCACATTTGACTGCCGTTCGGTTTTCACCGGTTCGTTCAATTTCAAATTCACCGCCCAGCACCTTTGCCCGGTGATTCATGATTGCAATCCCTGAACCGGATATATCTTTTGCGTCAGGATCAAAACCCACGCCATCGTCTTCAATTTTTACATAAAGATGAGGGTTAGACGTCAGTTCAATCGATAGATTCTCAGCCTGTGAATACTTAACAGCGTTGTTTACTGCCTCCTGGATAATTCTGAAAATATTTAAGGCAACGGACTGATCCTGGATATGATCTATCTTTTCAGACAGATTAACAGAGCATTTGATGCCTGATGACTTCCGGACTCTTTCGCATAGTTTGTTAATTGCGCGGGATAATCCCTTCTGATCAATATCGGTGGCAACCATTCCCTGCGCTATCAGGCGGGCCTCTTCATCGGCATCCTGCAGCAAGCCGGCAATCTCCTCGATTTCATCCGCTCCGGGAACACCGTTTGCCTTTAGTCTGCGCGCAACAAATTCAGCCTGCAACCTGATTCCCGTCAGCATCTGTCCCAGTCCGTCATGGAGTTCACTGCCAATCTTCTTTCGCTCTTCGTTGCCGATTTCCAGGATTCGTTTTTCAAGCTTTCTGCGGCTGGTCAGGTCTTTGATGATAGCAGTATGAATTTTACGGCCATCCCAGGTTACCTCGCTGACTGAAAGTTCCACCGGAAACGATGTACCATCTTTTCGCAAGGCCTGTGTCTCTTTTCTGTCAACCGAATAGTCCCCGCCGTTTGAGGATTCAAGCCGGCCCAGGTAGTAATCAATATCATGCGTCTTGGTAAGCGGTACCAGCATTTTTACGCTCCGGCCGGCCAGCTCCTCCCATGAATATCCGAACATACGCCTGACCGTGTCATTAACCTGGATAATTTCTCCCTCCTCGTTCACCGAGATGATTCCATCGGCGGTGGCGTCCAGTATGGTCTCGGCAAATGCCTTGTTTTTACTAAGTTCCATCTCCGTTTCTTTCAGATCATCGATCTTGTGAAGAGAAATTACACAGGAATCAGGTTCATCATTTGTGCCGGGAATCAGGCTGGCCCTGATATCAAGCCAGACGCGTTGTCCGTTTTTGTGAATTCCATGCCATCGCATGATAACGGGTTTATCCTGGTTAATTTTATCAATCAGGCTTCGGAAGGGCATTTTATCGTCTTCATCATGCAGTGTCCGAATTGACATTCCTTCTATATCGGATTTACTGTATCCGAAGATTTTTACATTAGAAGGATTACAATAGATGATATGGCCCCGCATGTCCGTAACCATAATTCCGTGCAGGATTCTCTCCAGTATTCTGGTTTCCTCTTTTACCATTGCTTGCTCTTTTTACCTCTTCTCTTTCTATTGAATGAAGCCAGCGAGCTTCCTGAACTTTATTTGAATTGGCTACGGACTTCACTACATCAAGGTATCAATAAACGCAGCACAAACCTAATAAAAACCTATAATAACCTTGGAAGTAAAATGGGACTCATTCATTAAACGTACGGTATTTGCTCTCTTTTTACCCTTTTATCAGTGCCCGGAGATGAATCTCCGTAATAAAGTAATCATACCATTCAGGCACGTTCAAAAACTCCGTCCACAGTTTGTCGATTTCATTAGCTGTCAGCTTTCCCAGAATATAGCTTTCTATTTGTCTCTGAATTTGATCCTGAATCATATCTTTTATTGGGGTTTGAAAACAATCTTTTTTACTGTTCAAAAAACTCTATAAGAAAGAACAAAAAAGGGGGCATTCGTTACAGGATTATTTTAAAAATTTGGGCAACTTCATCTTACCAGGTGACAGGAAAGACAAGCAGTTAACAAGAGAAAACCGGACTGTTTGTAATCGGCAGCTAATGGAATCATTTTTTAACAATTCTGACTTGATATGTAAATATTTTCAGAAATCCGTAACACTTGAGGCTTTTCTTTCTCTTATATGTATACCTGATTTTACTTTTAATCCTTTTTAAAAAACCACACAAATGAGTGACACATCTGCATCTTTAAACTCAACCGATTCAGTAATGACCGAAAGCAAAAAAAAGGTTTTTGTGGTTGAAGATGATCTGATTTTGAATCTTCTCTACGAGAATTATATGGAACAGCTTGGATTTGAAACCGAAGGCGAACTGGTTTACGGAAAGACGGCTGTTGATCTTGCAAAAAAAATTAATCCCGATTTAATCCTGATGGATATTGCTTTGGAAGGGGATATGGACGGAATTGAAGCAATGCTTGAAATCCGGAAGTTCTCGGATGTTCCTGTAATTTATATCACCGGAAATTCTGATGAATCAAATCGAACCCGGGCCATCGAGACAAACTACACCGACTTTCTTACAAAACCTGTTGAGTTTGAGGATCTGAAAGAGAGCCTGATTCGGGCAAAAATTATTTCAGGGTAAATAACCGTTTTTTAAAAATTATTATTTTGATAAAAGTGTCTCGCCAGGCATAACAGCTTCATCCGTATATATTCTTTCGAAAAAAATCCCTCCTTTTACGATAATCCAAATTATTGGAACTAAAGATAGTCTGTATTACATTTCAGTGACTACATTGAACAGGCACTTAAAACAGATCTATTCTTCTTATGAATCGTCTATTACCCGTATTAACTCTTTTTTTTGCGTTATTTATATCCTGCGCTGCTCAGGAATCTGCTCTTGAATCTGAAACTGAGACAGCAGAAAAGGATCTTACAGAACTTGAACGTCCTATACCCTATGATCTTGAAATTCCGGATGCATATCAATCAGCCATCGAAAACGGAACCCGAACTGTAACCGGTGAGCCGGGACCAAACTACTGGCAAAATGAGTCGAGCTATATTCTGGATGCTGAATTGATTCCAGAGGAACATAAAGTTAACGGATCAGCTGCTATTACTTATTTCAATAACTCTCCGGATGATCTTGAAACAATCGTTATTGAGCTTGCACAAAATCTTCATAAAGCAGGAACACCAAAAAAAGAGACGACAGAGATTACAGGCGGTATCACACTACACTCTGTCGGTGTAAACGGACGTGAATTAGAGGAGATCAACCTCTTTCAGCGGTTTGCACAAAACAGGTCGGGATATATTGTTGAGGGAACTCAGCTTTATCTCTATCCTGATCTGCCGGTTGGGTCTGAATCAACAGCAGATCTTTCTATTGAATGGTCATTTGAAGTTCCGGAGGACGGGGCTTCAGGCCGCATGGGACGGAATCGGGGCAACCTCTATTTTCTTGCCTATTGGTACCCTAAACTCGCAGTGTATGATGATGTTTATGGCTGGCTGGATGATGATTTTCTGGGCAATGCTGAATTTTATCATGAGTTTGCGAGTTATGAGTTAACTGTTACTGCTCCGGCGGACTGGGTTGTAATGGGAACAGGTGAATTTCTGAATCCTGAAGAGACTCTCTCTGATCAGATGCTGGAAAGATACGACAGTGCCGGATTGAGTGATGAACCAGTCACTATTATCGGCCAGGATGAATTTGAAAATGCCACTCAGCAGGGAAATGATGGAAAGCTGACCTGGAGGTTTTCATCCGAAAAAGTCAGAGATGTCGCTTTCAGCGCAACCCGGGAATCTGTCTGGGAAAGTGCCCGAACAGCCGCTGGTGATGTGGATGATGACGGAATAATGGATTATACGCGAATTCACTCCTTTTATAGAAAATTTGCACCGCTATGGCGCGACCAGGTATCGTATGCACAACATAGTATCACTTTTTTTTCGGAATATACCTCGCTGCCATATCCATGGCCGCACATGACGTCGGTTGAAGGGGCCGGTATCATCGGGGGCGGAATGGAGTTCCCGATGATGACTATCATTGGCAGCTATAACGGCAGGGGAGCTGCGGATTTATACGGTGTAACCGCTCACGAGCTGGCTCATATGTGGTTCCCGATGATTCTGAGTTCCAATGAGAGACGTTATACCTGGATCGATGAAGGATACACAACCTTTCATACACACCAGGCCGAAATGGATTTTTATCCGGGGCGGTACGATAACATGAATATGTTTGGGGATTACCTGCAGATAGCCGGTTCAGACCTGGAAGGGCCCATTATGCGCTGGTCTGACTATCACTATCCCGGGCCGGCGTATGGAGTTGCTTCCTATCCAAAGCCTGCCTCTGTGCTTACGGCTCTTAAAAATATTTTGGGTGATGATCTCTTTATGCAGGCCCATCTTGAACTGATTGAGCGCTGGAAATACAAACATCCCTATCCCTGGGATATTATCAGTACGTTTGAGGATGTATCCGGCAGGGATTTGTCCTGGTTCTGGAGAAGCTGGCTCTATGAAACCTGGACTCTTGACCATGCAATTGCAGATGTTGTCCAGGAAGCAAATGTTGTAACAATAACCGTAGAAGACCATGGAAGAGTGATTATGCCGGTACAGATAGAGATCACACTTGAAGACGGTGTCGTTATTTACGAAACATTGAATACAGATGACTGGCTGCAGGGAAACCGGACAGCTGAACTTGAAATTGAGGTGAACTCTCCGGTTCAATCCGTTACCTTAAATCCGGGTATGGCTTACCCGGAAACAAATTTTAATAATAACCGCTGGTCTGTGCCGGAGGCTGAGTGAAAGGAGAAAGGGAGACGGAGTGAAGGGGAGAAGTTGAGAGGCTTGCCAAGAAAAAAAGCCCCAACGTGGGCGCAAGCATAAGCACATGGGCAGCGCCCTGTGATGAATGGTGTCAATTAAACAAATGATACCCTGAAGGGGTGCAAGCCACAGGGTTTCATGCGAAGGTCGCAATGGTTGCGCAAAGTTCGCGGAGATGTGTTGAATTGGGGACGGAGTGAAAGGAGAAAGGGAGACTGAGTGAAGGGGAGAAGTTGAGACTGAGTGAAGTTGTCATTGAAAAGCCCCAATTGGAATAAAAAATGAACAACTCATACCTTACAGACTCCCTGTTTATTTATATATGTAAAAATGTTTTATGAAAAACTGAGTATGATCAAATATCTGTTATATTTATGAGTTAACAGAATGTTAGAGAAATAGAAAGGTTGGTTGCGCTCGGCAAGCATACTGCACATTTTTATCTAAAATATTATATTCGCCTTTAAAAATATGTTTGATTCTGTCTCAAATAAAAGTGGTAACCTCCGTCTTATCTTTTTTGCAATCGGAGTGATTGCCGTTGTAGCGGTAACCGGCATGAATGTGTACTCACTGTACGCTTTGCGCGAAAGTACCATAGAATCGGTAAAAGAGAGTCACAAATCAGACCTGGAAGACTTCTCCAGCCAGGTTCGATACCGTTTTTACAGACCATTTTGGGGGCTCTCAAAACTGGATATGGAATTTTTACAGTTTTACTGGAATAAAAAGGAACAGTTCCCGAAGAGATTCAGAGAAGTACTGCATGATGCAGCCGGAGATTCCCTTTTTACGGATATCTATTTTACTCCGCAGGATTCTGACGGTTGCCAAAACCCGGGTGAACCTCTCTATAAATTTGATCAAAAAACAGAGAGGCTTAATATGGTCTCTTCTTTTCCTGACGCTGTTTGTGATGGTTTTGGTCTCTCTAAAACGAGAATAAAAACTCTGAAAGGAGATTTCAGGTCGAATAATAAAGTAACATTCGACTCTCACCACAGTATGACACTCGCCCTGATAAATCTGACAGACATGCAGGTTGTGGGTCATCTCACCTTTCTGATCGATGACCAGTTTTTGGTTCATGACTATATCAAAAAATCGCTGGCCGAAAAATATGGCCAATCAAATGAATCAGGCATTACAGTATGGCTGCGAGACTGGCGGGATGATCGTATTCTTGTAAGCACGGATCCTGATGTATCCTATTCCAGGGAAAAAATTAATATCAAACAGAGATTTCCCGATCTGCTCGATACCTGGATTCTTCACGCTTCATTCACAGAATCTCCTACAATAGCAGCATCAAATGCATCCCTGTACAGGAATCTCGTTGTGCTCGGTTTTGCAGTTCTCTTTTTGATCGGTGCCCTCGTATATATGTTCGTAACCGCTCAAAGGGAACGGGAATTGGCAAAACGGCAGGCAGGCTTCCTGGCAAATGTAACCCACGAGCTGAAAACGCCGCTTGCTGTGATGCAGGCAGCCGGTGAAAACATTGCAGATGGCCGTGTTACCGAGGGGGCAAGGCTGAAAAGCTATGGAGACCATATCTACAGTGAGGCAGTCCGATTGAGAAAAATGATTGAAAAACTGCTTGATGTTGCTAAAGCAGATTCGGGTCAGACTGTGGCTGAGTTTGCGCCGCGAAGGCTTGATGAAATTACCGAAAAATTTTATCGTCAGAATATCGGCTATGTGAAAGAGCAGGGTTTTGAAATGAATCTTGAAACTGATCCGGAATTGCCCCTGGTGATGGTAGATGCTGACCATATCGATACAATACTGAGTAACCTTGTAGAAAATGCAATGAAATACAGTACCGATACCAGCAGCATCGACATCAAGGTTAAAAATGATGACAGGGATGTGGTTCTAATTGTAAAAGATCAGGGTGTGGGAATTGACCCGAAGGAACAAAAACGGGTTTTCGATAAATTTTACAGGATTGAAGATGCGCTTACCGCTAATACCAAAGGCCACGGATTAGGACTCTCAATTGTAAAAAATCTTGTTGATTTAAATAGCGGAACCATAGAAATTGAAAGTGAAGCAGGAAAGGGTTCAGCTTTTATTGTTCGATTCCCGGCTTTCCTGAAAAGTAATATGCAGAAAACCGGTACGGAAAAAAAGAACTTATTAAAACAGTCAAGCAAAACGGAAACAGGTGAATATGCCGGTAAATAAAAAAAAGATTCTTATTGTTGAAGATGAACCCAGTCTTGTATTCACACTGCGTGATACTCTTGAAAGTGAAGGGTATGATGTAACAGTAGCCGAAGAAGGAACCGGGGCTGTTGAGCTTACCAAAAAAACGGATCCCGACCTGATGATTCTTGATATTATGCTTCCCGGTATCAGCGGGTATGAAATATGTAAAAAATTGAGAGAGATGAAATACTCTTTTCCGATTATTATGCTAACCGCAAAAGACCAGGAGATTGATAAAGTTGCAGGCCTGAATATCGGGGCTGATGATTATATCACAAAACCATTTGGAGTTAAGGAGTTACTGGCACGAATCCAGGCAAGGCTCCGCCGTGCTTCGGCTTACTCGGGATCCGGGCCTGTAGACGTATTGAGACTGGGCGCAGTTAAAATTGATCTTAAAGATGCAGTCGTTAATAAACCGAATGGAACTGAGCACGAACTTTCCACCCGGGAAGTTGAACTGATCCGATATTTTATATCCCATGCAAACCAGGCTGTAAGCAGGGATGATCTGCTTGAACAAGTATGGCGATACGACTACAGTACCAATACAAGAACCGTGGATGTCCATATTTCTAAACTGAGAGCAAAAATTGAGATGTACCCGGATGACCCCAAATACCTGGTTACTCTTCATGGTGTGGGGTATATGCTCAAACTGGATTGAGTGTGAACAGATCACTTCCAAATATCCAGGGTGATTTTTTTAAAATTGATTCTGAACTCTGGAACAAGGGAATAAGGGCTTCCCGGCTGAGTGAACGAAAAAGAATCATTCTGCCTATACACAGGCAGCAGGATGCACCTGTTCAGAGAATGCTGAATTTTCTGCAGCCCGGTACCTACATTCGTCCTCACAAACATCCGTTTGACGGAGCTGTCGAATCGCTTGTGCTTCTTCAGGGGAAGATCAGGTTTTACATTTTTGATAAAAATGGAAGGATAGAACGCTCTGATATTATCGAAAAGCATGCGTTCAGATCAGTGGTGGATATCGAGCCGGATACCTGGCATACTTTTCTGGTTCTGGAAAAAGACACTGTTCTTTTTGAGTGTAAAAGAGGTCCATACGACCCGGAAACAGACAAGATATTTGCGGACTGGGCGCCGGAGGAGGGGGCGGATGAGGTTAAGAATTGGATAAACGGACTCAAAAATAATCAGGATGGAGTGTAATCTGAATGAATACTGCTGAAATGAGTAATCACTCGTATTGGGAACGGGAGGAATGGCTGAAATCTCCCGACTTGCTCATTATCGGAGGCGGGATAGTTGGAGCTTCAACAGCTCTTTTTTATAAAAAACAATTTCCTTCGCATGATATATTAATAGCAGAGAGAGGACAATTTCCGACAGGAGCAAGTACAAGGAACGCCGGTTTTGCCTGCATCGGTTCTATATCCGAGCATCTTGCAGATATGGAAACTGCAAGTGAGGAGACGGTTTTAGATAGAATTGAAAGACGGTGGAAGGGGCTGAAGCTTCTCAGGCAAACTATGGGAGATGATTCTATCTCTTACGTGCATACGGGAGGATACGAAATATTCACCAACGGGGATGATTTTGAACGCTGCAGCAAGCAGATAGAATATTTTAACCGTGTTCTGAAAGAACGTCTGAATATTGACCGGGTTTACAACTCTCTTACATACAGCGGATACCCTGCAATTTATAACTCTGTTGAAGGAGCACTGAACAGCGGCCTGCTAATGCGTTCACTTCACAGCAGGCTGGCCCGTGAAGGTGTGCGCACCCTGTGGAACAGTGAGGCACTGAATGTCGATTCCGGAGAGGTAACATTTAGGTCAGGGTTGAAAATGAATTCCGAAAAGATAGTGGTGGCAACAAACGGGTTTACATCTCACCTTACGGAAACAAAAGTTGAGCCGGCAAGGGGTTATATCTTTACAACAAAACCAATTGCGAATCTTGCCTGGCGGGGGACCTTCCATTTTCACGAGGGGTATGTTTACTTTCGAAACATTGGCGACAGGCTGCTTTTGGGAGGTGCAAGACACGTTGCGCTTCAGGTTGAAAGAACCGATCAGTTTGGAATAAATAAAAAAATTCGTGACTGGCTGATTCAGTTTGCAAATGAAACACTGAACCTTCCGGAGGATTGGGAGATTGACCAGGAGTGGAGCGGTATTATGGGGTTTACCGAAAATAAAGAACCGGTAGTGAAAAAGGTGAAAAACGGGGTATGGATTGCTGCCGGCCTGAGTGGTATGGGAATTGCCATCGGCATGGAAGTGGGTCGAAAAATGGCGAATCTTATAGCCGATAGCCGATAGCCGATAGCCGATAGCCTAATTTTCCAAAAACTCTGCATACAACTCAAGCAGCTCATTCAGCATCATAGCCGTAGCTCCCCATAACGGAACATTGTGAATCGTCCAGTAGGGCACTTCCATTTTCGCACCGTTACTGAGGGTCCATGGTTCTCTCTTAATGTTTTCGACATTTAAAAGGGAATTTATCGCAACAGGGATCACCTCATCAACTTCCCTGTTTGTAATCGTGAGGTCTGGCTGTGTGGTGAGTTTGCCTGCAAAAGGTTCTATAAAATTATTTGTGCGGCGCAGATAGAGAGGGGTTAATTTGCCTGCCACATCAATATCCTCTTTGCGAACACCTATCTCCTCGATCGTTTCGCGAATGGCAGCCTGCCGGGCTGTTTCTCCATTTTCAATTCCGCCCCCCGGAAAACTGATCTGCCCGCCGTGGGCAAGATGCTCCGGACGCAGAGTAAGTATGATGGAAATCTCGTTACTGTGATTCAGAAACAGCGGAATCAGGATACTGCTTGGTCTCGAATCTTCAGGCGGATTCAGATAGTAATCTTCAGGCTTTTCGGGTAACGGAGCCATCTTAAACTGGGCCTCTTTTCCCGGCAGACGCTTTTCCAGCCGGGTTTGGAGGAAAGTAAAAAAATGGTCTAAGGGGCTTTGCTTCAATCTAACTTAAATAATTTATTTTAAATATAATTATGTGGTGCCTGATAATCAAATAGCCGGCGAGCAACTGGCAGGTTATGCACAGCCGCCGACTTTCTACAGGATTAGTATTCGATTTTATCCTCTTTTAATTTCCACTCTTCAAAAAGTTTTTGCGCCTCTTTTCGCAGGAGTGACTTCATGGGTATAGCCCGGTCTTCGGGCTGTTTATCCAGCTCTTTGTATATAAATTCGTCATCAAACCCGGCGTCAGCGGCATCCCGCCTTGAAGCTGCATAAAAAACCCGTTCGGGCCGTGACCAATAAATAGCACCCAGGCACATCGGGCAAGGTTCGCACGAGGTATAAATATCACAACCGGTCAGCTGAAAATCCCCCAGTTTTTTACAGGCATTACGGATTGCAACCATTTCTGCGTGTGCCGTAGGATCATAAGCAGATGTGACCTGGTTTGTGCCTTCCGCAATAATTTCACCATTTTTTACAATCACACACCCAAAGGGTCCGCCGCGGTTGCTTTGCATGCCAATAGCCGCAAGCCGGATAGCTTTTTCCATAAATTTTAATTGCATAGTAAAACAAATTTGAAATGAGTGTCAGGAACCACGAACTTAATGCGGTTAAATATAAATATAAAAAGTTATTCATGAGTTTACTTATTGTTGGATCCGTTGCTTACGACGGAATAGAAACACCTTTTGCAAAAACTGACCGGATCCTCGGGGGATCGGCTACCTATCTGTCTCTTACCTCATCATTTTTTTCAGATAATGTGAATCTTGTTGGAGTTGTAGGCAAGGACTTTGCTGAGAGCGATCTGAACCTTCTCAAAAGCAAAAATATTGATCTTGAAGGCCTGCAGGTAGATACCAGCGGAAATACATTTTTCTGGAAAGGAAAGTATCACTACGATCTGAATAATCGTGATACTCTCGATACCCAGCTGAACGTCTTTGAAAAGTTTGACCCCGTTATTCCAAACTCTTATAAGAGTTCAGAGTATATCGCGCTTGGAAATATTGAACCGGGTTTACAGGAAAAAGTGCTGGATCAGGTTGATGATCCTAAGTTAGTTGTTATGGATACCATGAATTTCTGGATTGAAGGCACTCCTGATGCATTGAAAAAAACACTTAAACGAGTGGATATGCTGGTAGTAAATGATTCCGAAGCGAGAGAAATGACTGATGAACCCAATCTTTTTAAAGCTGCCAAAAAAATCAGGGAGATGGGTCCCTCTCACCTGATTGTCAAAAAGGGCGAACATGGTGCCATACTTTTCACAAAAGATGAGATATTTTCAGCTCCGGCCTACCCGGTGATTGATATTTTTGATCCCACAGGAGCCGGCGATACGTTTATGGGCGGGCTGCTCGGGTGGCTTGATTATACGGATGACCTCACCCCGGAAAACCTCAGAAGAGCGGTTATCTTTGGTTCTGTAATGGCAAGTTTTTGTGTTGAAAAATTCGGACCGGAAAAGCTTACTGAGTTAAATGAAGACCAGATTTACAATCGCTATGAAGAGTTCCAGCAGCTCAGTCACATTCCTGCCATTTCAGAAATGATAAAAGAATAGGCACAAATCAAAATAGAACCGGTTCAACTGACCGGCTCGTGATTTGCATAATTTCAAAACCGGACTATTGAAGAATCAACATCTTTTTCTTGCATCGGGCAATCCTCATAAAATTGAGGAGCTGCAGCAGGTTCTAAAACCGCTTGGATTTACACTGACCAGTACGCGTGATATCAGGAATGCGTTTGAAGTAGAAGAAGATCAGGATACGCTTGAGGGAAACGCATTGAAAAAGGCCCGAAGCTGGTTCAAAGAGACAGGAATTCTGACCATGGCTGATGATACCGGTCTTGAAGTAGAAGCGCTGGACGGTGAACCCGGGGTCTATTCTGCCAGGTATGCCGGTGAAAATGCAACCTATGAAGAGAATGTTGAAAAACTTCTCAGGGAATTGGAAGGCGTCAAAAACCGTAAGGCACAGTTTCGCACCGTGATTGCGCTCGTTTCAGATGCTGAAGAACATCTGTTTGAAGGATCCTGCAGCGGAGAGATCATCAGTGAAGGCCGTGGTGAAAAAGGATTTGGCTATGATCCTGTTTTTAAACCGTCAGGCTATGATAAGACGTTTGCTGAACTGGATGCAGATGAAAAAAACAGAATCAGCCACCGGGGAAAAGCTGTCAGAAAATTGATACAATTTTTATCCGGGCATACTGATTGATGAATGATTTGAATCGTAAGAGGCACTTAATTGTAATTTTAACCTGAATTTGAAACTACTGTGGGGTTTACCGGATTAGATCTAACCATAGTAATCGCATACCTTATTGCGGTTGCTGTTTTCGGAATTCTCTCTGCCGGCAAGCAGAAGTCATCGAAGGATTATTTTCTGGGCGGACGGGATATGCCCTGGTGGGCAGTACTCTTTTCAGTGGTTGCAACGGAAACCAGCACCCTTACATTTATCAGCATTCCTGCAGTTGCATATGGCGGTAATCTGACTTTTCTACAGCTCACATTCGGCTATATCATCGGCCGGTTTGTCGTGGCTGTCTGGTTTCTGCCGGCTTACGACCGCGGTGAGATTTCAACGGCTTACCAGTTTCTGTCACAAAGGTTTGGTGACG